>Ga0181531_10000023_pt1 | contig 145212 bp, 194 predicted proteins | sample PEATcosm2014_Bin_38_FD_119743 | JGI IMG/M metagenome (GOLD analysis project Ga0181531, IMG submission 119743) | Peatland microbial communities from MTU Mesocosm Facility, Houghton, MI, USA - PEATcosm2014_Bin11_10_metaG | ecosystem: Environmental > Terrestrial > Soil > Wetlands > Peat | place... | reverse complement strand
TTGCGGCGGCGGCGGCGGTGGCGGCGGCGGCGGCACGTCGGGCGGGACGGGTGGCGCGGGCGGGCCGGGCGGGCCAGGGTTCATCTACTTGATGTGGTGGTGAACGATGGCCCTTGGCTTTGGACCAATCTCCTCAGCACCCATCTCGGCGATCCCGGGCGGCGCGCACAACTACGTCGAGTCGATCGCCGAGACGCTACCGACGCTCACCGATTCGGTCGCGATCCAGCAGGTCCTGGCGCGCGCGATCGCCGAGACCGTACCGACGCCAACCGACGCCATCGCGCGGCAGTTCATCGGTGCTCGAGCGATCGCCGAGACGCTGCCAACCCTGACCGACACGGTTTCGCGGCAGGTGGTCTACGCGCGTGCGCTCGCGGAGACCCTGCCGACGCCAACCGACGCCGTTGCGCGGCAGTTCATCGGCGTCCGAGCGATTGCTGAAACGCTGCCGACGCTGACCGACGCCGTTGCGCGGCAGTTCATCGGTGCGCGAGCCATCGCGGAGACCCTGCCGACGCCGACTGACGCCGTCGCTCGGCAGGCGTCCTTCAGCCGAGCCATCGCTGAGACCCTGCCGACGGTCACAGACGCCGTTTCGATCCAACAAGTCCTCGCACGAGCCATCGCTGAGACCCTGTCAACGCCGACCGATGCCGTTGCGCGGCAGTTTATCGGTGCGCGAGCCATCGCGGAGACCCTGCCGACGGTCACAGACGCCGTTTCGACCCAACAAGTCCTCGCACGAGCCCTCGCTGAGACCCTGTCAACGCCGACCGATGCCGTTGCGCGGCAATTCATCGGTGCTCGAGCGATTGCTGAGACCCTGCCGACCTTGACCGACGCCATCGCGCGCGTTTTCGTCGGCACTCGAGGCATCAGCGAGACCTTGACGACCGTCAGCGACTCCGTGTCGCGCGCGGTGCAGAACATTGCGACCATCGGCGAGACCCTGCCGACCGTCACCGACGCCGTCGCCCGCATGTTTGTGGGCGCTCGAGCGATCGCCGAGACGCTGCCGACGCCGACCGACGCTGTCGCGCGGGTGTTCGCCGGTGCTCGAGCGATCGCTGAGACGCTGCCGACGCTCACCGACGCCGTCACAGCGTCGCAAGGATTGTCGCGTGCGATCTCGGAGACGCTGCCGACGCTCACCGACGCTGTCGTTGCTGTTGTGGTGTTCACACGGGCGATCGCGGAGACGTTGTCGACGCTCACCGACGCGATCGCCGCGCAGCAAGCCCTGACTCGAGCGATCAGCGAAACGCTGCCGACGCTCGCCGATGCGGTTGCGCGGATCGCCGCGTTTGATCGTGCCGTGGCCGAGACGTTGCCGACCCCGACGGACGCCGTTGCCATCCAGCAAGTCCTCGCACGCGCCATTGCAGAGACGCTGCCGACGCCCACTGATGCGGTGGCCCGCATGTTCGTTGGCGCGCGCGCGATCGCCGAAACCCTGCCGACCATATTCGACAGCGTGAGCGAATCGTCTTCGGGGAGCTTCACGCGCAGCATCGGCGAGACGTTGCCGACGCTCACCGACGCCGTCGCGCGGGTGTTCGTCGGTTCGCGCGCGGTCGCGGAGACCTTGCCGACTGTCACCGACGCCGTCGCACGGGTCTTCGTCGGGACGCGCAACCTCGCAGAAACACTGCCAACAGTGACCGACGCGCTCGCGCGCGCCGTAGCTTACACCCGCGCGGTTGCCGAGACGCTGCCGACGCTCACCGACTCCGTCGCGCGGGTGTTCGTCGGCGCGCGCACGATCACGGAGACCCTGCCAACACCGAGCGACGCGGTTGCGATGGTCGCGAGGTTCCCGCGGGCAATCGCCGAGACTCTGCCAACCGTCACCGACGCCGTCACAGCTGTTGCGACGTTCCCGCGGGCAATCGCCGAGGCGTTGCCCAAGCCGACCGACGCCATCGCGCGAGCGTTCGTTGGTGCTCGAGCGATCGCCGAGGCACTGCCGTCGCTGTCCGACGCCGTTTCGAGCACGGGGAGCGTGGTTCGAGCGCTGACAGAAACGCTGCCGACGCTGACCGACGCGGTTGCGGCTGTTGCTGCATTTTCGCGCGCGGTCGCTGAGACACTGCCCGCGCCGTCCGACGCCATCGCGCGCACGTTCATCGGCGCCCGCGCGCTTGCCGAGGCGCTGCCCAGGCCGACCGACGCCATCGCTCGAGTGACCGCAGCGCGTCGCGCCATTGTCGAGACGCTGCCGACCTTGTCCGACGCCGTTGCGGGCGTGGCTGCGTTCTTCCGCGCGCCAACGGAGACGCTGCCGACCATCACCGACGCCGTGGCGCGGGTATTCGTCGGCGCCCGTGCGGTCGCCGAGGCGCTGCGGGCACCGAGCGACCAGGTCAACGAGGTGCACACGCACCAAGGCACGGTCACGGCGCAGATGGGCTACGTCGTTGCGCCTGATGTACCTGCGACGGTGATTGCCGCCGCGGTGCGTTCCGCTGCGGTTGCGGGAACTGCAGTTCTGGCACAACCCGAGACAGTTACGGGGTCAACGCAAAAAACTAGCGTGGCTGGAACAGCACGTGCCCTGGAAGCCGATACGGTCACGGGCGCTGTCCGTCCTGGCGGTATGGTTACAGGTACGGCGAAACCTCGTACGTGATCAATCGTAGAAGGCCGCCGGTTTATGCACGACCACTGGTTGGTCGTCGCCCAGTAGCAATGCGAGGATGGCTTCGAGGAAGGTCGCGATGAAGGTGGCCGCGATGATGAGCGCTTGGGTCATGGGAATCCAGTTGTGGGGTTAATTGGTGAGCAACGGGGCGCCACGCTGCGGCTCGAACCACGCAGGCGGGGCGGGCGCCGGTCGCGTCGCTTCGCGCTTACGCTGATTCGCAGCTTGCGTCCAAGCGAGGATCATGTTGGACAGCTTGAGCAGCGCGAACACGAGTTTGTGGATGAGGTTGAGCAGGGCGAGTGCTAGGTCGATGTGGATCTTCATGTGGCGTTCCTAGTGGTGTTGAGGGCCGCGCCGATGCAGCTGGCGCAGGTGACAAGGGCCTCGCGACCAATGATGTCGGCGTCGAACAGGCGACGCTCCCGGTTGCACAGCGGATACCCGGCGAGAAGACTTTCGATGTGCACGACACCGAAGCCGTCGCGTATGCGATACGGTCGCATCATCGCCGTCTCCGGTGCCGCCGCCCCGCCATCACCTCACGCAGTGGCCTCCCTGACCGACGTATCGGCTCCTGCGATGCGGGCGCCATTGGCGTTCCCGCTTCGACCATCGTCGCACCGATCTGGTTGATCACCGCCGGGATCTGCTCCGCGGGTACGCCGCCGGCGCGCAGCCCGGTGACGTAGCCGTTCATGAACGACCGGACACGATCCCGGTACGCCTCTAGCGCTTCGGCGCCGCGTGCGACGAGGAACCCCTCCATCGCGCCCGTGGCCTGCGCAAGCGCGCCGTGGACCTCTTGCGAGATGCAGTCGCGCCGCCGGCGCGCCTCGGGCGATTCATCCGACTCCGGGCAGTTGAAGCGCGCGTGCATGGCCAGCTGTGCTTCGTCGGCGAACCTGTTGAGCAGGTCGCAGATCATCTGGTTGGCTTCTTGGTGGAGTCGTTGATGTTCTTGTTCGTCCATGTGTTCGTTCATTGTTTGTTCTCCAGTGCGATGCACAGCACGCATGTGGTACGGCGACGAGAGTACTCCCATTCGTCGATGTTGAGAGGGGTGACGTTGCACAACGTAACAGCGTCTCCGAAGAGAAAGAAATCCACGATGTGGATGAGACCGTACGAGGCAACACGCCGTCCTGCACCATCACGGGTCATCGGCATCTCCGCGCAGCTCGCAGGTCAAGCACACCACGCACGTCAGCGGTTGCGTCAGCACGATCTGCACGCGGTTCCGCGGAAAGTCGTTTGGGCAGTGCACGTAGATCCGTGGAGGGCTGATATCGACCTCGTACACAAGGTGAACCAAGCCATCGGGACATGCGACGCGGTGCCCGGGCAGGACACGCCTCACAACGCCGCCAGGTAGATTAGCTGTGCGATGCAGCGGACGCACGTGACTAGATGGTCCGAACGGTCTCCAGGCAGCGTCTTGCCGACGTCGAGCCCGTGGACACGGCACAACTGCTGCCACCCCTTGTCTCGTCGCATCGCGGTCACAACGTGAATGAGGCCGTCGGTGGTGCGCCATGCCGCGGCACCCTGGGTTTCGTCGTAGTTACCCGCGCGTGCCATCAGTACCTCTCCTTCTCGTAGAACACGTCTGGCGCGAGCGCCACGCAGGTCGCGCATGTGACCACGGCTCCGATGGACGCCTGGACCTGCCAGCTCGCCAGGTATACCCAGTTGCAGCGCACGACCCAGCTGCCGTCGAAGACGATCGCGACGTGCGTGATGCCCTTGGCGTCGGTGTGCGGCGCGACGTGATCGGCGGGGAGCTTAGGCACGGGACGGCTCGAGCAGCATGTCGTAGAGGTCCCGAGGTGCACGCCCGACGCACGCCGCGCACGTGGGCGGGCCAGGGTGTATGGGTTCGGGGCCGTACTCGCCGAGCGGGATGTCTCCGTCGTCCCAGCACAACAACCGCCACGTGCTCATCGTGCAACGCGCGATGTGGACGACGTCCCCGATCGCATAGAAGCAGTTAATAGGTGCCAAGTTGAATCCTCTTTGCGATGCAGAGCACGCACGTTGGTGCGACGTCGCGCACGCGCCAGTCGGGGGGCATCCCGCGAACGAGGCAGTGCGACCATATCCAGTACGCGTCGGTGTCTATGACGACGTGCGTGATGCCTGTGCTATCCACGACGGTGTCGCCAGGGCGCGTGTATTTGTTAGTCCGCGGGCGCACGAGCGACACATCCCACGCACGTCACGAGCGTGTCCCTGTTGACGAGCCGGAATCGCCACCATTCGACCTGCGAGCCGCAGATCGTGCCGTCGACTAGCTTGTCCCAGACATGAACGACGCCGTCAGGGGCGACCGCGCGATCGCCCTCGAGAGACGGCAGCGACACGTTCATGACGGGCATTGAATATCGTATGCGATGCACAACACACAGGTCAGCGGCGCGTCCACACGGGCGTACGTCCACATCGCCCATGGTGCATGGCACGCCGCGGTTAGTGCGACATCGTCAGGGCCGCGCCGGCGTGGAATGATGAGGTGAACGAAGTCGTCGCGGACTCGACGCACCACTGCGTGATTGCCCGCGCGAACACGGATGCGGGTGTCGTCTTCGTCGAACGTCACTCGAGGTCCTCGTTGTCATCGGGTTCTTCGTAGCGATGCACGTGTGGCTTTGCGCGCTTTGCCCCTGCAGGTCGTTCTTTAGGACAGCCGCAAGGCCAATACCAGCGGCACTCGAGGTCGTGGCTACGTCCGTCGCACGAGGCCATGCAGCAACCGTTCATTCGAGGTCCTCCGCTTTGGCGTACCGGTTGATGCCGAACATCCCGTACTCCCCGCGCTCGGTGCGCACGCTCCAGCTCCGCGGCGTGTGCTCCGCGCCCTGGGCACTGTTCGAGGTGATCTTCTCCCAGTGCGAGCCGATCTTGATGTAGTCGCCGGGGCCGACGTCGATGACGGAGCGGGACGGGGCGGTGCTCTTGAGCTGCTTGGACATGTTCGTTGCCTCCTTCCTGTTGTGATGATGTTTATCGCGCGAACGTCGCGAGGCAGCGGACACATGTGACGATCCGCCGCACGTAGCGCCCGCGTCGGTCGGGTTTCTGGTAGTCGAAGCTGCTACAAGCAACGCGCAAGCGTAATGAAGACCCAGGGTAGAGGCGATGCACAATGCCGCTGTCGTCAGACCACACCGGGTCTCGATCGCGACGGCTCACGGCGCGATGCACAACACACAGGTGACCGTGACTCGGATATGGTCAACCTGCGCGTTCGTTGGGGTCAGACTGCAGCGGGTACGCCATCGGTGCACACCTATCGTCTGCAGCACGCACACGTGCGTGATGTAGTCGTTGTCGACGTAGCGGCCCTCCATAGCAGGCAGGAACATGGTTACTCCCATGCTTATCCGGTTGACACCCAGTCATCGGAGTCCCCGTGGCGGAGATTTCTTCTTGCCGTACTTCTTGAACAGCGGTCGGTGACGATCGCAGACACCGCCGAAAATCTTGCGACAGTCATCGCAGTTGGCGACCTTGAGAGCATCTCGCTGGTGCTGCATATAGACGCGGCGTCCTTCACGCAGGAGCTTGATGAGGCCGTCGATATCCTTGGCGTGAAGCCACGCGGACCCCGCCACGACGAACCCTGTTTGCTCCTGGAGTGCCTTCGCGCGCGCGGTGCCGTACGGCACGCTGACGAGCACCTTGCCTTTGTAGAAGGTCAACTCGACGGCCGAGTCACTCCACTTCGGCTTGAACGTGCGATTCCAGTCGACGTCCAAATACTGGAACGCCTCTGTGACCTTCTTACGTTTCATGAGTTACGCATTCCTTGGGTGACAACCGGATAAGCATGGTTACTCCTTTCCTGTGATGGCCAGCACGGCCAAGCACTCCACGCACGTCACCACGCCGTCGACTCGAATTGCCTCGTCGCTGATCGTCGTTAGGACGTCGCACCCAAAGAACCTACATATTCGGAGGTCATAGGGACACATAAACATCCAGCCCGTCACGTCATAGACGCGGTGAACAACGCCCGCGGCGTCGCGCCAGGTCAACGTCATAGGCCCGGCCCCGGCCATGGCTCGGCCGCTCGGCACTTCACGCACGTCACCACACGCGTCGGCCAATTCGACGCGCCCATGCCGAACAACAGCGCGGGTTCGCAGTTGAGGCCGTAACCGAACGTCGTCTTGAAGTTCGCTGTGCGTACCATCTCGTGGGTGATGCCGGTGGGATCGGTCCACGTCATGACGTGCGCCTCATCAGGATCGCGATGCACACCACGCACGTCACGAGCGTGCCGCGGGCTTCAGCCCAGTGCCATCGTACATCGCAGCCGCAGCACAACGACGTGAACCAGACGCCATGTTCGTCGTTCTCGGTCATCTCGTGCGTGATGCCCGTTTTGAAGTCGGTCCACGTCATGATTGCCCTTCCAACCACGTTGCGAGGCACAGGACACACACCGGAGGCCTCGCGATTTTGTCAGGGGTCACGTACATGTCGACGTCGCACGTTAGGGTCCATCGCTTGGAGACGACCCACTGCGTGCAAATGTGCACGACGCCATGCGCATCGGTCCACGTCGTCATGGCGACACTACGCGAGCCGCGATGCATCGCGCGCACGTTGGCGCGGCGCCACGTTCGGGGCACTTGACGTATACCTCCTCGTCGCAGCCGATCGCCTCCATCCAAATCATGTCGTGCGTGATGCCTGTGGTGTCGACCAGGACGATGCGCTCATCGGGCGCTGCGCGGCCCAGAACCTTGTCGGCAGCGAGCGCGAGCGCCGCGCGGGCGACCATGCGGCGGGTCTCCGTCCCCTCGCCATGGCTGCCGCCCCACAGCACGTGCGCGCCGTCGGCCTGTGAGCGGCTGCCGAACAGCGCTCGCACCATGCTCTCGAAGTTGTTGAGGTAGTCGAGGCAAGCCCACCACACCACGCAGATGTTCTCGGGATGCCCGCCAACGAGCACGAACTCGGTTTCTTTGCACCGCAGGGCCGGGCGACCCTTGAACGCAACGAAGTTCCAGTCACCGATTTCGCGTGCCCGCTTGACGATGGCGCCAAACGACGGACGCACGCGGACTTCGTCGAGGATGTTGCGCTCGCGCTTGGTCGCGTAGACCACGCGCGGCGGGCGGGTCATGCGCTTGCTCATGGATGCCTCGCCAAGCACTCGACGCAGGTCACTGGCTGCGTCGGGCGGTCGAGCCGCACCTTGCCTGCGCACCAACCGCGGCCCAGGTAGTTGTGAGTGACGCCCGCGTGCGTCCACGACGCGCGCACGACCCCGTTTTCGCGCAGGAAGCGCACTGTGCACTTAAACCGCGCCTGGCTTGCTTTGCCGATCAGCTCGAGCAGGCCGTCGTAGGGGTTCTCCATGTCTGCCAGCAGGTGGTGCTGGTTGTCCGTGATGAACGCGCGCTCTTCGGCCTCGAGGCGCTCGAACTCCTCGAGCAGCTTCTCGGCGGACGCTGTAGCAATGTCGCCGTCGAACTGCGCGCCCCTCACGGCGGCTCCTTGGATGGGTTGTTAACCATGGCGGCCAGGCACAGCGCGCACGTCACGACCGCGTCGTCCTCACCCAAGAACACCGACGCGGGCAGAATTTCGGTAGTCCCCGGGCGGCACGGCAGCTGGAGGACCGACGCAATGTCACCTCGCCATGTTCCCAAGGTTTCCTCCGCTAGGTGCGTGAGCGTGTCGTACGGCGAGAGCGCCTTCACGTACGCCCGCTCGGTCATTCCGTATCCAGCGTGATACTGGGCGCACCGCGACGCATTTCGACACGTCCGTGCCTGCTCCCGGTGGCAATCCACACTCCGCGCGGACCGCGCGCGCGGCATAGCACGCACGTCACTGGGTTACGGTGTGCAAGGGTGACGTTCATATCCTGGACCTCGCCGTAGCACCAGATGTAGGGCTTTCCCGTGCGGTAGAGCGTTGCCGCGTGGGTGACGAGGGTAGGCGCGTCCCACGCCAGGAAGACCGGCACCTCCAGCTCGGCGATGTCGTCCTGGACGACGCCCTCGATCATGCCCACGATCATGCCGTCAGCTCCTCGATGCGCTTCTTCGTCTGGTCGACGGCGGCTCGTGCCCACTCGAGCGAGGCCTCGTCGTCACCAAAGCGCGCATTGGCCTGAATCACGCCGCTCGGGCCGTCGTGCACGAGCTTCATCATGTGCTCGCGCGACGCTTTGTCGCGCGTGCCAGGGGAGAGGTACACCGTCGCGTAGTCGAAGATCGTGCCGAGCTGGCCGAGGAACCCGTCGTAGGTGCACGCGAACATCTCGGGACGGTCACGCATCGCGACGAGTCGGTTGAACGTCAGGCTCTCGAACATCTGCGCGACCACTGTCCAGTGGGTGCGGATGGGCTCCGGCAGCTCGTCCCACTGCGGGCACTTGTTGCCTTGGAAGTTCTTCCAACCGGCGTCGTCGCAGTAGAGGTGATACAGGGCTTGCGCAAGCTTCATGGGGTCCTCTTGGTCTTGTGAACGCAGCACCACACGCAGGTCGCAACCTGGTCCGGTACGTTGTCTTCGTGGAGATACTCAGGTCCGATAGGAAACGTGTCGCAGGTTAACACCCCGGACGACAGCGCGTAGTGCATTACGCCGTCCAAAAGAACGGCCTGCAGCGGACCACGGAGTGCCCATTTAGTCGTTATGGTCGTCGTCATCACAGCCGACGCATAGCACACACGTCACCAGTCTACGTTTGTCCATATGCTTCGCTACGTGGTCAGCCGCTCGCCATGGTAACTTCAGGCCACAACAGGTCTCGAGCCGGTTCCCGTAGGATTGCTCGACCACCACACTGTGTGTAAGTCCATTAGAGCAGATCCACGTCCCGATCATAGGCTCGTTCATAAATGGGCACCGTCCAGGCCTTGGTGGTGTTGATGCAGCGTACGCACGTAAGTACTGTACTCTCGCATGGGATCACCCGATGGAAGGCGTTGACCGACGAGCAGATTGACACTGCCTGCGGATGCCCGCGCAGGTTGTCGTGGCACGCGTGAACGACACCATAGCTGTCGATGGCCGGGTGACCGTCGGCTACAATGAAGTCAGGCGTCGACGTGTCTTCTGCGCTGAACCTTGGGTCGAGGCCAGGCGTTGTCGTGATGATGGCCCCGCCCTGGTCAATACGGAACTCGACGCGCTGACCGTACTCACCAGCGAGTACCGTCGTCACCCTTGCGCGCCGCCCGTCGTAGAAGACGACGTCGCCGACCTTGAAGCCCTCGGTCTTCACGGCTTACGTCCCCTTCTCGTCGCGGACCGCGTCGGCGATGCACTGGACGCACGTCGTCGTGTTTTCGGTGTAGGCCAGGTAGCGGATGTTTTGGGTGGGGCGGCAGCGCAACTGGTAGACGATGGTGCCCCAAAGGTCGCTCGAGCGAGGGACGACGTCGTGCACGACTCCATGGTCGTCTGCCCATCCGAAGGTGCGCATAACGTTTCCTCGAAAGTTTCGTGTTGCGGCCCATCAACTTCCGGTGCCGGCATCTTGCCGGTCATCACACGGAGCCGCACCGCGATGTTGTTGCCGGGACCGAGCTGGTTGTACAACCAGCCCGCGCACGGGAATTCTTCGCTGGGCTTGGAGTAGTGGCAGGCCATCACGCGCAGCGTGGTCGCGCGCAACCCGCGCAGGTCTCCCGGCTCTGCGATGGTGCCGTCGAGACCCTTGTGGAGACTCCTGACGTAGTTAGGGATGTCACGATCGGGCACGCAATCGACACGCCACGGGCAGCTCTTGCACTGCTTAACCGTCTCGCGCGTCACAGCTCTTCCCACTGTCCGATGGACAGGAGCTTCCCCTGTCCATCGAACTCCGCCTCGAAATGCGCACGGTAGCCCGGCAACACACGCACGATGACGCTCGTGTTTGATCGAGGCGTCCAGTCGCGTGCGAGACCCCCGCTCATGTACTCGTTACGCGGGACGATGTCGAAGTCCTGCTTGATGCGCTTGAGCATCTTACTGGCGGCCTCTCGTTTTACGCCACTCGTGCAGCCGCAGCATCAGCTCGTTGTATCGAGGCAAGGCCGCCAACGCCTGGTTTGCCTTGGTGAGTCGTGTGCGCTGCTCGGTGTTGTCCTTGGCCGCGTCGACCAACACGTTGAACAATGACAACAAGGCAGGCGGGTCCAGCACTTCCATTGCGCTGGTGACAGCCTCTGCGTCGAACGGTTCCTGCCAGAACAGTGCCTCGGTCTTCTTCAAGTCTTCGGGACTTGTCATGCTCTCCTCCTGTGTTCCTTGGTCGCGTAGAACTTCTTGCGCTAGTCCTCCAGCGCCGCGATCTTGCGCTGCAGCTCCTTCTCCGACAGCTCGCTGAGCTTGCCGGCCTGCTTCTCGGCGAGGATCTCGAGGAGCTTCTCCTTCTCTTGCTTCCGGGCCGCATGGGTCTCAGCGGCCTTTTCCTCGGTCAGCTTGATGTCGATGATGTACTTGACGACCTCGAGGGCCATCTCGCGCCGCGTGTGCTCGGCGGTCTTCTTCGACTCGACGAAGCTCTCCTCCGTGATGTCCTTGAGCGCCTTGTTGGCGGTCTTGGCGAGGGTGTTGAGGTTGAAGTCGTCCTTGGAGCGGAGCGGGATGTCCCACAGCTGCTCGACGGACAGCTCCCCGCGCGGCGAGGCGAAGCGGAGCTTGGAACGGGTGGCGTACTCGAAGATGTTGTTGTTCATGGTCGTTTCTCTTTCAGTGCAGGTTGTTGAACGCAGCCGCGCAACGTTCGCGGGCTACTTCGATTTCAAGTTCGCGGTCGCGCGCGGCATCTAGGCAGCCTCCGCGCGCTCGCGCACCCACGCGAGCGAATCCTCGTCGGCGTCCTCGTACGACTCGTGACGCTCGTGACCGCCACGGCCGTCGTCGGCCCACGTGTCGATCAGCCGGTAGCGCCCGCAGTGCGCGCAGACCTCGCGGATCATCACGCCGCCGCCCTTGCCCCACACCCCGGGATTCTCCCGGAGACCGCCGAGCACCGAGTGCGGGCTCTGCCAGTCGTGCTCGTCGTCGACGCAGTCCGGGACCTCCGCGGCGATCTCGACCGAGTGCGTGTGCTCTTCGCCGGTCGCGGCGCAGCTCGACCGGCCATGCCACGTCCACGAGCGGCCCTCTGCATCCCAGTCGCCGTCACGGACGGACGCGGCCACGTCGTCATCGAGATCGGCAGGCGTCGAGTCGACGTGCCACGCACCGTTGTCGTCACGGATCTCGTAGCGTCGGATCTCGTCGCTGTCGCGGAGCGCCGCGCGAGCGGCGTCGACAGTCGCCTCGCACACCGCGGCGGTCGCGGTCGCCTGCTCGATGGCATCATCGACGTTGGCGCAGTCGCACTGCGACTCGTCGCCGGCCTCGTGCTCGTGGTCGTCCCACGCGGCCTCCAGGTTGGCGCTGGTGACGTCATGGATACACACAGCGCGCAGCAACTGCCACTCGTAGGGGCGCGGGTCGCCGCGCCCGTAGCCGCGCAGGCTGGCCGCCGCCGACTCCGCGGCCTCCTGGTCGGCAAGCGACAGCGAGGCGAGTGCCGCGTCGACCTGACGGCGGACCGCGACCAGCGCGAGATCGAGCAGGACGTACGGCGCCACGGCCTTGGCGGCGCGGTCCGGCGAGTAGCCGAGCTGCAGGAGGTGATCGACTGCGGCGATGATCTCGCCGGTCGAGCGAGCGTGGCGGAGGATGGAGAGCGTCGTCGTCGTCGTCGTCATGAGAATAAGGTAATCCCGCACGACTACGTCCCGACGTGGATGTTGAACAGCCGCTGCTTGCTGCCCTGCTGGACCCGCGCAAGGACGCTCGCGCGCTTCGTCGACGAGAAGCCCAGCCCCGAGAGCTGGTTCTCCGTCGGCTGGCACTTGGTCTTGTCGCCGATGATCTCGAACACCTTGCGGTGGGCCTCGAGACGCGGGTGCAGGAACTCGTTGTAGATGCCACGCGTGGGCTCGTCGTTCTTGCAGCCGTGCAAGACGAAGAACGTGTGCTTGTTGCCCATCGCGTTGTCGCCCCAGTAGTTGGGCGACAGCGTGACGGCGTCGACCTTCACGTACTGCTCGGTCGTGAGCCCCCACTTCGTCTGGGTGATGTTCGACGCCGTGATGGCCGGGTCACCCATTTCGACCTTCTCGATGCGCCCTTCCGTCATGTGCAGGGTGACGACGTGGATGTCCTGCTTGTCGCGCACCGCCTTGTTGTAGGAGTAGTGCGAGAGCTTGCCGCCGCACTCCACCTCGATCACGAAGCCGACGTCACTGGACTCGATCTTGACGTAGTTGTTGACGACAACCTTGTAGGCGCCGCTCGGCATCTTGTCCATCCAGACGACGTTCTCGACGGGCTCGCGCGACTGCCTGTTGCCGCCGGCGTTCATGTCGACGTCGAGGGCGCCGCCGCTCGCGCCGCGCTTGTTGCCATAGAAGATATGGTCGCGCAGACCGCCGACGCCGCGCCCAGCTGGCTCGTGGATGTGCAAGTCCAAGTCATCGTAGTTGAACCACGACAGGGACACACGCAGGGTCGCGTCCTCGACCTTGCCGCCGGCCTTCTTGACGCGCTCGGCGATCGAGTCGGTGACGTTGCCGCCGTAGCTCCATGCGAAGTCGTTGTTCCAGCGGAACAGCTGCTTGGGCTCCGGGTGTACGGGCGCCGTCAGCGACATCAGGTTGCCGAGGTGCTCGCCCTTGAGGAAGACCTCGACGCCGGTCGCCTCCGGCAACACGCGCTCGACAAAGGCCTCGAGTCCGATGTCCTCGGCGCGCTCCGCGTCATGCTTGCTGTTGTTCACAACAGCAGCCTTCATGAGCACGTCGCCGATCCCGCCCTTCATGGCGGGCTTGACCGTGCCGTCGACCCACTTCACGTCGCGGACCGAGATGTCGCCGATGGTGGCGAAGCGACGCTCGAGCGCGGGCTCGAGGCCCAACGTCTCGATGGTCTCCATCGCCTTCTTCACCATGGCGGGCGTGATGACCGCCGTGGTGCGCTTGTAGTTGGTCGGCGCCACCTTCTGCTCGAAGCTGGCGACGGCGCTCTCGACGTCGCGCCCCTCGCTGAGGTCCTGCACGAGCGTGCCGATCACGGTGTTGCGGAACCGCGACGCCGGGCCGGTTGCGTGGGTCCACGCGAAGATGTTCTGCGCGCGCGGGCTATCGGCCAAGGCCAAGAACGCCCGCTGCGCCTTCATGAACTCGACGACGGCGTTCTTGTGCTCGGCGCCGCGGTACAGGTTGTTGGCCTCGATGAGCGACAGGACCGTGTCCAGCGCCGCCGGCACCAGCTCGGCGAGACCGCGCGTGAACACCTGCACGGTTGTCCGGTAGTCGCCGCGGGCCTGGTCGGGCGACGCGATGCGCAGCACGGGCGGGATCTCGTTCGTGTAGAGGTGGTTCCAGGTCAGCGCTTGGCCATCGGCGTTCATCGATCGCGTGGTGGCGGCGCCAAAGCCGGCTTCCTTCGCGCCGACCCGGAAGAGGTCCGAGATCTCGGCGTTGAGCACGGCGTCACGAAGTGACGAAGCCACGATGTTGTACGGATGAGGCGCCTTCTCTTCGGCTTCGTCCCAGATGGTGCGAACGACGCCGCGGTCGCCGATGGAGACAACGTTGCCGGCGCGGCGGATGAACTGCCTGCAGCACGAGCACTCGTGCTCGGTCACCTTCTTGAAGATGGGGTTGGTGCCCTCGGGGAACGAGGCCAGGTAACGCCGGTACAGCTCGTCGCCGTCGATGTTGGTGATGTAGGCCTGCGGGGCCTTGACGATGTCCTGGAAGGACGCAGCTACGATCCGCGCGAACGGCGGGAACTTGTCGGTGGTCATGTGGTGGTTCCTCAGGCAGAGGTTTATGGGGCCAACATAGGCTAAGGTTGAGGGCTCGTCAACGCGGCCTACGCCGCATCACGATCGCGCGCGCGAGTTCTCCGGTTCGTTGAGCATGGCCGCGGCGGCCGCGACGATCTCTGGGGTGAATGGCTTGTCGCTGTGCACGAACTCGATGATGTCGTCGATGGTCATAGGCCCTTTGGGTACTGTCGTTGGTACGTTTGAATCGACGCCAAGCACCGCACGCACATGATGGGTTCGTCCGTCAGGTTGATTTGTGTGCGACCGACCCAATGTCCAGTGCAGACGATGAACAAGTTCTTCTCGCCGCGCGTCAGGTGCTCTATGACGTGGTGCACGAGTGGGTCTTGGCGGTACTTGCGCGTGCGCGTGCCGCTGCGCGCTACGAACCTATTACCGTAGCCCACAGCACTTCCAGGCCGCGCATGAAGTCATCCATGTGCATTTCTTCCTGCGGGTTGTGCGATCCGTGGTAGTTGCGCACGAAGATCATGCCAGTCGGCACGCCGGCGTCGGCAAACACGCCTGCATCGTGACCGGCGCCACTGGGTAGTTCCATCGGAACAATGCCTAGGCTGTGCGCTGCCATCGACGCGCGCGTCATCAGGCGCCGACTCAGCGAGATCGGCGCGGTGTAGCGCACCGATCCTAGATCGAGCCACGCTTCGCCGTCCGTGTCCATCCCATGCTCTTTCGCTTGTTCGAGGAAGAGCTGAGGAACCGTCGGGTCAACGCTGCGTACGTCCAGCGAGAACTTCACTTCATCAGCGACGGTCGTCACCGAATGCCGGGCTGGGTCGGTGTTGACCGTACCGATAGTGAAGACGATGTCGACATCACGAACGGCCATGCGCTTGCGTGTTTGCGCAAGCATCGTTACGAGCGCACAGAACCGGCGCACCGCGTCCTTGCGGTTCCCCATCGGCGTCGTACCAGAGTGCGCGGCTTCGCCGATGACCCGCGCCGTCGTCGTGCGGGCGTGGCCGCGGATGTTGGTGACGATGCCAACCGGAATCTGACGCTCCGCCAGTACCGGGCCCTGTTCGATGTGCAGCTCCCAGTACTCCTCGATCGACGCCGGCTCGAACGAGCGATAGCCGCTCTCGACCTTGCCGATCTCGGCGCCACACGAACCCATGCAGCGCGCCAGCGTTGCTTCGGGGTCTCCACGGCGGATCAGCGCGAGGTCCGCCAGGCTGAGCTTGCCAAGCATCGCCTTGGCGCCTAGGTGCGGCACGCCGAACCATGCTGACTCCTCGCCGCGCAGGCCGACGCCGCGGAGCGGCTTCGTCACGCCGCGCTCGCGCGCCTTGCCGAGGATGAGCAACGCCGCGACGACGCCAGCGAGGCCGTCGTAGTTCCCGCCGCGCGGCACCGAGTCGAGGTGCGACCCGATCACGGTGACCTTGTCGCGCGTCACTGCGAGCGACTGCTCGAGCGACATCACCAGGTTGTCAGCGTGGTCGGTGCCGGCGTAGACGCCGAGCTTGTTCGCTTCCATCAACAGTTCCGCGAGCGCACGCGTCTCGCCGCGCCCATAGGACGCGCGGTCAATGCCGCCTTGGGGATCGGCGGTGCGCGCCGCGATGTTTTCGAAGATGCGCTGGGCGTTCACTCTGTCGCTGTCGTTGAAGATCATGGTCCCTCTCGTCGTAATGCTCCGCGCTCGTCAGCTGCCAGGCACAGCACGCACGTGACCGGCGTACCAGCGGCAAGCCGTTGGTACCCGTGCGGGATACGCCAGCCTGCACACGGAATCCAAACTCGTGTGTCGTGGGGCGTCGTGTTGTTGCGAAGTGCTCGGTGCGCGATTTTGTCGCCGAAGATGATCGGCAGCACCTCGAGCATCGTCATCGCGGCCTCATCGGCATGTTCGTGACAACGGTCCCGATGCACGCTGCGCACGTGATAGGCGCTTCTTTGTCGACCCACAGCAGCTCGCGTGCTTTGCGCCAGCCCATGCACGGCACGTAGGCTTCGTGCGGGCGGTACTGGCTCTGGTCCCGCATCGAGCGATGTACGACGCCATCATCGCGAGCGTGGTCACGAACCGGCGAGCCTTCGCACGGTGCGCTGCCTTTCACGTGCTTCTCCAGTACGCCATCACGGGCACGGTTCCGCCGGCACGCACATGAGCGCGGACCTTGACCAGGAACCCGAGAATCTTCAGCGTCCAGCGCATGATGTTTATCATATCGACACTCCTGGATCTTCGTCCTTGGGCTCGGGGTCGGCCGTGTTGTGCGGCCACGGTGCCGCGTATTTCTCGCGTTCGTCGTCGGTCGTCGCTCGTGCGATTAACGCTCCGCGAAGTTGCTCGAGTTCTGTGTCAGAAATTCGCTTCTTCTTGTAGTCTCGTGCGATCGTTGTGGGAGACCGCGGGGCCAGCGCGATGCGACGCTCCTGTGCGACGAGCTGCTCGACGGCTTGCTGGCTCGGTGTCACGCACAGGAGCACCTCCCAGACACGCGCTTCAAGCACGTGCTTGGGCTTGATAACGCCGTCGAGCACACGCTGCACAAGGAACGCGACAGAGTCGTCGACCTCGAAGTAGGCGTAGCGATCCTGCGTGTCCACGTGCTGGACGATGAACTTCGACATGTCGGGCCTCTCCTGAAAGCGATTTGTTGGCCATGGAAGTTCTCCTATGGGTTGAGGGACAGGCACGCCACGCACGTCACGACAGTCCCAGCGTAGACCTGCCGGAGCTTGACATAGGTGTCCAGCGTCACTACACCGCGGAACGGTTGGAGAGGCGTGCCGTCGCACCGAGCCTTGTACTGGAACGGGTCTCGCTTGTGCACCACACCGTGTTCATCCGGCATGGGCGACGGGCCCTCCGTGAAGTCCTGTGCGAGTACACGGCCACGAGCGGTCAGTTCCTCGTCCCCGTCCACGAGGTCAGCGGTCTGCAGCTCGCGGTAGCCGCGGCTGTTGCGCAGGCCTAGGCCATCTGGCCTGACGGTCGCGGACTCTTCGAGGGCCGCGCGAGCTGCCGTCGACAACGTCATCGGGTTATCGATCTTGAGACAGACGGAGCACGCAGCGGACGTTGATGTGACCGACCCTCGCTTGCGCATGCCCGCGCCGAGGTACTCTGAGCGGCACAGCACGTACGTCACGTCTTTGAAGTTGGCGGTGCGAGTCTCGTGGACTACGTGCCAGAGCTGGCCACGGGTCGCCTTGAAGATCATGTGGTGGGGTCCCTTTCGTCAGCAAGACCGATGCAGGCAGCGCAGTTGACCGGGGCGCGTGTCACGTCAGCGCTGAACACATGCAGGAACGTGCGTCCGGTTGAGAACTCGAGCGTGAATGCGTAACCGCAGAACGTCAGACCGAACCGAGAATGCGTTTCGGTCCGGGACACCTCGTGGATGAGGTAGTTGAAGACGACGTTCACGGCGGTCCGCCGCGTGCCTGACACCGCACACACGTCGCTGTCGCCGGCTCGTCGAGGCGGGTAAACGGCAGGTATCCCCAGGCCAACACGGTGTGAGCCCCGCACCAGGAACGCCATATTGAGACCTCGACAATTTGGGTGAACCGGTGCGCCAGGTCGTCGAGCGAACAGTGCGCGACCACCTCTTTGTCGTTGACGCGGTGCCCCATCTCATGCAGCATAATCGCGTAACCTCCGTGCGCCGTTTATCAGGTAAACCATGTGCCGCCGCGAGTACTCCATGTTCTCCCGCGACCAGTGCCCTCGGGCGCTGGCGCTGATGGTCGGGCTGTCGCTCGCGGCAAAGCGCAACAGCGACGCAGGGCAGTGGTTTGTGGAGCTGATCGGCGCGTTGGTGCTCAGGGGCGACCGTAGCGTGGATGCTGCGACTGCAGCCGCGCCAGCTCCGCGAGACACCGTACGCACGTCGTAGGTCCCTCGTGTTCCTTCAGGGCGTTTGAAGGCCACATCGTTGCGACGTTCGACGCTTCGCATAGCATCAGCGAAGCGGCCCCGTGGCTTCCGCCCGTCTCGTGGGCGACGCCCGTCGGGTCACGCCAGCTCATGGGCGCGCCTTGCCTTTCGTCGGATGCCCTCAGCGACGCAGATCACGCACGTCACGGGCTTCTTGCCACGCTTGAGCGTGTCGGCGTCGTACAACATCCGCATCTCGACGTTCTCACACAGCGTCATAGATCGGCGGCCGGCTATGCCGAAGGTTTCGTGCGTGACGCCATTGGACCCGCGCCAGAAGCGCCACTTCATGCTGGCCCGTGCCCGTGCAAGACGTGCATGTGTTGCGGCGCACCGAGGCACCGCGCGCACGTCACAATCGCGTCGACTTCGGCCAGGTCCTCGCTGATGAAGACATCCTTGTCGTAGACGCGTTCGCACACCGTGATGTGTGTTTTGGTGCCGAGGTCGGCTGCGAGGTGAACGATGCCGTCGCGATGACGGTAACGCCTAGACATCAACTTCCGCCGCGATGCACCGCACGCAGTTGACCGGGGTGCTGGTTGCACGCAGGCTCTCTGAAGAGAACCGGTAGTCGGAGTTCATGTACTCGCAGAGCGTTGTGTTCGTGCCGTTGTAAGGCCACGCTGCGTGAATCAAGACGTCAGGCCCTGTAAAATTGCACGCCTTTTCTCTAGGCATCGCGCCTCCTCGCGGCCAAGCACGCTACACACGTCGTCGCGGTCCAGCGTGGTGCGGGGCGAAGGTCCTCGTTTGACCACTCGGCTTCGATGAATCCTCGTCCGCTGTCTTCGCATCGCGTGACGTGAAATTCTGGCGTGCTGGCGGAATCGACGTGGATTCGGTCATGGACAACGCCCGATGGGTCGACGAGCGCGCCTGCGCGACGTGGCACCTGCGCTCTGTGTTTATCGTGTAAACCCATCAAACCTCACTTTCGACTGCTGGCTCGGCGTTCGCACTGCGCGCACCGTCATGGATGCAGCGTACCTGGACTTGACGCCAAGAACCGCCTGCTGCATGGCGGCGCTTTACCGCGCCGCTGGCTTGCGGATGCACGCCGAACTCCAGCTCACAGAACTCATGGCTTGGATCGTTTTTCAGGCGCCGCGGGCGCATTGGCGAGAACCGCCTTTGCAAAATTCCACACCTGCTGTGCGTCCAGATCTGGCCTAGCCATCGCCGCTTCGACGAGTTTCCACAGCCGGGAGTCCTCGAGCCTGGCCTGCTCGTCCTTGAACCAGTTCTCGACGCGCTCACGTTCGCGTGCGAGGAAGCCATGGTGAACGCAGTCGTTGTTGTAGATGAGGTAGCTGCCACCATCGTCGCGGTCGATCTGCTGGCACTTGCAGCCGCGCAGCTTGCCGCGCAACATGTCTTGAATGTCGTTGGCGCAGTCGAGGATGACCATGGCCGCGTTGGTGATGTCGTTCTTGGTCACGCGGTCGACCATCGCTGAGAGCCGGTCCAGTTCCTTGGAGATCTGGGCCAGCTTGACAGGGTCTCGTTTCAACTCGGTCATGATTCCAACTTTCGGTCGAATGCCCACGCGAGGCACTTGACGCATGTGACAGGTTCGCGAGTGGTGCGAACGGCGGTCGCTCGCGTCGTCGGTATGCGTGTACAGCACGCGCCGCACCCGAAGTGGTCCGTGCCATCGTTGTGGTGCACGACACCATGTCCATCGGCGATGTTCGGCTTGTTCACAGCGCCCTGCACACCACGCACGTGATGATGGGCGCGATCTCGAGATGCTCGATCTGCTTCGACTCGTAGGTCATCGCCTCGCATCCGCACATGAACGTTACCTCGCCGGCGAGCACTGCACTGAGCGCGTTGGCGCGAGCACCCCGGTTCTTCACCTCGGTGACGACGAGAACGTGCGCGACGCCGTGCTTGTCCAGAACGATCGCGCTGTCACCGACTCGAGGCAGCGTCTTGATGCGCTGGAGGACCTCCGCGAGCGTCACTGAGCCCCCGGATCGCACGTGGTGCAGTAGTACGGCGCGTCGGTCTCCGTGTCGCAGTTGAAGTGCTTGCAGTGCTTGCCGCGGCAGCCCTCAACGTGTCCGACGCTCATCCTGTCGACCCACATCACTGAGTCAGTGATGCGTGTTTCGCGGGTCTTGCGTCTGAGTTTGTAGATGCCAAGCGCCGCTGCGTATTTCTGTGCGGTTTCGGCGTCAGATGCGAACACCTCGACCTCACGGGTGACATCGACACGCACACGCCAGACGCGCTTCTTGCGTCTAGTCATCGACGCCAATGTAGACCATGTTCGGTAGCTCGTCCTGGTCGTCGCAGACGAGGCTGACCCGGTCGATGGCCTCGGCGGCACGCGCCTGGGCCTGCAGTTCGCGGAGCTTCGCCTCCCAGACCTGCAGACCAAGCCGGTACTGCGCGTCGTCGAGACCGCCGAACGATTCGGTGCGCATCGCGCCTTCGAGGCGCCGCAGGCACTCGGCGCCCGTCACGACGTCCTTGCCCTTGCCGAGCGTCTTGCGCAGGATCTCATCGAGCGGGCTGATACACGGCAGGATGATCGGCTCGATCTTCGGTGCGGCTCTGCGCTTCGGGTACGTCCCGTCCAGACGCCGGACCAGTCGCACATGTTCGTGGCCGCGGTACAGGTTGTTTTTGTCGCCGCTCTTGAACCAGCCCTCGGGCAGCTCCTTTTCGCCAGGACCAACGACGACGTAGGGCATGACGTCGGCATAGGTATCGTAGTCCTCGAGGTACTTGAAGCAGTCGCCGACCTTGAGGTCACGGCGCAGCAGGTTCAGCAGTGTTGGCTCTGGGTGCGTCGAGTAGTGTTCGAGCAGCTCGATCGGGCGCTCGCAGTTGTCTTCCCAGAACTGCGACTTGTCGTTTTCTTTCCAGGCGAAGTCATTCCAGACCTTGGGCTTATCCTTGGGCTCTTCTTCCTGTAGGTCATCGTTGTAGTTGACCGTTGACTTGAGGTCCGGTGCCATGTGGTTTGGCAGGAACCGCCAGCAGTCATGCGGCAGGACGTCCTTGAGCTTGAGCGTCATCGCTTCTGTTCCCTCTTGATGTGGTCTTCGTACGCCTGCAGGCCGCTCAGCTGGATGCCGACGGTCCGCGCGTAGTTCGCGAGTAAAAGCGGGTTCCAGCGCGCCTTGCTGTTTGAAATGCGAAAGCGCGTGCTGCGCAGCACCTGCGTGCCGCCAGTGAAGTCGAAGCCGTGCAGGAAGACGAGCTGGTTCTCCATCTTCGACACCAGCAGCACGACGTCTTCGCGCTGCAGGCGGTACTTGCTGTCCTTCGATCCCAGCTCAGGGCGCTCCCGGACGACGTCGAGGAAGTTGTTCAGCTCGCTCTTCTGGAACGAGCAGGTCTTGACGAGCCTGAGTTTCATTTACTTTGGACCTTCCACTTGCGGTTGACGGTGTTGCCCGTCGCGGTGATGAGTTCGCGCGCGAGCAGACGCTGAAGCGCCTTGTGCGCGACCGGGCTCTCGATCTTGTGTAGCGCCATCACGACGGCTGTACTCAGCGGGCCCTTGTCCTTGATGGACGTGAGGATGCGCTGGTCGAGCGCGGCGAGGCGCGGCGGCGAATCGACTGCGAAATCGACCGGCGTTGGGGGCTTCTTCGTCGGCTTCTTCGCAGGCTTCTTCGCAGGCTTGGGGGCGTCGTTGACGTCTTCCCCGACTACAGCGAGCACCAGTTCGCGCCGGGCCTCGTCCCAGAGTTTCTGCGCTTGGCGAAGCTTTGCGGTCGCTGCAGCGATGCGCTCGACCATCTCGTCGAACGTGTTCTTTTTCATGGGCACCTCCTAGGCGCCCATATGGGGCGCGAGCTACTTCATGTCCCCGGTCTTGTTGTAATCCCGCCACGCGACATGCTTGCCCGACGTTGCGTCGAGAAAGCCCCAGCTGCCGACGTTCTTGCCGGCGACGAAGAGGCTCCAGCTGCCCCGGTCGGGGTAGAGCAGGTCGACGCGGTGGTAGTCGTCCTTGGTGATGATGTTGACGTCGCCAGGCCGAAACGTCTTGGTGCGGGTCTCGACGGTCGTGTGCTGCGTGCCGGCCAGGTGGACCTCGGTCACGCGTTCCTCGACGTAGCCGCCCGACAGGATGATCGCGGCGCTCTTGTCCCACGGATGCGAATGGCATGCACGATCTTCGTCGCTGCGGTGGAAGAAGTGCAGGAACACCGCGAAGGGCGCATCGACATGCGCCTCGTCAGCTTCACCTTGGGTGCGCGGTCCCGGCGGCCACACGTACCACCGGGTCAGGTACGGCCGACCATCCGGCGAGCAGATGGTGCGGTGGGGCAGCCTCGCGGTGATCTTCTTCAGCAGCCACTCGAGCATCAGGGCCTCCGCTTCCACTTGTAGCGGAGCCACGAGCCCAAGATCAACAGCGGCCATGTCGGCCAGGTAAACCCGGCGACCACAGCACGAAGTCCCGGCGTGCCTGCCTGGTCGTGGACCAGCCACGCGACGGCGCCCGCTGAGGCGATGTAAATGGCGATGGCCGCGATCACGGCTTCACCAGCCCCTGTGCCACCAGGCGCTCACGCTGGCACTGCTCGCAGCCGAACGGCGTCTGATGTGAGGTCAGACCGTGCTTGGCGCAGTTGCCCATCCACCAGCCGTTGCGCGAACCGGGCCTCGAGACCGTTACGACTTTAGGACGCTTCTTGATCGGAGGCCCCTTGTAGCTGTACCCCATCTACTTGTCCTCGTAGTACGGGTCCGGGTTGAACCCGCACTCACGCCGCGCGCGCTCCGTGTTGTCCACCGGGATCCACGCGATCGCCGTGTGCGTGCGCTGCGCGATCGTATCGTACAGGTGCTTGACGCCGCGGGTCCCGACCGCCTCCTTCAGCGACGAGTACGGCATGTTGGCCAGGTGGAACACCTGGTTGTCGGCAAGCAGCGTCTCGCGCGTCTTCATCCACGGGCGGAACTGGTTGCGGACCCACACGTGCGCGATGCCTTCGGGCTCGAATGGCTTCAACTCGCCCTGCGGCGCGGGCGGTGGACGGTCGCCGTACATCGCCACGCGGAACTTGTCGCCGCCCTCATCGTAGTGGTCGGCCTCGCCGACGTACAGGTACGGCGCGACGTCCTCGAACACCCAGCGCGTCGGGTCGCACACGCGTTCGTCGGGCAGGAGGATCCAGCCGTGCCGCACGAACGGTCCGGCGCCGGCACCGAGACGGTGGAAGTACGAGTCCTTCGCGATCGGCCCGGTCCAGTGGCCGTACACCGCTGAACCGGGGATCAACTTCGCTCCGACCAGCTGCGAAGCCACCGCATAGCAGTTGCCTCGCCAGCCATCTGTAGGTCCAGCGATGGCGACACACCGACGGATCGACGGAATCGTCAGAGTCTCATGTTCAGGGGCGGCGGTAGTGGCCCGCCTCGCGGTATTCTGAGGCGCCGCTTCAGTGCGCGCTCGAGGCTTCTTCTCGTCCTTGGCACGGGCCACAACGTCCTCCTCTTGAGCAGTGCCTTGGCTTGCTCCCAGTGGTGGTCATCGATCATGTCGTAGTCGTTGGTGTTTTGGACCTCCTTGTCCGCGAGATCGGGCGCGCCTGCCGCTTGGACGAGCCGATGCGAGATCATCATCGCGGCTGCTTCGTACACGGTGCATTCGTCGCGATGCCCGCCGCACTCACAGAACCCGAGCGAGCAGCGCGCGTAGTAGCCACGCTCCCAGCGCCACCGTGGTTCGATCAGCGCATGGGCTAGTTCATGGGCGGGCGCCCAATCGCGCTCGATACGAAGCAGGTCTTCACGACGAGCTTCCAACGGGCACCATGCGATCGCAAGTTCGTGCAGGTCAGCGAGCGTCACACCAGGGCGCGGCACTGGCGGTCCCACCGTACGGCCGCGAGCGTGCGGCTGCCGATCGCGTTTAGCTTGGCCATCCCGCGAAGCAGGAAGAACTTCGCCGTGTGTTCGCTGATTCCCAGACGATCTGCGATCAGCTTGTTCGACAACCCCTCGACGACGAGATCGAGAACCTGTCGCTCGCGCGGCGACAGCGGGGCGCCGGGCGTCGGGGATTTCTTCTTGTTGTTCACTTTCGGTCCTTCCAGGGCACGAGCCCCTCGCGCGAGAAGTCGACGAACTTGCCGATGAACGGCGCAGTCTTTGGGTGCACGGGCACGCCCTTCACGTAGGCGCAGTCAGCGTGCCAGCACTCGTGCCGGCACGGGAAGACGTCGCTGCACTTGGTGCAGCGTTCGAACTTGCCGCCGCGCAGCGGGTGGTAGTCGTGTTCACCGAGACGGCAATGGGGAAGTCGCTTCGGCAACAACGTCCTCCTTGGAGGCCTTTTCGACGCTACCGCGGTGCGCTTGGCGAAGGCGCAACGCTAGGTCCTCGGCGTAGTCCGCGAGCCAGCCGTTCGTGAAGTGCGTGAGTGCGCCGCGGGCGTCGCAAGCCTCGCGCACGAGCGCCTCGAGGTCGCTGGGCTGGATGTGATCGCGTAGCAGCGAGTAGAACAAGCTGATGAGTGGGTCGGTCGACATTCGGCGACCACTACGCCCGTACATCGATGTGTCGGCGGCGTTGGTCACGCCGGCACCAGGACCTGCCGCTGCCGCGTACCCGGCCGCACCGTCGCGTGCTTCTTGAGCCACAACGCGACCACGTTGTCGACCGCCTCGTCGACGTCGCCGCCGCCCAGCGTGCTGGTAGCCAGCGTCGCGTGCGTGCTCACGTCGTCGATGCGCATGGCGACGCGCGCGGTTCGTCGGCCATCTTCGAGAATGCTGACGCCGACGTCACAGCTGTTCGGGAACTTCCAGCCCTGGACGCGCATGATGCCCAGGACGTGGGCGACGCGCGCACCGACGGTCTTGGCGATGGCGTCACGCAGGGCCTTGTTGCTGGTTCGGTTCCGTTTGTTCACAGGCGATCTCCTTCGCGACGCACAGCACGCACGTCACGGGTTGCTTCGTTACCTTGTTCTTGCTGCCGCGGTACAGCTTCATCTTCTGACCGCAGTGAGCGACCGCGCGGCCCTCAACCCACGTACCGTTGAGGCCGATGGCAGCGTGGACGACGTTGTTCCAGCGGACGACAGCGAACAGCATCACCAGCCGCCGTCGCTGACCTCTGCTTTCCCCCACGACCATACGCGTCCGATGTTCGGACACGGCGGTCCAAGCTCCGTCTTCCAGCGCTGCCCTGACGGCAGCGCGTTGCGCATCCGGTTCATGACGCCCTCGAGGAAGTCATTGCCGCCGTAGCCGTCGAAGATGTCGATCACCGCGACATCGGCGGTCATTGCCGGGATGACTTCGTAGGCATCGCCGACGACGATGTCGAGCTGCTTGTCGAACGCCGAAAGGTGCAGCTGCTTCACGCGCGGTAGCAACCAGTCGACGAGCGCTTGCGACCGCTCCACGAGCGTCACCCGCGTCACCGTCTTCTTGAGCAAGATCTGGACGAGTGCCCACCCCATGCCGAGACCGCCGACGATGGTGTGGCCCTTAGCGAAGCGTACACCTGGACGCTGTGTCATCAGCTCCATCGGCGTGACGCTCATCCATGGGTGCTCGTGCCAGCGCTCACCGTTGCGGGTCTTCTCGTGCAGCGCCGGGATGTACACGTCGCCGTCGAACATCACGTTGCCTTCACGCGACCCGGACAGCGTAAGCAGCTTGCCTCCCTTCTTGAGGGTCTTGCGGTAGAACACGAACCGACCGCATGGGGAGAACACGAGCTTGGATTCGTCGGTCTCGTCGTTGACGTCGTGGCAAGTTGACGGGGGCGGCGAGAACAGGTCCCACGACGGCCACGTCTCGGCCTTGATCGTCAGCCGGGGCGTCCAGTTCACCTTGGGGTCCCAGGCCACAGCCTCCTTCATACGCTCAGCGCGTTCGGCGCGTTCACGCTCGCGCTGGCGCTTCTCCATCTCCGGGGACATCCCGAAGCCGAACAATCCGAACATGGTCACCTCTTGTTGTAGATCAGCTCACATGCGACGCAACGCGGGCCCTCTGGTGTCCACACGACGGGACGAAGCTGGCCCAGCGGCGCTCGCGAGGCACTCGCCATCCACCAAAGCTTCTCGATCAGGACAACCATGAACCACGGTGGCTTGTAGATCTTGGCGGGCGTCAAGACCTCGACAACGCGTACGAAGTTGCCGCGTCGCCGCTCGTTTTCGTAGTGGAAGTGGACGATGTCGCCGACTACTGGCAGGCCACGGGCATCCCACCAATCGTCACGGGGCGGCTGCCCGGTCCGCCGCACGCGTCCGTCGCTCGGTACGGTTTTAGCTCTTGCCCGCATTGTCCGACTGCTCCCAGAACGATTGCCGCGATGATGACGATGGCTCCCCAGTGCTCGCGCAGCAACTTCATCCTCCAATGTTAGTCGTCGAAGTCGACGTACTCCTGGGCCTTGTAGATGCTCTTGCAGTGGGCGTCGTGGTCGCTCCAGCCGTAGCCATACGTACACGTACAGCCCTCGGGCGTCCACTTGGCGACACGGCGCATGGCACGGAGCAGCAAGAAGCCGTCGTCAACGACGTCCACGTGGTTTATGATGTCCTTCTTCGCCTTGCGGTCTCTTCCAACGACGCGCGCTACGCGAAGCATGGACGCGGTCCGCGTAATTGTCAGCTCGACGCCGTCCACCTCGATCTTCATGTCACTTCTCCAGTTCAGCCCGCTCCTTGGCCAGGTCGCGGTTGAGCGCCGCGTGCTGCGTGAACTTGTCGCCGAACCGGGCCTTGAGCTTGGCGATGTTCTTCTCGAGGCACTCCTCGAGGTTCTTTTTCGTCGCGTTCAGGGCCAGTGCTTGGTACCAAGCCAGATCGCCGTTTTCCTCCAGCAGGTTGACCTCGTCGAGGGCCTTGCCGTAGAAGATGTGCCGCTTCAGCATGTCGGCGAACTCGCCGACCTCAGTCATCATGCCCAAGGTCGAGTGCAGGAGGCGCGCGACCATCATGTCGTGCTCGGGGCCCTGCCCTAGGCGGACGAAGTCGGGGGTGAACTCGGTGACGGCGGCGAGGACCTGGTACTCGTTGATGTGCATGGGCCATGTTTATCGCACCAACGTGGGCGGTGCGCAAACAAATGCCAGGCATTCGACGCAGGTGATCGGCTGGTCCTCGATACGGGACGCCATCCATAGGGACCGGTATTCGTGATGGGGCGGCCAGTGGTAGACCAGGTCCTGGTTGCCGCGATACATGACATGGACGAGAGGCCCCTTCGCGTAGTACGACAGCGTCACCGGCGCGGCCAGTGGCCCAAGATGAGCTGCTCGAACGCCGCGGCCGTCTCCGCGTTGGCGCCAGCGTCCTGCAGCACTCGCGCGACCTCCTCGCGCGGCACGCAATTCGGGTTCTCGTAGAGCTGGTGGAACTTGTCGTTCCAGTCGACGAGCGGCTCGAACGATATGGCCCGCTTCACGCGTTTCTCGCACTCGACCTTGCACTCGTCGCAGAGTGACATCGCGCCTCGGCGCCCATTAGCGTCGACCTCGACCTCACGGGCGTACCAGATCGGCTTGTTCTTGCAGCGGCCCCACTTCCCACCGACGTCTCCGCCGAAGATGAAGGGGTTGTACGCTGACTTGATGTCGGCTTGGCAGCGCGCGTGGTCAACAGGCTCGAGCGGCTTGAGTTTGGATGATGTCTTCACCTGTTCTTTTACCAATCCAGGGCACGTTGTTTGGCCTCGGCTTCGAGGATCTCGACCCACGTCTCCCAGGCCTGCTTGAAGTGCGTCTTGTCGCGCTTGAGCTTCCTGATCGAGTTGGTCAGGTGGACGCTGTCCATCTCGAATGGGTAGAGCATGCGCCCGTCCTTGGTCACCCACTTGCCGAGCCGCATCGTCTCCTCACGCACCCAGCCCTCGCGACACGCCGGGCAGCCCCGGCAGTTCACGCACAGCACGCACGTCGCGATGCCTGCCAGGACGTTGGCCGGGTTGGGCAGGTTGAAGCACCCGCCGCAGCACGTCGTGATGGCACAGGCGCCCTCGATGCGCGCCGCGCCGTGGCCAACGCCGGTAACGCGCATGATGATGCGGTCGATGGTGTAGGGCGGCAGGAAGTTGCCGGGGATGATGCTGTCGCGCGTTTGCCGCCGGAACCTAGTCACGGCTGCGTCGTTTCGCGCGCGGCGCGCGGCTCGGCGTGCGCTTCCGGCTGCCGTACTCCGGCAGCGACGACTCGGTCTGCCACGGCACGACATCGAACTCGATCATGTTCGACGCGCGCGGGCGCACGACCAGCTGCTTGCCGCTGATCGAGCGCAGCGCCAGCAGGCCCCCGCCCCCGGTCAACTCGAACACCTCGTCGTTGACCGTGAGCCGCACGCGGAGCAGCTCGTTCAAGTCGTCGTGCTCGAGCAGCGGCCGCTTCTTGTCGACCTCGTCGACGGGGTTGTAGACCTTGATCTTCATGTGCGACCTCGCTTCTTCGTGTCGAAGCAGAACCTGCACTTCGCGCACGCGCCGGTCAACTCCACCGAGCCCGGTTGGTTCTTGTGGATGGTCGCCGGGCAGGCCTTGGCGTGCGCTGGACGGTTCGCGCGGCCGTGCCCGTGCCGGTGCATCTCGAACACGACGTCGACCCACGGGGGCACGCGCTCGCCCTTCTCCTGCCGCACCCACGCCGCGAAGAACTGCGGGCGGCGCTGTGCCAGTAGCTTCAGCCCTTCGGTCCGCCACCGGGCGGGCGTACTCGAGTCGAAGCTGAGCATGACGTGCAGGTTGTCGTGGTCGACGAGGTTCGCCGCCAAGTCGAACTTGCGTGTCGACACCCAGATGCGGAACTTGGGCTTGGCGTGCTTGGCGTAGAGCGACAGCTGGTTGATGAAGTAGACGGAGCCCGACTGCAGGTCACCCACACCGAACATGCGCAGAAAGTCCTGCTGGCGCGACACGACGTGGCACACGTCGGTCGCCTCGTCCGCGAGCGTGCCCCAGCTCTCGGGGTCCATCCCGAACATCGCCGAGTTCTCGGCCTGGCGCTTGAGGGCCGCCGGCATCGCGATGCGGCCGTCCAGGCCGTAGCAGTAGACGCCACACGCCGGCGTTGGTCGGCACGACCGGGCGATGGACGCGTTGATGGAGATGCCGGTCTTGTCGTTGTTCGACAGGAACAACATGTCCGGGATGTCATCGTCAGCGACCTCGGGCGTCGCGTCGCGGATGACCTGGAGCTTACGCTTCGACATGCTTGCCCTCCCAGATGAGCTTGCTGCAGCTGCTGCACGCCAACTGAACCAGCTCGTGCGCCGGGCTTGCTGCGCCGCGCGTGCCGCCATCGCGGTCGTGTTCGACGGACTTACCGTCGTGCGCAAGGTGCACCGCCCAGCTGTTCTCGGTGAAGTAGGTCTCGATCATCGAGCGCGCTCGCGACAAGTCGCGCCTGCACTTGGGACAACGCGCCGGGATCACCACTCTGCGACGGGCAACACGGATGAGCGTCACCTCGATTTCGTGGCCGTGCCCGCGTAGCGGCACGACATCAGCGATGTTGCTCAGGTCGACAGGCTTGACTTTGCCCTCAAAGATCGCCGCCGCGCTCCAGAGGACGATACCGTCCGCTTTGAGCTTGGCCTGGCGAAGCGCTTCAGCAGCGCCTCTGGCCTCGACCACGGCATAGAACTGCGTACCGTCCTCGTCGTACGTGGCGATGACGGTCCATGGTTGCTTCGGCAATGCCGAGCCTTTCTTTGTGCTGGCGCTAGTCCAGCTTGTATTGCCGCACCAGCTCGAAGCCGTGCCATTCCATCGTCAGGCGCACTTCGAGGCGCGCGATGGGTACGCAGGGGCAGCTCGGGCAGGCAGCCTTGTGTTCATGCACCGTCACGACGGCGCCCTCGGGGGCATCCTCGCGCGCGGCCTGGAGTCGAGAGAACTGGCGGTCGTCGAGGTACTGCGGCGCTCGCACGGACATCACAACGTCGCCGGCGCACGCGCACTCGCATGCGTGGCCACGATTGAGCGGGTCGTAGGCGGAGAAACCCGTCAGCTCGAGCAGCTCGTCGCAGACGTCTTCGAGGATCTCCGCCTCGGGAAGGAAGCCCTCGGCCATCCGAGCCTTCTGGTTGTCGTCACCATGCTTGTCGACCCACGCACGCAGCGCGCGAGAGCGAGCGTTGTTGCGGTCGGTCGCTGTCCGGGCGGTCACGGCCGCTTCTTCCTTCTGGCGGACCTCCACGCGGGCGCGCTCGGCCTCGACCTCGGCGCGCTTCGCTGCACGGCGAGCCAAGACGGGCTTGACAGCTTCGAGCGTCGGCTCGACGATGACGGGTTCTCCGGGTGTCGTCCCGATCACCTCGTTAGCCTCGTAAGCCAGGGCCAGCTCGAGGCGCTCCGCAAGAGGCAGCACCGCGAGTTCCTCCTCGGACACGGTGAAGCCCTGCGAACCCACGCGTGTCTTGCCCGCGGTGATTGCGGCGCGCGCGTCGACGTGGACGTTGACCTGGAGTCCGCCCATGGCAGCTACAGCCAGGCTCGAACCATCAACCACGCCAGCAATGCGCCGGCGACGACGCTCGCGACGCCGATGAGGGCGAAGACGAATGGCAGCGGGGGCGGCGCGTCGGCGGGCGCGCGCTGCAGAGACGGGAACGGCAGAACGTTGGACTTGGTCTTCACGACGACTTGGCCGTCGTCAGTGGTGCGCACTTCGGGCACGCGATCTCCTGGTCTAGAGGGGGAAGGGGACTAGCGGCGATGAGGAGGTCGCCACAGGTCGCACAGTTGAAGGCCTTGTCGGCGGCGTACTTCTCGAAGCCACCGCGCGTGGGTTTGTTGAACTCGGTGACCGCGTGCTCGACTTCAGCTTCAGTACCGCCGACCTCGAGCTGCGCGTTCAGCTGTTCCACGTACCACTCGAGGTAGGTCACGGTTTCACGCTACCACGAGCTTTGATCTCCGCGTCACGCTTGATGCGTTCGCGAATGGACGGCAGAGCAGTGCGCCACGCCGCGAGACGTATTCGTGGTAATGGGTCGGCGTAGACCGTCGGCAGCCAGCGGTGCTGGGCGGTCCAGCCGCGCAGTTCGCTATTGAGCGCGCCGCTCGAGCATAGTGTGCACTTGTGGTGCTTGCGGGTAGCCTGCACCACGAAGTCGCGCCGCGCGCAGTCGAGGATGAGGAAGATGCCCATGCCGTCGAGGGTCTCGTGCTCGAGCACGAGCGACTTGCAGCAGGCGTACTCCCACGCCTGCGTCACCGTGGCCTTGGCCATGCAGTGAACGCTGACCGGACAGGTGCCGCAGTTGACGGCCGACGCCTCGACGTCCTGGACGCGGGCAGCGAGGGCTTCTTGGATGAGCCAACCGAGCTTGTTCATGACGAGTGGATGTCTCCGACGTCGATGGTGTAGGTGCCCACGGGGTGGAGGCAGGTAACCGTGACCGTGTCACCGCGGATCTTCACAGGGGCCGCAGCGACGCTCGCCTTCCCGGGGCGTACGAGTCGTAGCCCTACGACGGGGTGTTCCTCGATCACGTGCGGCGGCCCTTGCGCGAAGCACTTCTCGGCCGTCGACAACAACTCGGCGATGCATCGCACCGAGTGTACGCATCCACGACACACGTGCGCGGGGTTCTTGATCAGCTTGTTGACGGAGATCCACACGACGTCGCCATCGCGAATGGCCTGGCGTACCCGCACACGGGTGAGTGCGCGCCGAAGGTGCGCAGCCATGGCGTTCTGTACATCCTCGGGAACCTCCTCGTCGGCGGGCTCGACGAGGGTCATGCGCAGGTTCGCCGCGATTGCGTAGGCCGCGTGCACCCGCACGACCAGCTCGCGCGGCGCGTCGAGCATCTTGGCGATCGCCTCGGTGGCGTCGGCTTCGGCATCTCCCCACTTCGCCGCAAGAACGGCTTGCTCGACGTCTTCGGGGAGCATAGGTTGCTTGCTCATACCATAAACCTCCAGGAGGAGCGCGTGACAACAACGATTGAAGAGCGGACGACGAAGAGCGGCGCGAATTTGTATGCGGTGGACGGCCTCCACCCCGAGGACGCAGCCATGCTGCAGGCGCTCTACAGCCGCAGCGGCGACAGCGTCACCATTCACCTGGAGAAGGTGAAGGCGCAGGGCTCGGGTAAGTTCATGGCGAGCCACTACGTCGGCTACGGCCACAAGAGCATCGGCGACTGCGGCAGCACGACGACGTTCATCGAGGGTGTCAGCCTGCTCGCGGCGAAGGCGGTCCAGGATAATCCGCTCTACAGCGGCCAGGAGACGTCAACGCGTTACCTCGACATGTCGAAACGCGCCATCATCGATCCGATCGGCAGCACGGAGTCCGCCGCCATCCACGCCGACTTGATGCGCTTCTACTCCAACAACCTGGAGCATGTGCGCGGACTCGTCGCCGAGCGCCACCCCAAGCGTGAAGGAGAGAACGACGCCGCCTACCAGCGCGCAGTGGCTGCGCGCTCGTTCGACATCATGCGCGGGTTCCTGCCGGCGGGGATCTCGACACAGCTGAGCTGGCACACGAACCTGCGCCAGGCAGGGGACCATCTGCAGCGGCTCGCGCGGCACCCGTCAGCCGAGATCGCCGAGGTCGCCGCAGGGCTCGAGACCATCCTCGCCGCGTGCTACCCGTCGAGCGGGTTCGGCAAGGGCGGAGCGGGCGTCAGTGGCATCGCGCTGAGCGACGGGGCGGCCGAGCGCGCTGCATGGGAGGCGTCGACCGCCGAGGCGTTTGCGTACCCGCGCGAGGTCGACCGACCGCAAACGTACCTGGACTTGCACGCGACCGGCACGCTTTCGCTCGACGCAGCGGCGTGGGGACGCGTACTCGCGACGCGTCCGCGTGGCTGCGTGCTGCCGCACTGGATGACCGACTTCGGCCAGATGCGGTTCAGCTTCATGCTCGATTTCGGTTCGTTCCGCGATATCCAGCGCCAGCGCAATGGCGTGTGTCGGATGCCGCTGCTGACGACCGAGCACGGGTTCGAGTCTTGGTACCTCGAGCAGCTCGACGACAGTCTGCGCACCGAGGCGACCCATCTGGTCTACGGCCTGAAGAACCGCCTCGACGCGATCACGAACAACCCAGTGCTCCGGCAGTACTATGTGCCCATCGGGTTCCGTGTTCAGTGCGATCTGACGTACGCGCTGCCGGCGCTACTCTACGTGCTCGAGCTGCGCACCAGCAAGACGGTGCATCCGACGTTGCGCAAGAAGATGCTGCGGATGGCTGAATGGTTCCGTGGCCGCTACCCGGACATCGCACTGCACGCCGACACCGACGATGACGATTGGACCGTGCGGCGCGGGATGCAGACCATCCAGGCGCGCGCGGCGGTCAGTCCAGCCGGTGATGTGGCGGGGCCGGGCGGTCCTGTATGACTCGCGGACACATCAGCAACACCATCGCGTGCCGCTGCAGCTCTCCTTCCTCTTCGTAGCTCCACAGCCTGAGTTCGTGGATGTCGACGTCGTACTCGTCTCTCGCGCAGATCACGTAGGTCTCCAGGTCCGTGATGCGCGGGCCAGACGGGGCTACCACCGTGTGCAGCTCGCGCACGCAGGTCAGGCATACATCGGCCACGCTGCTGCACCAGTGCACGTGCGGACACGTCATGCACGGGCGACAGTACCAGTACCCGTCTTGCCAAGGTCCTAGGTCTTCCTCGTTGCCGCAGCGGTGGCAGGCAAGTTCAGGACGTCGGGGCATTGTTGCGTCTCAGCCTATAGCGGCTGGGCTAGGTGTTCCAACAGCAGGTCGAACGGCTCGACCGAGCGCCGCTTGGCCTCGGCTGCGACCACCTGGCGAAGCAGGGTCTTGTAGGACCCGAGCAATGCTCTACGGTCGACACCGACCACCTTGTCGCCGTCGATCAACCGGCACGCCGCCTTCTCGCCCTTGAACGTCACGACGGCGATGTCTTTGACGACGTTGCCGAGGTGATCGACGACGACACGCTCCACGTCCGTCAGGTCCGAGGGTAGATGCCGCTGCTCAACCTGACCTTCGAGTGCTTTCTTCGCTCCCTCAGCAGACAGCCCGCTTTTCTCGAGCAGCTCGCGCAGCACCTCACTGACCATCGCCGGCTTGCCACCGACGGCCTCGACCTCGCGGGCCTGGGTCATCGTTGCCACCGGCACAGCATCGTTGCCGTGCTCCCCGGTGAACCGCTCACGCACGTTCTTGAGCAGCTTTTCGTCGGCGTGCCACTTGAAGTGCTGCGCCTCAGCGCCGCCGGTCTTCGCCATGTTGTAGATGCGGGGCGCAGCGAACTCGGGATTGGCATCGCAGGCCGTTTTCCAAGCGGCGCCGAGCTTGTGGTGCAGGTCCCATTCGTCGACGAACCGGCGATCGCGGTCGAGTGGCAGGTTGTCGAGGTCGTAGCCGCACGTCAAGTCGTCGAACTTGCGCACGAACACGCCGCGCGAAAACACCTGACCCTTGCGTTCCTCCTCGAGTAGTACGCGGCAGCCGTCAACCCTGATCACGCTGTCCACTGGTGGTTCCTCGATGAACAAGAACAGCTTCTTGAGCGTGTCCCAGACGATGGTGGGCATGTTGCCGACCGTGACGACGAAGTCGGCCTCCCGCACCGACAGCTTGCGCGAACGGAAGGTCATCAGCGAGTTTCCTGCTAGCGGATGGCCTGCGTCAGGCTCCTCGAATGAGATGGTCCACGATGCATCACCGTTGCGGAAGCTCACCGGCAAGCCTTCGCGCTCGAGCGCCAAGGTTCCGATGATGAAGCCTTCACCGAACCGCCCGCGGTGGCGCCCATCACCCTTGTCCGACTTGCCCAAGATCAGGAGCTTGGCGGGGTCGACGTAGATGCCTGCGCTGGTGATCTCGAGGCGATCGGTCTTGGGGAAGTGCTGGACGGTCATCTTGAACCCGTCCTCGTCGGCGTCCTTGGCGTTCGCCAACAGCTCGCGGATGCCGGCGAAGACCTTCCAGTCCGCGGCGTAGTTCTTGTCGATAGTGAGCGAGATCTTAGCCATGAGGTTGCGTTCCTTCGGATGCTTATGCCAAAAACATAGGGATGTGGAGACCCGTCTCGAAGGTGGACTACACGCCCCTCGAGCCTAAGGGTCAGATTTTGGTCGTCAGCTGCCCGCTCAGCCCGCGTTGGCCGGGCGTCCTTGAGCGGTGGAAAGGCCGCGCCTGCGCGGCCGTTGGCGACTCGGCGAAGTTCGTGCGGGACGTCGTACGCGACATCCTTGCCAACCCGCAGGTCCGGGCGATCGTGTTTGATGGCGAAGCGTGCGGGCGGGCGGAGTACGACGCCTTCTGGTCTGGTTCGCCGCGTCCAGCCTGGCGCATCGACGACGAACACCTCACGCTGGTCCGTCAGTTCGTCGACCTCTACGACGACGACTGCGGGATGAGAGTCGGCGCGCAGCCGTTCTGGCCCACGCGCGTCATGTACATCGAAGACTTGGAGGTTCTGTGAACAGCAACACCGAAAAGACCCACGACGTGCAACCGAAGCGTGTCATCGGCATCATGGGCAAGAGCAAGAGCGGCAAGGACACCGTCGGCGAGATGCTCATTGCGCATGATCCGCGTGGCGGGCTCGTCGCCTTCGCCGACAAGCTCAAGATGGCGGTCGCCGACCTGTTCGGCGCCACACATGAGCAGCTCTACACCGAGGAGGGCAAGAAGTCGAAGACGAGCTTCCCGTTGCTCAAGTGTCCGGCGTGCCAGTCCATCAAGTGCGAGGTTGCGTCGCCGGGGCGGGACGGTCAGACCCAGTGCCTGTCATGCAACGCGCTCGGCGAGACCAAGTCGTTCTCGACGTTCTGGGAATGGCGCGAGATCTGCCAGTTCGCTGGCACCGAGTTCGGTCGTGCGGTCGACGCAAACGTGTGGGTGCGCCACGCGTTCAAGGCCATCACGCGTCTGATGACGCCGATGGGCTTGGGCTCGACTGACGGTAGCGTGCCGTCGACGATCACGCCGGGCTGCTTCTTCGTCGCCATCACCGACTGCCGGTTCAAGAGCGAGATGACCGCGATCAAGGCAGCGGGTGGTGAGGTCTGGCGCGTGCGTCGTCCCGAGTACGACAACCGACAGACCGGACTTGCCAAGCACCAGTCGGAAACCGAGATGGACACCATCCCGGACACGGAGTTCGACGCCGTCATCATGAACGACGCCACGCTCGAGGTGCTCCGCGCTCGCGTGGTCGAGCAATACGAGTCGTTTCGAATGCGCCACGAATAGGCGCGACAGAGTTCGTCGCCTCGCCTACCGGTGACCACGCATCGACGACGTCCACGACGGCTGCGGAAGCTGCGGCTTCTTCCCCGTGTCAACCTCGATCCGACCTGCGAAGATCTGCTTGAGCTTGTTGTACGTCGGGCTGCGATGTTCGTGCGAGAGCTGGCGCCCCTGCAAGTAGTTCAGGTACAGCGAGTCCGCCGACACCGCCATCAGACACTTGCCGAACTGCTCGTTGGTGAGCTTCGGCGTCTTGGTCGAGTATTGCTCGATCACGAGGCGGCGGTAGAGCCACATACACAGGGTCAGGTTGAGCCCGCCCCACAGGCGCATGTACTCGCGGTCGCGCCCCCACGCAGTGATCGCCGCGGTCAAGAACGCGCCGAGCTGGTCCACGTCGTCGACGCTAAGCGTCTTGGCGATGTCCGTCGTCGCGCAGCCGCCACCGCTCGGGGTGTCCTTGGACGCCAGGTTCCAGCCACGGAGAACCGCAGACATCGACAAGATCGGACCCTTGTCGTTGCGACGGATCATGCCGTAGCCGATGAACGGGCACCGCTTGCGAAGCTTCGCGAGCGCTGTGTTCTCGCTCTCGAGCGCCTTGAGATAGTCGTCCGGCTTCATGTTGACGATGCGCGAGTTCAGCCGGTAGTACTCGGCGGCCATCTCGGCCATCGTCTTGAAGTACAGGATGCGGACGTCGCAGTACCCGACGAGACACTCCGATTGCAGGAACGCCTCGAGGCGATGCTGCCCGTCGACCTTGTAACGGATGTTTTCGAGCACGCCGAGCGTGATGACGCCCGGGATGACGCCGGAGTTCGCCTTGATCTCCTTGGCGATGTCAATGAGGCGGTCGGTGACCTTGAGGTCGCGCTGGAAAGGCGGCAGTTCCCAGCTCCGCACGACGTCTGGGGTGACCTCGAGGGTATCGGTCGTCGTGTGCGTGGTTAGCTGCGCGTCGGTGGTCGGCTTGATGAGCTTGAGAGACATGGTGGTTCCTTGCTTGTGATGTTTGTCAGACCAACATAGAAGATTAGTGAAAACGCGTCAACTTGTCGCGTAGGCGTAGCGCGCGAAGCGGTCGCTTGCGAGGCACTGCACGCAGTTGACGTGCGCGCGGGTCAGCCACTGCGGCCATTTAACGAGTCGGCTCCGGTAGCCCTGGCCGGGCCCGCAGGCCAGGCTCAGCGACCAGCCGTAGGTGCCGTAAGCGATCGCACGCACCCAGTGGATGATCTCGCTGCGTGGGCGGTCGTCGCAACCGATCCCGATCTCAGCATCGCCGTCGCGCCAGGCGACGTCCGGGTCGGTCTTGCTAGTCGCCACGGAGGATGTCCTCCCCCTTCACAGGGATCAGCGTGCGTGCGATGCAGCGTACGCACGTCACCGTGCCGCCGGGTTGCGGCGGCAGGCTGAGATACCGGTTGCACGAGGTGATCGTGTCCCCGCCGAAAACCGCGTGAGACATGGCTGACGCGTGATGGCGAACGCCTTCGACGTCGACGACGGTACCGTATACCCGCCCGCTACTTGTTGGCGTGGTAGTAGACGTGGGCCTCGTGCGCGACGAGGTCGAACGCTTCTTTGCCGCCATTCTTCTCCGGTGCGGTCTCGCGGAAGTTGATGGTTGCAAGCGCGAGCGCAAACGTGCCCTGCTCGAACGTGAACCCGCGCTCCTGCCAACGTCCGACCATGAGGCGGACCAAGTCCTCGGCCTCCTTGGCAGCCTCGAGCAGGTGATCGTTCGCAGTGCGGGCGTCGATGCGCTTCTGAACTTCCTGACGGGCAGCGTCGGACATCGTGACGCCTTCCGCGAACTTCTTGTTCTCGGGGTTCGCCATCACCGCCTCCTGATGGTCGGGTTCGGCGGCAGGGGCTTGGGCGCGCCGCGGGGGATGGGTTTGACTGTCGGCTTGATCTTGAACAGGTCGCAGGTCGCGACGATCTCCGTTCCGATCACGATGACGGGCTTGCACAGTTCACCGTCCGGCGCGCGGGCGACGCCGGGCGGGAACACCTGGCCCTTCTGCTCGGTGGCGGGGTAGGTCGACTTGGCGGCGCACCGTCCGTGCTTGCCTTGCTTGTCCTTGCCTCGAATGATTGGGTCGTAGTGCTGACACTGGTTGCAGGGTTTCTCAGCCACGGTTGACTCCTCTCTACGCAGCGATCATGACGACGATGCCATAGTGGCGCATGACGTGGGCGCATGCCGGTTCACGCAGCAGCCGCGCCAGCACCAGCATGCCTTCTGCGAAGGGCTTGCCGGTGAACCACACGGTGGACTTTTCGTTGTGTAGGCTGGCAGCGCGGACGCCTTCAGGGGCGTTCCACGCCCACGTTCCGACTCGCAGACCGATGCCCGCGGCCGCGAACGCGGCAGCCATGATCCTGAGCTTTAGCAGCTCAGCCAGGCACTCGACCAACACATCGACAGCGTCGGCTGGTTCGGTGATCTTGTGCGAGGTGACGTCGAAGCTACAGTGCTCCGACCGGATGACGTAACGTCCTGGCACGCGCAGGTCGGCGTCGAGGTCGAGTCCCGTCGGCGGCGGACGCTTGGGCGCCTCGATCGGGTCGACGACGCGCCATGGATCGACGATGCCAGGCTTCTTCGGGCTGGTCACGACGTGATGATGCTCGACGTGATGCCCTCGAGCGAGGGGTCCGCGCACGACGCGTGGACGAACTCGAACTCACCGGACATCTCCGCGGCCAGCTCCCTGGTCTGCGGGTTCCGCGTGTTCGGCTTGAGGATGATGTAAGCCGGCAGGCAGCGGTCACCGGCTTTGAACGGCTTGCGACAGCGCGCGCAGGTAGTGTGCGAGACGCGCTGCTTGAGGATGTCGAGACCGGGCATAGCTACGGCTCCTCTACACGCTGGTAGGTGTCGTGACGCGCGGCAGCAGCGACGAGCCGGATGCTCGCATCGGCGACCGCCTGCGCGGACTCGCTACACGGTACGTTCATGTTGACGGTCAGGGCAAGGCCGTCAAGCAGCGCGCGCATTCGCTCGATCTGCTCGATCATCCGAACCCGTTCGTCCTTTGCGGTGATGCGACGCGACACGGCTACTCTTCCACCCCGATCGGCGTCGGCAACACGTCCCGCACCGGCTTGAACGTCCTGCGGTGGATGGGCAACGGCCCGCGCTCGAGCAGCAGCGCCTTGTGCTCGGGTGTTGGGTAGCCTCTGCTCCTGTCGAAGCCCCAGCGCGGGTACTCCGCGTGAATCGCGTCGATGCGTTGGTCGCAGATCGCGCGCGCGACGATCGACGCGGCGCCGATGCGCCAGTCGGTCTTGTCGCCATTGGGGATGCAGCGCACGACGCACGGCAGGTTTGGTTGCGGGACGTCGCCGTCGACCATCACCGTGATGTCGCCGCTGGTGACGCTTGGGTCAAGGGTCTTCAGGCGCTCGAGGCAGCGCAGTGCTGCGAGCTGGAGGGCTTCGCTGAACACGCCGCCGAGCAGGTGCTGGTCGATGTCGGCGCTCGAACGCTCGATGGTGATGAGCGACGGGCTCGCCGCGCGGACCGCCTCGGCGAGCGCTGCGCGGTGCTCAGCGTGCTTGAATCCCTTGGAGTCGCCAGCGAGCAAGATCTTGTCCTCGCGGACACCATGCCACGCCGCGCTGACGCGCTCCGCTCCCTCGGCGAACGCGGCTGCGCACACGACGAGCGGCCCAACAAGGGCGCCGCAGCCCGACTCATCTACGCCGATGACGTACCTCATGACTTCTTGGCCTTCCTGCGCTTGCGCTTGGGGAAGCGGACGCGCGCACCGCACGTGGTGCACGTGCCCGACTCGCCATGGCCCGTCACGCGCCACCCACAGCGACACACCACGACGCGCGTGCCCTTGGGGCGGCCGGCAGTCATGCCTTGATGACCCAGCTGCGCTTGAGGACCTTGGCCAAGCGCTTCAGGTGGGTCCAGTTGAGCAGGGAGCGGCCGCGTTCGATTGCCGTGTACTGCGCCCGCGACAGCTTGATGCCCTGGGCAACCTGTGCCTGCGTCATGCCGCGGGCTTCCCGCGTCTCGCGCAGTTCCTTGAGCAGGGCGTCATAGTCCTTGGCGTGCATTGCGAGCGGAATGATAGTCGTTGCAGGTTTATCCCACAAACGCCAGAGCGGAGCTACCTGCGAGGGCTTGACGCCGGAAGTACGCCACGTAGCGCGGCAGGATCTTCTCGCAGTTCGCGAAGTCCGACGTCACCAGGTTGTTCGACCACGGCAACGCGCGGCGCACGAGCCCGCCGTAGCCCTTCTCCCAGATCCGGGAATCTAGGATGGCGACGCAGCCGCGGTCCGCGCGCGTACGGATGAGCCGCCCGACGCCTTGGCGCAGGTCAACCAACATGTCTACGAGCTGGACGTCACGGAACGCGTTGTCGCCCGCGAGCCGTTCGCGGGCCTTGATGATCGGGTCGTTGAAGTGCGGGAACGGCAGCTTCGCGACGATCACCAGGCGAAGGTCGCCGCCGGGTACATCGACACCCTCCCAGAACGACTTCGAGCCGACCAGCACGGAGTCGCGCGTCGTCTTGAACTTGGCGAGCGCGGCGTTGGGGTCACCGTCCCATGGGTTCTTGCGGTGGCCCTGCGCGAACGTGCGGCCCGGGAAGCGCTGCTTGAGTGCGGTCGCGAAGGCATCCAGCTCGTCGTTTGCGGTGGTCAAGATGAACGCGCCGCCCTCGGACAGCTCGACCAGGCGCACCGCCATGTCGACGCGCTTGCGCATGACGGCGTCGTACTCCGGGTCCTTGCGCCCGGGGATGGCCAGCCCCCGCGGGATGAACACGAAGCCCTGCTTGTCGTAGTCGAACGACGTCGGCAGGACCTCGGCTTTGACCGGAGATAGGCCGGTCATGTTCTCGACGTGCTCGAACTTGCTGTCGTGCGCGAGTGTCGCGCTGCACACCACGACCGTCTTGAGCGCGGCGAGGTAGCGCCCAGCGATGCCACCTACGCTCACGGGCTCGCACTTGACTGCGAAGCGCCCGCGGTCATCGACCGTCGAGTAGATCGCCGTGTTGGCCAAGATGCGCGCGCGCCGCATCTCTACCTGCTCGGGGTCGGTGATGGTGGTGTCCGGCTCGACCACGCCCTGCGCTGTCGACAAACCGCGGAGCAGCTGGTCGACGCGCTTCTGGGCTTGGGTCAGCACGCCCTGAACGCGCGCATTCTCCTCCTCGACCGCAATCGCGTGCGCGGCCTTGTCCACCTCGATGGCCTCGATCGGCTCGCCGTCGACGTAGATGTCCTCTGGCATCTCCTCCGGCGCGTCTTCGAACGCGGTGCCGCCGAACGTCGTCAGCGTCTTGGCCAGCTCACCCGCGGCGAGCCGCAGGTTCTCGATGATCGCGGCGGCCATGCCGCCGGGGAATACCGGAGCCTCGCGCGACTTCGACTCGAACCCGCGATCGGGGACAGCCTCGAACATCGCGCCCCACGGCTCGAGCAGCTTTCGCAGTTGCGGGAACACCAGGCCTGTGCGCTTGAGCAGCTCCCAGACCTGGCCGATCGAGTCCTCGCCGAGCTTGTGCGAGAACGCAGCGCGGATACCGGCGGCGAGCGTGTGGGCCTCATCGACGACCAGGACGTCGTAGGCGCCACCCACCATCTTGCCCAGGCCCAAGAACATGTCGGCACCCAGGACGTGATGGTTGACGACGACGAGCTGGGACTCGCGCACGGCTTGCTTGAGGCGGATATAGCCGCAGTCGCTAAAGTAAGCGCAGCGCTTGCCGACGCAGTCTTCCGCGGTGGCCTGTGACCACCACGCTGGCACAGCGCCGCCGTAGTCGGCTCGGTCGCCATAGAGCGAGCGCGCCAGGAACCGGTCGAACACCGTGCGGTCTTCGTCGCCGCGGTCCAGGATCGCATTGGCCGCGAGCTGGCAAGCGTAGGTGCCCTTGCCCTTGAGCGGCGTGGCCACCATCGAAGCGGCGCGGATGCCGAGGATGCGCTTGAGCGCGGGGAAGTCCTTCTCGACGATCTGGTCTTGCAGCTGCTTCTTGGCGGTCGCCACCACAACGCGCTTGCCTTGAGCGAGCAGCGCAGGCAGCAGGTACGCGTACGTCTTGCCGGTAGCAACCGGCGCCTCGACGAAGTAAGCTCCACCGTCACGCAAGACCTGCTCGACAGCTGCGGCCATCGCGAGCTGAGCGGGACGCGCTTCCTTGACGAGACCGTGAGCGGGGTTGGAGAGCAGTTCTTGGAGCGTCGGCACGGTTCTCCCTTCTACCATGATGTTGGTGCGGTAAACATTGTGTCCGGCGTCGTTTCCTTGTACCAAATAACGATGGCCAACTCGGACGAGCCTCGCATCGGTGACTTCTCCAAGCCCGTGGTGCCGCGGCCCACGTCGACCGCGCCCGGCGCCGCGCCGAGCGGCGCAACCCACGACGCGCTGGTGCAGGCGGAGGCTGTTCTCAGCGAGGAAGCCTCTCGCGCGGAAGCGGCGCTCAAGCCGATGGCGTCCTACGAGGACAAGCTCAAGGCAGCCAAGCTCACCAAGGAAAAGGCCGCCATGATCATCGATGCGATCATGTCGCGTGGGTTCTACTCCGAGGAGATCCCGCTCACCCGGACGATCAAGATCCGGTTGCGCACCCGTGGCGCGCGCGATTCGCGCCGGGCCAACGAGATGCTCGAGGCGCAGCGCTGGTCGCTCGACGCGCACTACTATCAAGCACAGAGCCGGCTCTTGCTCGCGGCATCGCTCGAGCAATTCGGTTCGCAGAAGCTCGAGTATCCCGACACGCGCAAGGTGGCAGCCGATGTCGTCGAGAAGGCGTATGCCGAGCGGCTTGCCTACGTCGATGGGCTCGCCGATCCGGTGCTGCCCCTGCTGTTCAAGAAGCTCTTCACGTTCGACAACCAGGTCGCAACCGCCCTCGAGGAGGGCACCATCGAAAATTTCTAGGTAACCCGGGAGGCAACGCGCGCGCGGTCCTGTTCGCACGTGGCGTACCGCTCGCGCCCTATGGCTCGGTCGAGGACCGCCTGATGCGCGAGATGGTCTTCCGGGAACGCCAGGAGCGTGTTGCCCACGTCGACGCGATTGCCAAGATGATCGCGCGGGTGTTCGGCGTCGACGCCAACACAACGTTCGGCCCGATCGTGGCGGAGTACGCGACCGAGGTGTTCCAGGAGACCTACGATGCTGACCTCTTGCGACGCAAGGTCGCCCATCGCCGTGCGACGCAGGCCGCGATACGCGACCGCCGACTTCGTGATGAAAACGCGCTGCGCGTGCTCGACAAGATGGGGGAGTATGTCGACAGGAAGATCGCCGCCGAGAAGGCCTCGAAAAAGCCCAAGCAGAACAAGTAACTCAGCAGATCTCCTACAATAAGGGTCGCCGTGGCCGATCAGCAGTCGAACGAGACGATCCGCCAGATGATGGCCGGATTCTCGGCCATGCAGCAGAACTTGGGGCTGCTTCCGATGCCCATGGCGCAGTCGATGGCGGGCGCGCCAGCACCGTTCCAAGTTGCACCGCCGCCACCACCAATTCGCCACCCAGCAGAGGCTGCTGCCGATGCGATGGCCGCACAGCAGGCCATGATGCAGCAGACGCTGCACGCCGCGCAGGCGACGCGCTACATGCCGCCGCCGTCGGCGCCGATGCCCGCGCTCAGCGCGATGGCGGCGTACTCCCCGATGCCGGGGCCACGCGGGTTCGGTGGCGGCGTACCGGGGTTCGGTGGCGGCTTTGGATCTGCTGCCGCGTCGATGCCGTCGATCTTCAACCCGATGGCACCGACGATGCCGGGCGCGCACTTCATGTCGCCCGCGATGCAAGGGCTGCAGTTCCACGGGCACCATCAGGCGCAGATGATGGGTGCAATCGCGGGCGTCGGCGAGGGCGCGCTCGGCATTGGTGGGTCGATGCTCGGCGGCGCCATTGGCTCGATGTTCGGTCCGCTTGGCACGATGGCGGGCAGCTGGCTCGGCAACAAGGTCGGCGGCGTCGTCGCCAACACGATCTTCAACCCGGTCACGCAGGACTTCGCGCGCGGCCGCCAGATCCAGCAGATGACTGCGCCGTTCATGGTCACCGGCGCGAACCTGAACTCGGCGACGGGTCAAGGGTTCTCCGCGCAGGGTGCGCGCGACATCGCGTCGGGCATCCGCCACCTGAACCGCGACCACGACTTTGAGCGCACTGGATTCAACACCCAAGATGCGATGCGCATCATGTCGATGTCCGCTGAGCAAGGCTTGCTCACCGGCACGCAGGCGCCCGACCAGATCGTCCAGAAGGTCAAGGAGATCTCCAAGACCGTCAAGATGCTGATGAGGATCACGGGCGACCCCGACGTCCGCGATGCCATCCGTTCGCTTGGCCAGATGCGTGACCTCGGCTTCCAGGGTCTCGCCGCGCAGGCAGGTGCAGTGGCGAACCGCGCGACGTTCGCGCGCATGGCCGGACAGTCGCAGGCGCAAATGACCGCCACGATGATGGCGGGCGGAGACCTTGCGGCGCAGTACGGCCTGGTTGGCGCGACCGGTGCGAACGCGGCGATGTTCGGCGCGGGCTCCGCTAATGTTGCGGCGTCGTCGGGCGCGGTCGGCGAGATCGGCCTGGCACGCGTCGGCGGCGTCAGCGGCTTGGGACAGCTCAACGCGCGCGGCGGACTCGCCGCGATGCAGAACGAGCAGTACCTGCTCGCCGCGATGGGCCGCGATTCCAAGGGCCACATGACGGTCGACATGGATCGCTATCGCGCGACCCAGAACATGTCGTTCCAGGAGGTGCAGCGCGCTGCCGCCGACTCGCTCCTCAACATGGGGAAGACGGGCATCTTCGAGTGGAACACCCACAAGCAGGAGCTGAAGGACCAGATCGCGCAGCAGCTCCGGCCTGGTGAGATGCAGCAGATGATGCTCGCGCAGGCGCGCCAGCTCCAGGCCGCCGTGCCGACGATGAACCTCGGCTCCGCGCTACAGCAGACCGCGGGCATCAGCGCGGAGGAGGCCGGCGTCCTCGAGCACCAGTTCGGCAGCCGGCGCTACTGGCAGGGGATGATGCAGCAGAACCGTGTGCGCCGGCGCGAGCTGATGGAGGAGGAGCGCGCGCACCGCGAGAGCTTCCGTACGCCGGGCTTGATGACGCGGATGGGCCGGGGCATTCGCGACAAGCTCGGCGCCGCCGGCGACGCGATCTCGTCGCCGTTCCGCAGCCTATCCGAGCGCCTCGATCGCGTCGGCGAGGATGAGGCGGCGGCCGACGCCGGCGAGCGGATCAGCCGCTACGACGACGTCGACATCGCACACGACGCGGCAGAGCGCGCGATGCTCAAGCGCGGGCTCCAGCGAGGATTCCTCCTCAAGGGCGGCGGCACGTCTTTATCCAATGATCTTGGCCGAGGTGTGGGCGCCATCAACAGGCGGTCCATCAACCGCATCGGCAGTTTCTTGGGTCTCGCTTCCGAAAGCGATGACAACCGAATCGCCGCAATTGCGGACTACAGCCAGGGGCGCTTCACGAGCTTCGGCGAGACGTTCGGCGACGCGCAGGACGCGCGGCGGCGCGTCCAAGACGTCACGGGCGTCGGGCGCGCCGCTGGAGCCGCCCCGCAGACCGCCGATCAGCTCGACACGATGTACCAACGCATCTCCGACGCGAGCAAGACTCCGGGAAAGAAGTTCAACGCCGGGGCGATCCTCGGCGCGACCACCCAGAACGTAGTGCGCAAGCTCCAGGGCATGAAGGCGGGACTCATCAAGTCAGCATCCGCGTTCGCGGAGTCCGACTTCAAGGAGTCCTGGATGCAGGAGGCAACGAACCAAGGCATGACGCGTCAGGAGGCCGGTGCTGCTTGGCGGCAGACCAAGAATCAGGTCATGGCCAGCGTCATTGAAGACGTCAAGGCCAGCGGCAACAAGGAACTCGCCGAGCCGCTCGTCAAGGCGCAGGAAGTCGCGGCGCGGGCAGGCGCTGTCGACATAGGGCAGTCGACCGACGAAGCCGAGAAGGCCGTCAAGAGCAAGCTCGACGAGTCGTGGATGTTCGACATGAACGACAAGACCGCCCAGGAGGTGAAGGCGGTGCTTGGCGGCCATGACAAGGACGTCGTGGCGCTGGCCGCCACCATCCGAGCGAACACATCAGGGACCTACCAGGAACAGCGTGGCGCCGCGGTCGTTGACGCCGACATGCAGAAGCGGCTCGGCAAGGACTACGGGAAAAAGATGCGCGAGGCCAAGACGCTCGCGCAGTCGCTCTCGAAGGACGCAGCGGGCGCGCTCATGTCGACACTCCAACCCACGGCCGCGTACAAAGAAGGAGGCGCGGGGGGTGTGCTGACGCGCCTAGGCAAGGCCGAGGAGGGACTCACCGGCAAGATGCAGATCGCCGCTGAAAAGGAGTTCTTGCAGAACCTCGCGTCGAAGACAGGACGCAAAGACCTCACCGGTATGTCCGTCGAAGAAGCGGCCAAGTCGATCAGCGAGGGCGACGAGTTAGACGCGCTCGACCCCAAGACGAAAGCCGCCATCATGGAGTTCAAGAAGACGGGGAACACTGCCAAGCTGCAGGACGTCGTCGGCGCGGCCGGGCCGACGAACCGGACGATGCGCCACTCCGACGCTGCCAGCTCGGTGTTTGATCAGCTGGACAAGGACTACGCCAAGCTTTCCGACGAGGCGGACCGCGCGGAGGACGACACCGGCCAGGCCGCGACCGACCCGTCGCAGAAGATGTTCTCCGACTCTGTGCGGTTGTTTGCCGACGCGGTCAAGATCATGGCCGGCCATGGCGATGACGCGAAGCTGGACGCGGCCGCCGTGTGGAAGCAGGCCTTGAAGGGAGGCGGCTAAGTGGCTAGCACAGGACCCTTCGGTAGCGGCCCGCCCTTCGCGCTGCCTTTCGTCGCCGCGAACAACGGCGGTACCAGCCCTGGGCAACAGGGCGTCTTCGGCCTGAATCCGCTGATGACGCCGAAGTACGCGAAGTGGCAGCCGCGCGACGCCGAGTACAAGGACACGCTGGCGCGGCTCTACATTTCGCTGCCGACTCTAGGCGACGGTTCGGTCGACCCGGCGGTGCGCACCGCGTTTCTGAACAGCCTGCCGTCCGACCCCGCAACAAAGGCGCTCGCGCAGGTGATGATTGCTGGCCCAGGCGGCGGCACCGGCTTCGTTGACTTCTTCCTGAGTCAGGCCAGCGAGCGGTTCCAGGAGGTCGTTCAGCTCGACAAGGTGCTGTCGGACGATTACGTCGCGTTCTTCTTCGGCCAGGAGCCGCCGCGGTTCGAGTACTCCGGCTTCCTGCTCAACTCGCTGCAGGATGACCAGCGCTCAGGCTTCCTGCGCGCATACAGCGCGCTGCTGCGCGGTACCCAGCTGGCGCGCCGCGGCGCGCTCGCGCGCCTGCGCTATGACTCGGTGATCGTGTCGGGCACGATGCTCGCACACCAGCAGACGCTCAACGCCGACAACGAGCTGGCGGTACCGTTCTCGTTCTCCTTCCTGGTGAAGGACTACGTTATCCAGACCAACCTGCCGTTCGCCAAGGTCAACCAGTCGCAGTACGTTCAGCTCGCGGCTGACCTTGCGGTCGCCAACCTGTCGTCGATCGGCACCGTACAGACCAAGGGCGTAACCGCGGTTGCGGTGCCGCCGCCGATCCCAGCCGCTACGTCGACCGCCGGCGCGGCGCAGAACACCAACGTGGTTGACGCGTCGCAGACTGCACAGCAGCAGACCGTCGCGGCCGCGAACGCGGCGAGCCAGCCACCGTCGCCGACCAGCAACATCCGCGGCAACATCAACCCGGGGGCGCCCGTTCCGCCGCCATCGTTTGCTACGGGGTTCGAGTGAGCGCCGCCTGCTGGTACGGCCCGTCGTCGGCGCTCGAGCTGCAACTCCTGCAGCCGTTGCCGTCCTATGCGCTCGAGCAGCTGCGCCAGCGGTTCCTCTACGCGTTGACCACGTCGCGATCGCCCACGACGTCGGCACGCGTGCTGCTGCAGATGGTGCTCGACACCGAGATCAGCGTCGCGTTGCTCAAGGTCGTCGCGTTCCCGCCCAGCACGCAGTCGGTCACCGTCTGCGAGCGCCGGCACTACATCGACGTCGACTCTGACATGCGTCTGCAGTCGTTCCTGGTGAACCCCGCGCTCACCGCGCTCGCGACCTACTCGAAGATCCCGACGCCATACGTCGATCTGTTGCGGATCTACGCTGCCGCGGACTACCCACGCTACCGTATGAGCGCTCTGGCTTCGACCGTCCTGCTCGGAGTTGCACTCCAGTGACCACACCGCCAAGCGTCAGCACGTTCGCGGCGAGCAGCCCGCATCCCGCGCCGTTCATCGTCTACATCAACGGCCTCGAGGTCCCGGCGAAGTCCGCGTCGATCCGCTACGGCGTGTGGCAGGTGCCCGAGATGCAGGTCGAGATGGTCGCGGACCCAGTGCTTATCCGGCTCGGCAACCTAGACCGCGTCCAGGTCGCGGTGTTCTACCTCGACGACTGTGATGTCGACCCCAGCGTCAAGCCGACGTTCCGTATGTTTGGCGAGGGTGAGATCACTGGGTGGGGCTACCGCAACGTCTCAGGCGGCCGGTCGATCATCTTCACGGTAGTCAACCAGATCGCGATCTTCTCGCAGCTGTTCGTCCAGTTCATGACCACGCTCGACGATATGGTGGGCTACTCCGCGCCCATCTCGTCGACCAACCAGCTCGCTAATCCGACCAGCCAGATCGTCTACCCGTTCGCGCTTTTCCAGCAGGGCCTGCTGCCAGCCCAAGGACAGGCCAGTTCGCTCATTACGCGGCCGTTCGACTTCCTGTACAACGCCGTCCGGGGCATGATGGACGCGGTCGTTCCGGCCGACCAGCGCACTGTTCCAGCCGCGAATTTTTTCACGCGTTGGGCGCGCCTGACGAACTTTCACAATCGATTCGTGGGTTGCCCGTCGTTCGACAATTTGAACGCTGGTAACGCGAGCATCTTTCCGGTACTGCAGGCGGTGCAGAGTACGACGGCCATCAACACCGTCTGCAAGAACCTGATGCAGCAGGTCCAGAACACCGGGTCCATCTGGGACATGTTGCAGCTGGTCTTCCAGACCATGCTGATGGAGGTCGCGATGCTACCGGCGATGCCGCTGGTGAGTGTCGACTTTGCGTCAAGCCTCGTCTTGGCCACCGACTTCGCAAGCCACCAGCTCGTGCTCTCCGACGTATTCACGTCGGGTCCCGGCATCTCCGGGCCGGACAATGCGCCGGCGGCGGCCGCGTCGGCGGCGAGCGCGTCTGGCCAGTGGGTGCCTGCCGTATCCGATGCCAGCCGCGCCAAGGCACCGCTGCGGATGCAGAACTACTTCCCCAAGCCGCAGATGCTGTTCAGCATCCCGCCAGCGTGCAACGTCATCTTCCCCTCGCAGCTCAAGACGATCGCATACGAGGAGAACTACGCGACCCAGCCGACGCGGTTGTACTTCAACGACGAGGTCATCGCGCAGATCCTCAAGGTCCCGACCAGCGGCCTGCGCGACTCGATCATGAACGCGCTCGCCATCGGCTACCCGCCGCAGGCCGATAAGAATCTGCAGGTCAGCAAGACCACGCCGAACCTCAACAACAAGAACTTCCTGCTCTACCCCGAAGAGTTCTTCAAGGGCCCGGTCATGGACCGCCGCCCGGTGCCCCCCTGGTTGTTCGGGATCAAGCAGAAGGAGAACACGAAGACCACGGTCCCAAAAGACAACCCCGGCGCGCCGCCGGCCAACCAGGCGCCGCCCGCGCGCACCGGCACGACGACCCCGCCGCAGAAGGCGAGCGTGCCGTCGAATTGCATGAATTGCACGTCGGCGCAGGTCGGCTTCGGCCCGACGAGCCCGCGCAAGTACTTGCCTGCCGTCGAGGCGCTGCGCAACGACCCTGCGTTCAAGGCTGCGATCACCAAGTACGGCATCCCCGAGGAGTTCGCGCTCGCGTGGATCAACCACGAGTCCGGCGGCAACATCAGGAGCCTCACCAACCTCAACGAGCGCGGTTACTTCCAAATCATGGGGCCGAACAACGGTCGCTCGCTCGCGCAGGTCGAGGCCGGCATCATCGGCCTGACCACCGCGGACACCGGCGTCAACGGTCCGTCGCTGATCGCACCGCGTCAGCTAGGCCCTGACCCGAGCCCGACTGCGCTGCTGTCGACCAACAAGGCGGTCTCGCTCGACGCGGGTTGCAAGCTTGCACGCTACTACCGTACGCAGGTCGACAACCGCTACGCGCCGCAGTTCGGCCTCACCGGCTGGTCCGAGGGCGACAAGTGGCGCCTCGCCAAAGCGATCCACGTCGGGCCTGGATTCTTCTTCAACAGTCCAAAGGGTTTCATTCCGCGCGCGACTACAGCGCTCGGCGGCACGCCCACGTCGTGGGACCAGATGTTCAACGCGATTGCGCCGTCGCTAACGCCGATCGAGCAGGCCTACATCAACAACGCCACGGGCGTGGGCGGCGTCGTCTCGACGGCGTCTGGCAGCATGCTTACGGCGGGCAACACGCAGCCGTTCACTGCGTCGGCTGGGACGCCCGCGCCCGCAGCGCCGACCCCGGCGACCACGCAGGCGCCGACGCCTGAGCCACCGCCCGCGCCGGTCATCGCCACGGCAACGCAGGCGACCATCGCTGCCTCTGCTGAGGACGTCTACCACCTCTACGCGAAGTATGAGTACTTCCGCGAGCGCTACGCGCGCCGCTCAGGCTCGGCGACCGTGGCGTGGAATCCCTACGTCGTGCCCGGCTTCCCTGGCGTCATCTTCGACCAGCGCGCCACGCGCGTTGACCTGATGGTCTACCTCACGACGGTTCAGCAGTTCATGTCGCACGATGGGCAGCGCGCCACGACGCTGTCGTACCTCTACGGTCGCCAGTTCCAGGAGATGTTCGAGGCGCTGATCACGGAGTTCCAGCAAAACGACGCGTTCGCGCGCGGCTCGGGGCCGCAGGAGCCGATCAACGCGGTCAGCGACGTGCTGCAGTCGTTCCCGCAGGCCGAGACGTTTTATCAGCAGCTGTTCTGCGGCGGCCAGCAGCTGTTCGGCCGCCCCGCGTCGTTCGATTTCCGCACCGTCGTGGGCTACGAGTCCGAGGTCGTCGGTGGCTCGCCGGAACCGATCTTCATCGACGGCCCAGACTCGGGCGCGCAAACCGCGAATGCGACCACGGCACAGAAGATCCTGGCGTTGACCGCGCAGCAGCAGGAGATCAGCGCGCAGGTCGCGCTGCTGACCTCGCAGGTCGCGGCGGCGCAAGCGGCAGAGGCGTCCACTGCACAGGCGATCTCGGACGGCACGCCGTCGACCGTGCTGCAGGCCCAGTACAACGAGCAAGTGGCCAACACTTCCGTCCTGCAGACGCAGCTCAACGTGTCGTCTGCCGTGCTCACGTCGCTCAACAAGCAGCTCGCGATCCAGCTCGCGATACTGCAGGCGCCCTCGAGCGTTGCGGGCATCGCCCAGGTCCAGCACAACCTCGACCCGAGCCGAGTGCTCGTGCCGCTGCCGTCAGCGCAGGCGATGTTCGACAGCCGTGACGCTGCGATGCGCTACAACTGGCGGCCGATCTGCACGCTCGATGAGTACATCATCTTCTACGACGTTGCTGGCATCGGCGCGATCCCCGCGTTCGGTCATCCTCGCTCCGTCGGGGCTCGCTTCTTCGAGCGCGTTCGTACGTTCATCCCGCCGCCGGACAACTTCGCGCCGCCGCCGGGCGCCGACGGCACGACCACAACGGCAGTGCCTGGCCTCAACCAGTCGTTCCCGCAGATCGCCGCGAACTGGGATTCCGCTCTGCTCGCCTACCGCGACAATGTTCTCGTCGCCAAGGCCCCGCGTACGTGACCAAGCTCGCTGCCATCGCGAAGCTCGCTGCGACCACCCGACAGACGTCGGACATGGACGCGTGGCGCGTGTGGAAGGCAGCGCCGACGGATGCCAACGCGAGCGCGCTGCTCGCGCAGGTTTCTCCGCTGATCCACCGCGAGGCGAATAAGTGGTCGGGCACGCTCGCGCGGCCGCTGCTAGAGACGGAAGGCAAACGCCTCGCGATGCAGGCGTTCCACAGCTACGATCCGGCGAAGGGCGCGGCGCTGGGCACGCATGTCGTCAACCAGCTGCAGCGCATGTCGCGGCTGTCCTACACTAACCAGAATGTCGCTCGACTTCCAGAAAATCGCATGTTGCTCTATCACGGCTACAATGTCGCCCACGCTGAGCTGTCCGACGCGCTCGGACGCGCGCCGACGGTAGACGAGCTGGCGGACCGCCTGGCGTGGCCGATCGACAAGGTCGGGGAGTACCAGCGCTCGATTGGGCGCCGCGAGATGCTCGAGAGCGGCGGCCTGTTCGAGGGCAGCGACGCCGGGCTCTACGACGCCGACGAGAGCGACCACATCGTCGACTTCATCCACCACGACCTACCGCCGCCGCAGAAGGTGATCTTCGAGCACCTCACTGGCTATGCGAATTCCGAGGTGTTGTCGAACCAGGACATCCAGAAGAAGCTCGGCTTGACACAGGGGCAGTACTCGCACCTCAAGGGCAAGCTCGTCGCGCGCGTCCAGGCCGTCACTGAGGGTAAAGACCGTGGCCGGTAGCCCCGCCTCCCCGCAGGACGCGATCGCGCAGAACCTGATGCGCGCGGTCGCCGCGCAGCGCGCTCGCGTTGGCTCGGACCTGAACCAGGCGCCGGCCTTCCCCGAGTTCGACCCGGTGACGAAGACCTACTTCTACGAGACCGCGCCGGCGCCGCTGCGCCAGCAGTTCGGTTCTCCGCTCGCCGAGAAAGGCGGGCTCGCGCAGGGTCCGGGCAACGAGCGGTTGGTCACCAGCGGCTGGGGCGACCCGCTGCCGTTCGCCGCAACGCCGCCAGGCAGCGTGGCGACCTACAACCAGGCGCTCGAGTACGCCGCGACGCTCGGTGAGAGCGTGTTCGCCGCCGCCGACGGCGTCGTGCGCTTCGTCGGCGTTCAGCTGACCCAGGGCTCGGCCGAGGTTGCGGACGTGCATGCGAACGAGCAGGCGCAGACCGTCCTCGACTTCCAGGATACGGTGGTCGCGTCCGCTGCGATGGGGAACATCGGCTACGGCGGAATCTACGTCGTCATCCAGCACAATGGCGACTTCCAGGGCTACCAGACCGAGTACTACCGGCTCTCCCAGGTCTCGGTGAAGAACGGCCAGGTCATCGGCGCCGGTCAGGCGATCGGCACCGTCGGCGGGGCGGGCGGCGCCACGGGATGGACCAAGCCTGGATTCTCGACGCAGGCCGCGACAGGCATCGTGATGCGGTTCCAGGCCGCGCTGATCTCCGGGGCGCTGCGCGCGCTAGTCAACCCGACATCGCTGGTGCCGAACTACTGGCCCGGCCATCCCGACTCGACCATCGCGGGCAGCTCGGCGGCCGTCGCCGTACCGCCGCTCGCGCCGGTCGGCAGTCAGATGGCGACCGCGCGCGCGGCCAACTTGTCGCTCACCGTCGATCGCGCGACGACGCTTGAGAATAACAACGTCGCTGCCGTTAAGGCGCTGCAGTCCGCGCACGCCAACTTCGTCGCCCTGACCATCGCGGTGGAGACTTCCGCGCTCACCGCGGCGACGACGGGGTTCACTGGCGCCAGCCCCCAGGTCCAGACACCGATGACGTTCGACTTCACGACCGGCCTCTGGTCAGACGGGAAGCCAACCTGATGCCCGCCTACGACATCAACATCCAGATCGTTCCCGCTGCCGACTACAACGGCATGGCGTTCTACTCGTTCGGCCAGACGCGCTCGCTTGGAGTGCGTGGCATCCAGAAGCTCGTCAACATGGCGGCGAAGTACCTGCTCACGCCAATTGGCACAGACCCACTCGACTCGACCTACGGCACCAACCTCACCTACCTCCTCGGCTCCAACGTCGCGCTCGAGGACGCGCGAGAGGTGCTCGACGCCGCGGTCACCTCGACAGCCGAAGCGATCACGGGCTGGCAGTCGGGCGACACGGCGGTGCCCGACGACGAGCGGCTTGCGACGTTGGCCGTGACGGCCTACATCGAGATCCCCGACGGGCCCGGGTTCGCCGCGCAGATCTTGATCACGAATGTCTCGGGCCAGCAGCTGCAGTTCCTGCTCCCAACCTTGGCGGTGCGGCAATGAGCGTCCAAGTCACCATCAGCCCCACGGACGTCATCGCGGCGGCGAACTTCCTCGAGCAGTTTCTCAGCGACCAGAACCCCGAGGGCGACTTCTCCTCGGGCACGGCGCTGCGCGACCTCACCGTGCAGGCGCTCGCCGCGGTGGTGGCGTTCCTGCGCGCCGACGCCGCGCAGATCCGGCAGACCCAGTCGCTGGTCTCGGTCCAAGCCGCGACTGGCGGCGACCCAGAGGCGCTCGCCGACGCCGTCACGGGCATCCTGTCCAACTTCTTCGTCACTGCGGGCGCGGGCACGTTCTCGCGCGGCTACGCGATCGGCCACTCGACCACCCAGGTCGACGTGTTCGTGCCCGCGACCGTCGCGTTCACGTACTCGGCGGGCCTGGTGTTCGTGGTCGACAACGCGGGGGACACGCTGTTTATCCCCGCGGCGCAGCTCGTGCCGATCATCGACACCACCGGCAGCGTCACCGACTACGAGTTCCGCATCCCACTGGTCGCGGTCGCGACGGGCAGCCAGTACAACGTCGCGCCCGGCCAGTTCGCGGGGTTCGACCGGTTCAACCCCTACGTCACATCGATCGAGGTGACGGCGCAGTTCTCCGGCGGCAACCCGCCTGAGGACACGGCTGCGTTGATCGCGCGCGCGCCGACTGCAATCTCGGTCCGCAACCTCATCAACAACCGGTCGATTCCCGCAACACTCGACCAGAACTTCGACGGCATCGACGCCGTGCTCGTCATCGGCATGGGCGACGCGGAGATGATCCGCGACATCGTGCCGACGGTCGCACCGTACCTCAAGGTCCACGTCGGGGGCTGCGTCGATATCTATCTGCGCACCGCGCTGGTCGAGACCACGTTCACCGGCGCGGTAGGCGCGCTGTACCAACGCCCTGACGGCGTCGCCAATGCGTTCCGCGACGGCATCGTCGACCTCACCGGCGTCTTACCGGGCGACATCATCAGCATCACAGAGGGCCTGCCGACGGTCCCGCTGCAGTTCCTGGTGACCGAGAACCTGGGCACGGCGCTGCTGGTCAGCGAGCAGGCGCCGTTCCCTGTGGCCACCGACCAGGGCGACCCGCCGACGACGGTGAGCTACACCATCGGGCGTGTGCCACCGCTGTTCAACGACGTCGTCGCGGACACCGGCGGGGTGCCCTACACTACGGGTTCGACGTCAGCATCGGTCGGCATGTCCGGCCGCGCCACCATGCCCGGCGGCCCGGTGATGGACATCCTCGACGTCGCGATCATCAACCCGCCAATTGCGGAGTCGGCGTTCGTGTCGACACAGGACGGCTTCGAGCACTTCCCCAACCAGGTCAACCAGACGCCGCAGCAGGCCGCGACGCCAGCGACCGGCCTTCAGTTCCAGACCGTCGTGCACAACCCGGGGATGGCGCAGAGCGCACAACAGTGGATGGAGATCATCGTTGGCACTGACGCCGTCCAGGCGCGGTTCGACGGCTACAACCTACGCGTGACCTACCGGACGATCGATCAGTTCGACGCGATCGACCAGTTCGTGCGCGGTCCGGTCGAGCGCGTCGTCGCGGCCTACCAATTGCCCCGCGCGCACAACCCCGTCAACGTCGGCATGGTGCTGACCTACAAGCTCGCGGCCAACGCGACGGCGACGCTCGACGACGACGCGGTCGCGCAGTTCATCGCCGACTTCATCAGTGGCTTCGACGCCAGCGTCGCCAGCCTCGACGTCTCGACGATCATCCAGGCGGTCAAGGACGAGTACCCGACGATCGCCAACATCGTGCCGGCGCTCGCAGGCAACCCGATCCTGACCATCAACTACGCACTGCGCGCACCCACGGGCGACGTGTGGACCTACGCAACGACCGACGTCGTGACCGTCGACCCATCCAAGCTGGTCAGCGGACCGTCCAGCTACACGCTCGCCGCCTACGGCGTGACCGACCGGACGATACGCTACGTCGCGAACACGACCGACGTCATCGTCAAGCCGGTGGGGACCTGATGCTAGACCTCCGTGCGATTGACGAAAGCGGAAATGTTTACGGATTCTTGACCGTGTTGCGCCACACGCAACGTCGCAGTTCTGGAGGTGGTTTGTATTGGATTTGCGCATGTCGCTGTTCAAGTCCCCGTTGCGAGAAAACGGTTGAAGTTTTGGGCGCACATCTCCGCAACGGAAAGACCAAGAGCTGCGGGAGCATGCAAGGACGTCGATACGATGATCCACAACGCTGCGCCATTAACGCGGTGATTGCGACATACCGGCGCGAGGCCCGTCTACGCAATCTAGCCTGGCGCCTCTCGCTGGAGACCTGCATTACCTTATTTAAGGCCCCCTGTAACTACTGCGGCACATCCTTTTCCAATAGTCTTAATTTGAGGTTCAAACACGCAATTCCGTTCAAATACAATGGTATTGATCGGGTCGACAATAACCGTGGATACACTGCAGTCAACGTCGTCGCGTGCTGTCGTACCTGCAACTGTGCGAAGCGGGACATGACTATCGACGTGTTCATCGAGTGGGTTCGACGTGTGTATAACCACACGCAGGAGCACTAATGCCCGCCGTTGGATATTCTTATAATCTGATAAGTGGCCTTAGCGATTTCTGGAATCGCTTCTTCGCCGATGCCGACCAGCTCGGCTCGCTCTACGAGGGCACGGCCATCCTCATCGGCCAGGCCTACCTCGACTACCTCTCCGCGATGCTCGGCGTGTCGCTGCAGGACTGCGTCGCGCTCGACCGCGAGCTGTTCCAGATGCTGACGATCCGCGAGGACGAGATCAGCTTCATCGAGGGTACGACGTCCCCTGCGAATCGCTGGGCGTTCACGCTGCCGAGCCCCGTCGTCTCGTTCGCATCGATCGACAACCAAGTGGTCGAGCCAACCGCGTCGCTCGAGCCCAACCTCGACTACGAGGTTGCCTCCGGCGTGGTGCTGTTCCACGCCGACCCGACCGACCCCACCGGCAACGGCGTACCGCTCGATGGCTTCGCGCGCCGGACCGTCGACGTCGCGGTTGGTGGCCAGTTTACCGACGCTGGCGTCACCGACTGGACAACGACCCCCGTCGAGAAGGGTGACACCATTCGACTGCTCGCCGTTGGCACCAACGGCGCGCAGCGCAAGCTCGGCGACTACCCGATCGCATTGGTGCGGACCCCGGCGCTGTTCGTGACCGCTACCAATGCGCTGCCCGCGCTCGCGTCGGGCGTGGACTACGTCATCTTGCGCGTGCCTGCGAACGCTCAGGTGATCTCAGAATCGGATGCCGTCGTTGGCGGCCAGATCCAGCTCGCCCACACGCGCATCGACCAGGGCTCGTTGACGATCTTCGCCTCGGGACCGACGGGCGCGAACGTTGTCGAGGGGGTGGACTACGAGGTCAACTACGAAGCCGGCATCATCTACGTGCTCACGACGTGGCTGTACCTGCCGGGGCCCTACGGGATGAGCTACACGTGGCAAGAAGAGGTCTACCCAACGTCGGGCAGCTCGCCGCGGCTCGTCTCGACCGGCGTCATCCAGGCGCAGGCAACCACGACGACCGCCCTGGAGATCGCCGCGTGGGCCCCGGACGCGCTCGTCGACAAGATGACGCTGGCGAACAACTTCGGCTCGCTGATCGGCTTCGTCCAGCCCAGCTCGGAAGCGTACCGCGCGTTCCTGCAGGGCATTTTCCAGCTCTACATCCTCGGGCCCGTGCTCGACCGCATCGAGAGCGCGCTCAACGTCGTCATGAACCTGCCGGTCGTGCACGGCGACGGCGAGATCTACCAGTCGACGGACACCAGCGACCCGACGGTGTGGCGCATCTTCACGACGTCGCCATCGTCGGGCCAGACCATCACGTACGACTTCCCGCCGAACACGCCGCTGCGCACGGACCTAACGCAGGGCACAACCTTGATGGCGTTCGAGGTGCTGACCACGGCGGTCACGGTGACGGACTACGTCCAGACGCCCAACTGGTGGTACGGGCAAGTCATCCCCAAGCAGCTGTTCGGTGGCACGCCGCCTCCGATCAGCCGGCGCACCGCCAGCTCGGTGTTCGTGGCTCACGTCTGCAACCCAGACGACGGCGCTCTGTGCGGTGACCCCGGCCTGTTCTGCGGCGCCGACGAGAACGGCTTCATCCCGACCCCGCGCGTCGAGGACGGCGTCACGCTGCCCATCCTGCGTCACCGCCTCGCGTTCGTCCTGATGGACCAGTACCTCAAGTTCCACACGTTCTCCGTGTCGTTCGACGCGATCGCGCTGTCCGCCATCGCGTCGTCGGCCGCTGCATTCGCGCAGAGCCTCGACAACCTGAACACGCTGGTCCAGTCGGCCAAGCCCGCGCACACCTTCGCGTTCACCGTGCCCGGCACCTACCTCTCGGACGATGTCGAGGTCGACGAGGTCGACATCTCGTTTGACCGACTGGTGGGCTCGCGGGTCTACGGCCCCGACGAGGTGATCTTCACCGACGACCCACCGACGTCCGGGGTGAACGGCTGGATCTCGGGGGACTTCTTCCACTACGAGGTCTTCACGGCATCCACGGCGTTCCCGACGCCCAGCGTGCCCGTGACGCTGCCCGACGCTCCATCGGCGCCCCACCGGCGTCGATTGGTCAAGGTTGACATGTCCGCCGGGTCGATCGGCGGCTTGGCGCTGGTCGAGAACGTCGACTACTCTGTGGACTACGTCAACTGCACGGTTACCCGGCTGACGGCCTGGACCGCAACCACCGTCAACGTCACGTTCCGCCAGCTCAACATCGGCAACATCTCCACCAGCTCGGTCGACCCTACGGTCGGCGACATGGCGCTGCAGACGGGTGGGATCGATCCGGCCATGACAACAGCGGCCTTCGACCCTTCCGCCACGGGGTGGGACGGTACTATAGAGGGGGTGACCGCGCCGCGAGACATCGGCATGGTGGAGAGCCCGCTCATCCTCGTCGTGACCTAGAATTCGGAGGCCCGGAACATGCGCCAGAAGCGAGTACAGCAGCAGCGCGCGATGGGAATCCCGATGCGCGGAACCATCGAGATGGTGGTGCGCGACGCCCGAACACGCAAGCCGATCCGTCGCCAGGCGATCCGCAACAAGATCACCTTCCTCGCCGCTGACGTCCTGGTCGAGCTGATCGCGCAGCGTGCGACCGACCCGACCGCACTCGGCGACGCGATCTACTCGATGCGCATGGGTACGTCGACCAACCAGCCGTCGCGCTCGGACATCAACCTCGGCGCGTTCGTGTTCGGCGTCGCGCTCGGCGACGTCGGCAAGGTCACCATCGCCCAGGGCGAGATCAGCTTCATCGCGACGCTCGAATCTGGCGATGCCAACGGCCACACGCTGACCGAGGCGGGGCTGTTCACAGGCGGCACCGCGTTCTCGACCAGCGACACGCCAGGCACCACGCCAGGCACCACTCGCTTGTTCGCGCACCAGGTCTACCCCGGCATTGCGAAAAGCTCAGCAATTGTCATAGATTATAGTTGGACCATCAGTTTCACGGCGACGCCCTAACAATGGGACGGATTGCACAAATGAAACCTGAATATGGTCGATTGACCATGTCGATGTCTGACTACTTGGCGTGGTTGACGCGCCTCGTTGACCACCGCAACCGCATCTCGTAACGGAGGCCCCATGCCTGGCGACGTACAGCAGTTCATCGACTACTCGGTCAACACCGCCAGCGACACCGGCGAGAACAACGCCGCGTCGATCAACGCGCTGCAAGACAGCCAGCCGCTCGACTCGGCGCACATCACCAGCGGCGATCAGAGCCTCCGGCAGCGCTCCGAAGCGATCCGCAACACCTTCAAGGACTCGCTGTACCTCCGCGACGCTGACCGCAACCTGATCCTCGCGGGTCCCGGCCTGATCACCTGGCCCGGCAGTACGACGGTGGCCGCCAGCGGCATCCCCGTCATCAGCGACAACCTCTACCTCATGCCGATGCTGACCCCCGGGTCGGCGCAGACCCCGCCGATCCCACCGGTCGCCTCGGTGTTCGGTACGATCGGCCTGCAGAAGACCGGTCCTGCAGCGGGCATCGTCGTCACGTCGCTGCGCCGCAACTACGCCAACGGTGACCAGATCAGCATCGATGTGGCATCAGGCGCGTCGTTCTCCTGCACGCTCGACGCTGAGACCACGTACCAGCGCACGATCCACATCGTGGCGACGGGCTCGACGACGTTGACCACCGTGATCAACGCGCTCAACGCGCTCACGCCCGCGGGCCCCGTCGGCGACACCACACCTATCGTATCGGCGGCGCTGGCGGTCGGCGCCTCGGGCTCGGACCTGCTTCTGGCGCCGCAGACCAAGCAGTTCATGTCCGGCAACTACGACGGCGAGGGCCACACCATCACGCCGGCGAACCTCGCGGCGTTCTTCTCTGGCAACCCCAGCTCGGCCCTGGCCGAGGGCGATGCGCTGTGCCTGCAGTACGTGATGGTGTCAGACACCGGGTCGACAGGTGGCCGCCGCCAGGCAATCCCGGAGAACTCGAACACCGCCGTTGCCGTCGGCACGTTCTTCAACAGCCGCGTCCATCCCGAGAAGCTCGTCAACGCCATCCCGATCTGCAAGGTGGTCAACGGCTACCTGGTGTTCGCAACCGGCGTGACCGTGCCCGCCGGCGCCGTCGCCGTCAACCTTGGCACCGTCAGCGCGGCGAGCGTGAGCTACGCAGGTGGGCCTGCCTGGGCAGACGCTACCACCAACCCAGCGACGACCGTTCAGCTGCAGCTGTCCAAGATCGTCTCTGACCTCGCAGGCTCGACCGGCACCGGCAAGGTTCAGGGCTCGACGGTCTCGTCGTGGTTGACCGCAGGCACGCTCGCGGCGCAGCTCACCAAGCTCGAGCAGCTTGCGCGTAACCCACGCCCGCTCGCGGACAGCGACGTCGTTCCACTGGCGACATACCGTGACTTCGGTACGCGTCCGCGGTCGCTCGTTGACCACAACGGCTATCGGATGGGTCAGGTCACCGAGATCAATGACGACTGGTCTGAGCTGCGGACGCGCACTGTCAAGATCTCGCCGTCGGCTGCGGCCTTCGCTGTTGGTTCGGGGACCACGGGTGCGTGGAACACAGCGCCCGCCGCGCTCATCTTCAGCCCGAGTGCTGGTGGAACGTACGACCTTGCGCTCGCCGGCATCCCTGATGGTTCGTTTATCACGGGCGTGACTGTTTACGGGGGGGCCGGTGACGCCACGAGCACATTCACAGCCACACTGCAAAACGTCGACACCGGCGGCACGCAGACGACGATCGTCGCCAACCACCGCACCGGCAATAGCCCCTTCGTGCTTTCGCTCGGTACTTCCCCGTCCGCGGGCGCACTGCCAGCGTATTACGACGCCACGACCTACTCGCTCAACCTGCAGATGACGGTGAGCGGCTCCGTTGGCGGTTCGACCGACATCTACCAGATCGAGATCGACTACATCTCGATGCCGCTCAGCTGGGCGCTCCAAGTCAGTGCCGCAGGTGGCGGCAACAACGGCTTCATCACAGTCAGCACAGCGACCGATTCCAACTTGCGGCAGCGCTCGCTCGCGCTGTCATCTGGCACCGGCATCAACCGCTACGCATTCGTGCGGCCCATCAACTACAACGAAACGCTCGACGACAACTCGACCTATGTCATCGAGTTCATGTTGCGAGCGGTGGCCGTTGACGACTCTGCCCACGGCGCGGTGTTTCGCGCGATGGTCACCGATGACACGTTGGACGCGCAGGCGTTTGGCATCTACTGGGACCATACGCTCACGAACTGGCGCTTCCAGGTCGAATCCAACCTCGACCTCGGTGTCGCTGATAGCGTGACCAGCAGCGCTGACACGGGCGTTGCTGTTACCGCCAACACGACCTACCGTGTTCGGCTCGAGTTCGAAGGCGCGAACGTGGCCGCCCTATCATCGGGCCAGGCGGAGCTGCGTTGCTACATCAACGGCGCACTCGTGGCATCGTTTGCCAGCGTCACGTGGAGCACCCCCGACGTCAAACCCTTCTTCGAGACGTACTCCAACTCGACGGGCGGCCCGTACAGCATGAACGTTGGCCGCGTGCGGCGGGTGTGGAACCACCTGCTCTCGAACGACGTACTCTAGACCTCGCGGACGATCGGGTCGCCGCCGCCGCCGATCACCCGACAGCCGAACTCGACCCAGCGCACGCGCCGCTCACCGCGGAAGAACTCGACGACGACGCCGCCTTGGCTCGGCAGCTCCGGGTCGCTCGGCGTCTTCCAGTCGTACAGCGAGCGCACCACGATCTTCGTGTAGATCGCGGGCAATGGCTCGCCGGTGTACTCACCGACGCCGCGCTGCAGGTAGTAGAACGCCAGCCGCTTCAGCATCGGGGTCAGGCCGAGCTTGTGGTCGACGCGAGACGTCACCCGGCCTTCTTGCGGACTTCGAGCGGAGCGTACTGCTCGTACGCAAACCCGCCGACATCCTTGCGTCGTAGGACAATCTTGAGGAGCGTCACGTCCTTGATGCAGGCGGCGCAGATGCCGGACGCCAAACGTCCCCGCTCGCGGGTAACCAGGCCCTCCTTGTCGGGATCGAAGGGCACCTGGCAATTGTCGCAGTTATGCATGCGTCTATGTTTACCGTGCCGACGTCAGATGGCGCAAGCACCGCTGGCGCATGCCGGCTCTGCCGTCACACTGGTACCGTCTTCGGCCTCGACCATCGAGAAGTAGTCGACCGGGCGGTAGTGCGCGATCAGCTCGTTCCAGCGCCGCTCCTGTGCCTCCGTCTTTACGGCCTCGAACGGCGCGAACGGGTAGATCGTATCGCCGGTGTCCGGCAGCAGCGAAACGCCCGTGAAGCTATCGCGGTGCTTCCACAGGTAGTCCGCGACCGTGCCCCACTCGTCCGAGCGAACCGTGATGGTGTTCGACACGTTGTGCGACAGGCCCGGCGACTGGTCGGGGCGGGCGCGGCCAGGGAGCACCCAGCTGTCCTGGGTGGACCGAACCACGTCCATGAACTGCTCAGCCGACAGGTCCTCCTTGAGCATCGCGCCGTCGGGGGCCTCGACCGGGAATTCGATGGTCCACTTGCCATTCGGCATCTGCTGACACATGTGCGGGTTGATTTGCTTGAACGCCTGGAATGGGATCTCGTACTCGTCGGCGGTGACGCGACGGATGTAGCGCCGGGCGTGGTGCGGGTGAATGCCCGAGCCGACGTTGCCCAGCTCGAGCGACGTCGTGCCCGACGGCTTCACACACGTTGTCCGCGCCGCGGGGTTGATGCCGAGCAACTCCGCCCACTCGCGGTTCCACGCGACGATGCGTTCGGCGATCGCGCGCTGGAAGGCGGGGTTGCACGCGATATGCGGGGCGTCCTGCATGCCGGTCATGCCGATGCCGAGCAGCGCGTCGCGCCGGACGATCGCCTCGGTGACCTTGCCCAGGAACGGCATGTCCGTGTAGGTCGCTTGCATCGTGCCAATCAGGGTCGCTGCCCACGCGGCCTCGACGAAGTCGTCGAACGACGTCAGCTTCGCCGCGTTGATCTCGCACAGGTTGCACATCGCCCAGCCCGTCGACCTCGAGCCGTCGGCGTTGACCAGCACCGGGTCGAGGCCGATCTCGGCGCACGGGTTGGTGACGTGGTCGTAGTCGTTGACGAACAACACGCCCGGCTCGCCGTAGTTCCGCGTCATCCCGAAGATGCGCTTGAACTGCTTCTCCTTGATCTCGTCGCGCTTGAGCACGACCGAGTTGTTGGCGTTGACGAGCCACGGCTCCTTCTTGTCCCAGCCGCGGTACGACTTGATATTCATCATCTCGCTGTCCTCGAGCGAGAACAGACAGATCATCGCGCTGCGGCGGATGCCGCCCGACAGCACCGCGTCGGCTGTGTGGCACATGATGCGGTGACACTCGACTGGCCACAGCCGGCGGCCCTGTGCGCCTTCGAGCACCCCGCGCACGCGCTCGAGCGCGAGCTTGAGCTTCAGATGTCCCGGAGCGCGGCCACCCGACGTCTTGAGCGGCGTGCCCGCTCGGCGGATCTGGTGGTAGGCGAACTCGACGTGGTAGCCGCCGATGAAGCCGTTGACCAGAGCGTCGAGCGCGATGGCCCAGCCCTCGATCGTGTCGTCGATGACGTGGTGGACGACCTTCTTGTAGTCGATGTCCGCGATCGGCGGGAGCTTCTCGACGTGTTCGAACTGGACGGAGTAGCCAACGCCGCAACCCGACAGCAGGAGGAACATCGCTTCGGCGAAGGCGCGTGGCCGGTCAATCAGTGTGGCGGCGCAGTTGTACTGTCGGTTATGGTTGACTTCGACGGCGCGACCGCCGAACTGCATCGATCGCATCGACGGCAGGACGCGCTTGGCGCGCACGATGTCATACGCGCGCCGGATGTGCGGCAGGAGCTGTGGCAGATGCGCGAAGCGGCGAAGGTGCATGCCTTCGACGCGGTCGACAGTCTCGTCGTAGACCTCGCGACGCTGCAGCTCCTGGATGTAGCGCGCGTACTTGCCGGCGTGGATGTATTCCGATACCGCGAGCGAGTCTGGGTGGCGGCGCTCGGCGCGCGCCTCGGAACGCATGTTCCGGTAGAGGATGTAGGCCTTCGCGACCGCGAACTTCTTAGCGCGCATGAGCGCGACCTCGACGGCGTCCTGGATCTGCTCGACGTCGGCGACCTCCGCGGGGAGCGTCGCTGCGACGAAGGTGACGACGCGTTGGACTTCCTCGGCGTCGGCGGCGCCCTCGACTTCCAGCCAGGCCTTCCTTACCGCAGCTTCGATCTTCCCGACGTCGAACGGCTGTGTCGTGTGGCCGTCGCGCTTGCGAACCGTGGTGGGTTGAACAATGGGAAGATCGAACGACGGTTGCATCGACTTGGCTCCTCTTCGGTTGTCAGACGGCCGCTTTGATCAAACGGCGCACACGACGGACTGTTTTCTTGCGGCGCGGCTCCCTGAGCGTGCGCAGCACCTCCAACTCGCGGCGGTAGCGAGCAACGTCTATCGAACACGCCCGCGCGATGTGCGCCAGGAAAAAGGCGTCGGCCTGGTTGTCATCCCCTGGCTCAAAGCTGCCTGCACGCGCCGCCGCGATGACCTGCTCCTTGGTCGCCATGGGGTTACCAGTCGCGTACTTCTTGACCAGGACAGGCGGTACGACGATGTACGGAACCTCGCGTTCGACCAGCGTGAGCTTGATGACGCCGCCAACCTCGCCCAGCTCGAACACGCGACCCACCGAGTCGTAGGAGTAACCTTCGATCGTGGCGAAGGTGACGCCATCGAGCAGTCCCATGACGGCGCGACGGATGAAGGAAAGGCGCTCGCCATCCCGTAGGTCGCCAGTAGTGACGGTCGCGGAGGCCGTCACGGCACCATCGCCGTTCAGCCGACACAACCCGGTCGCGCGCAGCGACTGATCGATCCCTAAGAACCTCATGGCAGAACGCGGAGCCGCCACCCTATAATTTTAGGGCGGGCTTTCGCAAGTTCTCGCGCGACGATCTAGGAGATCCCGTGGTCAGCTTCACGCTCCAGCAAACCACGTCGATCGTTCAGGTGGACAAGTACCAGGTCGCGAACGTGGTGGTCACGGCGGTCGGAGCCGACCCCAACATCTACGTTTTCAAAACTTCGACGCAGTGCTTCAGCCACTACGCTACCGCGGCCGACATGACGCAGTGGCCCACAGATCCAAACGTCGCTGCGCAGATCGGCGCCTCCTTCTATCGCTTGCCTGCGGTTACGCGGGTATGGGACACCGTCAAGAGGATGAACTACGACCTGTCGTATTCGTTATGCCGCGCCCAGTCGCTGGCCAACGAGATCAACGCGCTACAGGGCCCGCTGGTTGGCACGACCACCACCACCGTGACGAGCTGCTGACGTGGCCATCTTTGAACAAGTGCGAAGCCCCGAGTTGGTGGTTGGTGCCGCTGAGTCGTTCGTCATCCAGAACTTCATGGCCTCGGCGGCAATTCCGACCGAGCTGCCGCATCTCAACATCTTCGTCATCGCGGTCTCCGACCCGAACGACCCGACTCAGGACCTGCTGGCACGCGTCGCGGGCATCGCCGATCTCTCGCTCCTGCCGATCGGCCGCGACGCAGGCATCGCGGCGCCAGGCCCCAACGGCATCGAGTACCTGTCGCAGGCTGCTACGGTCAGCTACTCCGACCTGCAGACAGCCAACACGGCGGCGACCACGTTCGTCGACCGCGTCAACACGCTGATCAGCGACTGGATCCTGTTCGAGAGCGAGTTCAGCGCGCCGACGCCGACGCCCGCGATGTACACGCTGCCGCGCGTCGACCCGACGCAGGCGCAGGCGCTGATCAACGCGTACGCCGCCGCCAAGCAGGCAGGTTACACCCAGCAGCAAACCTCGACCGCCGCCAACGCTGCGCTGACTGCTGCGCAGGCAGATTACACGTACAAGTCGAGCCTGCTGACTGGCATCGCGAGCGTCGTCACCAAGGCGACGTTGGTCCAGACCGAGATGACGACGGTCGTGACGCAGTTCAGCGCGCTGCTCACGGCCGCGAACACGTTCTACACCGCGAACACGGGCGGCGCTGGCGCGGCCGCGATGCTCGCCGCGGTCACGCTGGCGCAGACCCAGCAGGCATCGATGCCGGGCTACCAGACCGACGCGACTGCGGCGACGACCGCGGCATCGGCCTACCAGACCGCGCGCCTGACCGACGTCACGAACTCGGCGACCGCGCTCGCGGCGGCGCAGAACAACCAGATCACGCAGGCGCAGGCCTTGACCGCAGCGACCGCGCTGACCGCCGCCGCGCTTGCCGCGGTGCTTGCGGTGTGCCCAGACTTCGACCCGACGTCGGTTCCGTACGTCCCGGGTTAGTGGCGCGATTGGCGCGATCGCGCCAAATTGTGGCGCGATTCGTTGGGGCCAAAAAAAAAAAAAGGGGGGGGCCCCGGCGGATAACTACGGCCGCAGCTGCGGCGGGACGTCAGGCATGTCGTCGACCGGCATGTCGTCGTCATCGTCGCCGTCGCCGCCATCCCAGTTGGCGACGCCGCCCCAGGCCCACGCCCACAAGAAGCACGCGAGGACGAGCGTCACGCCGCTTTCTTCTTCTCCTGCGGCACCATTATCTCGCCGGCGACCTCTTCCAGCTCGAGCCGCCGTTCCGGCGTCGCGCTCTTGGCGAACCAGCTGATGGCGTTGGCGAGCCGCGCCTTGGTCGTGCCCTGCGGCAAGATCTCGACGTCGCCGTCGACGAACAGCTCCTTGACCTGGTCGATCTCGCCCTTGAGCAGGCCGCGCTTGGGCAGCTCCGCCCACACCGACTTGGTGTCGATGCGTTCCTCGAGCGCCTGGCCGATGCAGCCGACCAGCTCGTTGACCTTGCCGGGTGCAAGCGTGCCGCGCACCAGGTCGTTGATGGCCGACACCTGCGTCTTGGTGTCCAGCTCGTAGGTCTGCTGCGAGAACACCATGTCGTCGGTGAGCCGCTTGCCCAGGTGCGCCTCGCGCAACACCTGCTGCAACGTCGCGTAGTTCGTGCAGACCACGCGCGTCATGAAGGCGTTGAGGCTCAGCGTGCCCTTGCCGAAGTCGCTGTTCGACAGCTGAACGCCGAACGCGATCAGCTCCTCGGACCCCGGCTTCTTCGACGGCTGGAACACCATCGGCAAGATCGCCTTGATCGCCCAGCGCAGATCGCCGCCGATGCCCTCCACGGGCTGCGCGCCGATGTCTGCGCACGCCTGCGCGAACGCCTCGATGATGGGACCTGAGTCCATGCGCTTGAACGCGTTGGACAGAACGCCGCGAACCTCGCCGTTCACCGACCGGACGAGCAGCTTCTTGTTGTCCTCTTCGCGGTAGATGCGCGATAGGTTCTCGACGATCAGTTCACGACCGTAGGGCCGGTCGAGCAACCGGTTGACGTAGGTCCCGGGGATGCCCGCGCGCTCGGCGACCTGGTCGAGCCCGTTCTTGTGGAGCTTGTCGCAGAAGTAGTGCTCCGCGCGGCGGTTCTGCAGGCCGATCATGATGGCGTTGGAGCCTTCGGTCCCGTCGACTGCGAACTCGAGTGCCTTCGAGTCAGCGAGCGCGTCGCGCGGCGTCTCGTTCTGCACCTTCTCGATGACGGACATCGCAGAGCCCTGGCTCTTGTGGATGGTCTCCTCGAGCTGGGCCCGGAAGCGCTTTGCCGTCGCATCGACGGCCTGGTCGTAGTCGCGGTGGTCGTGGTGGATCATGGTTGCTCTTTCTGAGGTTCGTTGAATTCGTGAAATTCATGGATGCACCGGACGCATGTGACCGGTGCGGAAGTTAGGATTTCGTTGAATCGAAAAATACCGTCAAGATCATGACCGCACAGTGTGATGGTTAACAAGCCGCCATGCTTGTAGTGCACGACGCCATGAACATCTAGGTGTCTAGTCAGGACGATAGTAGGGCGAGGCATCGGACGCATGTTACGACGCGCTCGTTTTCGCATTGGTCGACCTTTAGACGTTCAAAATGCCCATATCGATAGAGCTGCGTCTCACACGCAATGGTCAGGCACCCGACGTTTGCAGGGTACCGTAGGGAACCGTGAACGACGCCGTCCTGGTCTACGAACCGCTCGCGACGCATAGCACACATGTGACTAGCGCCCGTTTCGGACGCTCATGTAATTGAAGTACACGTCCGGCCGATAAAGACGTGCATGCTGTTCCGACGACTGGACGTTTATTTGGTGTTACCTCTCGAAGGAAACAACCCGCGTGAACCACTCCGTACTGATCTTCCCAGCGGCCCTCGTACGCAGTACGGCTCACGCCGCTTCATCCTCGTCCCGATACCGCTCGTTGTGCTCCGGGTCGCACACGATGATCTCGCCGTAGCCGTCTGCCATCTGCGTAGCGTGCTGCGGCGTGACCAACCAGATCACCGGGATCTCGATGGACAGCCGGCTCTCGGGCGCGATCGGCGGCGCGAAGCCGTCGGTGTAGACGACGACGATGTCTGGCGTCGTTTCCGGGTCATCGCAGTACTGCTTCATGTACTCGAAGTACGCCGTGAAGTCGGTGCCGCCGCGCCCGATCATGTTGCCCGGGATGGGGTCTCCCGTCTTGAGCACCAGGTCGAAGTGCACCGCGGCATCGCCCTGCATGTAGCGGACCTCCATGTTCTCGTCGACGGAGAGCATGGCGTGCAGCTCGCTCTGGAAGATGCGTAGCGACTCGGTGTCCATTGACCCCGACGTGTCGACCATGGCGAACACACGCCACGACTTGTCGCGGGTCTTGCCGGGCGTCGGGATGACGCGGTCGTCCTCCTCGGCCAGGCCGAGCAGCATGCGGTTGGGCAACGCGACCGAACGCCGCTGCTTCGATGCCCGCGACATCTTCGCCCGCGTTGAGAAGATCTCCCACCACGGCATCACCGGGTCAGCGAGGTAGGCCTCGAGCCACTCCTCGAGGTTGCCAGGCAGGAGCCCACGGCCCAGCCCTCCGTTCGAGCGCACGACGGAGCGCAGCGTGTTCTTGAGGTGCTGGCGCGCGTTGTGCGCCTGGGACAACAGGTCACCGGCGGACACGCCTTCGGCAGCGTCGCCGAAGATGTAGTCCACGGGCCCCTTCTTGCCGTCCTTGCCCTTGCCCTTGCCGCCAGGTTGCTGGCCGTCGCCGTCCTGCTCGCCGTCGCTCTCGCCCTGTTTGTTGCCCGGCTGGTCACCCTCGCCTGCGCCGCCCTGGATCCACATCTGATGGTTCGAGCCACCGACCAGCTGGATTGCGATTTCGACGATGTGTACGCGCTGCATCAGCACCCAGAGGTAGTCCTCGAACGAACCACTCACCGGCAGCTCAAAGCGCTCGGGCAGCACCATGCCGTCCTTCTCGTGCGGCTGGCTCGTCTCGTCGCCAGTTCGCTTCCTGACTTCGGTGAGGACGTACTGCTTGGTGTAGTCGTCAGCCTCCTGGAAGCCCTCGTGGCCGCGCAACAGGTCGTTGATCGGCGCGTCCATTGCGATGTTGTAGACCGCGGCCGCCTTGACACGGTCCTGGTCCGTTGGACACACCGCAAGCAGCTCGAGGAACCTCGGGATGTGGTCGAGGATGACGTGCATCATCTCGTGCTCGAGGATGAACGCTGCGGCCTTGTACGACAGGCCGTCGAGGAACGTCGGATTGTAGAACAGCGTGATGCGTCCATCGCGCATGCCGACGGCCAGGGTCGGGATGCGGTTGGTCGCAACGCGGGTCATGCTGGATGCGAGCCGGCCGTAGAACCCCTTGCGGACCAGCATGTAGACGAAGAACTCAGACAGTTTGGTTAGCATCGCGGATCCCCTATCATTTCAACATGGTCGTGGATCAATTCTCGGACCCCGTCATGGCACACCTGGTGCGGCGCGTGGCCGACCGGCCCAAGCTCGCCGCTGCGCTTGCAGATTTCGACGTGGACACGGGCGAGGTCGACAGCCTGCCCGATACGGCCTTCGCGTGGCCCGAGAAGCGCGCCTTCCCGATTCACTGCCGTGAGCACACGATGATGTCGCGGGCCTACCGTGAGGGCGTGCCCGGCGTGCCGGCCCACGTCGACGATACGCTCAAGCAGGCCTGTGACGTCTATGGCGTCGACGAGTCGCTGTTCACGCGGCCAAAGGTCGCGGCGACCACTCTTCCGACGAATGACGAGTACCTCCTCCCCGACATCCGCCGGCTCCGCGTCACCGACGCCGAGAGCGTCAAGACCGCCGAGGAGAAGCTCCGCAACGAGGGCGGCAAGCTCACCGCTGCGCACCGCGCGTTCGCCGCCGGCAACCTCGTCAAGAAGGCGGCGTTCCACGGCGTGCAGCTGCGTGCCGAGACGCTCAAGCTCGCGGGCCTGACCGCCACCGATCGCCAGCAGCTCGTCGACTGGCTCGGCGCGCGCGCCGAGGCGGCGCCGGTCGAGCACAAAGACGGCTACACCAAGCTCGCCGCGGCCGCGCGCCGGCTCCCTGCTGAAGTCCGTGACCGCGAGACCCAGGTCAAGCTCGCTGACGCGCTCGACGAGCTGGACCAAGCCTCTGGGCTTTCCCAGCACTGGGGCAAGCGTCTCCCCGACCCGCTCATGACCGTGTTCAACACGACCAAGGTGGCAGGCCCGGGCGCGACGCTCGCGGGCCGGTTCATGCCGATGCACCAGCTCGCGGCCTACCCGTCGAGCTTCTACGCCGACGTGCTCGGCGACGACATCGTCCGCGAGGCTTCCGACGGCGCCGGTCAGATGGACCCAGTCCGACTCGCCGCCGTGCTCGACACGCTTCCCGCCGACATGCAGCGCGTGCTCTCCGCGCAGATGCGCTGAGCCGTGTCGACCGAACGCGCAGCTGCGCTCTTCCGCGATGAGGGCGCAACCGCCGTCGGTCTGGCGCGTGCTGCGCGCGTTCTCCTGGGCGACGTCGTCACCTGGGAGCCCGAATCGGTGTGGCTGGAACTGCAGCACCGCGGCGTTGACGTCCCGGCAGGCAACCGCGCCAAGCTCATGGCCGCGCACGCGTTGCTCACCGTGCCGGCGTTCTACTGGGATGGCGTCGTGTTCGAGAAAACAGCGCTGGCGTTCGATAACGTGCCCGGCAACCCTGACATCCTCGAGGAAGCGACACCCGCACAGATGGCGTGGGCTGTCGTCGAAGCCGCCTGGGTCATCCGCGACGCCCACAACGCGACGTGGGAGTTCGGCTCCGAGCCGCGCGGCTACGCGGGTGTCGTCCTGCACCGAGCGGGCTTCGTTCTGGCGCCCGCGACGCTCGACTTTGCCCAGGTCGCGCTTGACCGTGAGAACGCGCCCGACCGCACTTTGCTCGAGGCCGTGCGCGCACGGTGGAGTCGCGTCAGCGCCGAGCACCTCACGCAACTCTCGCTGGGCGAGACGCCTGAGGACGTTCAGATCGCGCGCCTGGCGGCCGTCGAGCTGCGCGTCCAAGGACGGCGCAGCAAGGCGCAGCAGGACCTCGCCGGAGTCGCGTGACGCCGGCACCGCGCCTAGCCAGCGTCCTTCTTGGACGCGGCGCGGCGGGCCGCGTCGAGCCGGGTCAGCGCCTCGGTGTAGATCGGGTCCGCAGCCCACAGCTGGTTGATGCGGGTCAAGTAGCTCTTCGCGTCGCTGCCCACGCGCCCCGATTCCTCGGCCAGCTTGCTCATCATCGACATCGTGATCTCGGCGGGCAGGTCGCTGATGAACAGCGCCGTCTGCTTGGCGATGGACTCGGCCGGGCGCTTGGTGTCCGCGAAGATGCGGACGACGACACCCGTGACCAGCTCGGAGATCTTGTCGAACCGACCACCGTCTTCGGTGAGGTAGGCCTTGAACCGTCGCTGCGCCTCGCTGCCGACGGCGTAGGTGTCGAGCACGTCCTGCGGCGTGACCAGCAGCGTGTGGTCCTTGGCGAACTCGCCGAACGCCAGCGCGGCGGCCTCACCGATCGAACCAGCGAGCGCGATCTCCGCGGTCGGGGCGGTCAACGGGATCTTGGCGGCGTCGAGCTGGTAGCACGTCCTGGACGCCACCTCCCAGGTCGCCGGGCACGCGAACGCCTTGCCTGCCAGCTGCGCAGTCTCATCGTACGCGAACGACGGCGTCGCACCGAGGAACGCGATCACCTTGGGATGGAACTTCGCGCTCTGGGCGTACTTCATGAAGTCGCCGTAGCTGTGCTGGACGCCGAAGCAGCAGAGCCGGCGCCGCATCGCGTGGTCCTTCTCGAACTCGTTGACGACGAAGCCCGCACCGGACGGGTTCATGGTCGCGACGATCTGCACGCAGGACGGCAGGTGCACGTCGCCGATCATCCGATCACCGATGAGCACGAACGCGGCACGCGTGACCGACTTGTCCGAGGCGCGGTTCAGCTCCTCGATGGCGAGGATCGGGCACAGGTCCTTGGGAACCTTGCCCTCGCCGTACTTCTTGTCCATCGCCTCGCCGTGCTCGAGGAGCTTCTGGAACGTGCGCGGGATGCGCTGGTCGAAGAAGACCTTGGTGTCCTGCGCGGTGGTCGGGATGAAGAAGCCCTCCTGCGTCGCGGTCGGCATGAACAGCGCGCAGTACGGCACACCCTTGCCCTTGTTCCGCCCTGCCGCCACCTGCTTGGGGATGGCGGTCTTGCCGATGCCGGACGGGCCGATCGCGCACGCGACGTCGGGCGTGCCCGCGCGCAGGAGGATCTGCTCCTCGTACTGGCTCGGCGTGCACATCTTGATGCCGAGCTTGGAGGCGAACGTATCGTCGGCGGCCTTCGGCGTTTCGGTCTTGCTCATGGTCGAATTCCTTCGGAAGATTTGAGTTGCTAGCTGTATGTCGGAAGAGGTTTATCGCTCCACCATCGCGCAGGGGTTGTTCTACGTCGACGGCAAGCCGCTGTCACTGGCGGACTACCCGATGTTCCAGGCCGTGTTCGACGGCAACTACTCGCGCCTGCTGCTGAAGACCGGGCGCCAGGTCACCAAGTCGACGACGCTTGCGGCGTTCATGATCGCCGAGGCCATCGCGTCCGCGCCGTTCAGGTCGTACTACATTTCGCCGACCCAGGAGCAAACGCGGAAGTTCTCGCACACCCGCGTCGCCAAGATCCTGGCGTACAGCCCCGACGTGCGGAAGGCGTTCGTCGGCCCGGAGTCGATCGACAACGTCCTGTTGCGCATGCTCAAGAACGGGTCGGAGATGGCGTTCACGTACGCCATGGACGACCCGGACCGCGCTCGTGGTTACTCGGCAGACCGGTGCTGCTTCGACGCGAGCGCTCAAGTGCTTACGCGTGCCGGCTGGCGCTGCGTCAAAGACCTGACCCTCGCAGACGAAGTCGCTGATGTAGATGACGAGGGCTGTATCCGGTGGCACCGTCCGTCGAAGCTCTTCGCGTTGCCGTACACCGGTCAGATGGTCAAGTTTCACCACGCCGGGATGGACCTTCGCGTGACCGGGGACCACAAGATGTGGGTCAACTTTCGCGTAAAGACGGGCCCGCGCTACAAGACACCAGATGTCTGGCAATTCGCTTCCGCGCTGGACATCGCACGCACTGAACGCATGGGCTTCAAGATGACAAGCGCGTGTCGCATCGACGATGCCCCGCCTGTCGTCATCCACGTGCCCGGCAGTTCCATTGGTTACGCGACGAGCCGCTCGCCGGTCGATGTCGACGCGCGCGCCTTCTCTGAGTTCATGGGCTGGTACCTTGCGGAGGGCCACGTTTCTTGGCGCCGGACGAAGGGAGTGCGCCGGAACGGTAGTGCCATCATCACGCAGAACGCATCCCGATACAGTCTCGACATCGAGGACTGCCTGCGTCGCTGCGGGTTCACGTACTCGCGGCAGCCGTCGTCGCGTCAGACCAAGAAAGGGCGCGTCGTCAAACACACCTACGTAATCGCGTCCTCGCAGGTTTGTCAGTACGTCGCGCCCTTGGGGAACAGCTTCAGCAAGTACATCCCAGCCGTGTTCTTCGAGCACCCGGCACTGCTGCCATCCCTGCTGCGGGCTCTTTACCAAGGTGACGCGAGTATCGTGATCGACCGGTGGGACCACGGCACGCTGCGAACGCGGTCGCGTCGCCTGGCCGACGACGTGCATCGCGCCTGGGCGCTGCTCGGGCGCCCTGCGGTCGTACACACGCGGCAGATGCCGCAGCGCCCTGGCGGACCGCCACTTCCCCTCTACGAGGTGCAGGCGTACGCCGAGTCGCACGCCGTGTTCTGGCGATCTGAATATGCGACCAAGCGACGCGTGTCTGTTGAAGAAGTCGTCAACGAACCGGTCTACTGCTTCACGGTGCCGCATCATCGGCCCATCGTGCGCGGCGGGGTCGATCAACGACCGATAATCGCGGGTCAGTGCTTCGACGAGATCCAGGACATGCTCTACGAGGCCGTCATCCCCGTCATCGAGGAGTGCATGGCCCGCTCGAACTACCAGTACTCGGCGTACGCGGGCACGCCCAAGACGATGGAGAACACCATCGAGGTCCTGTGGTCGCTGTCGACCCAGACCGAGTGGTGTATGCGGTGCGACGGTTGCAGCAAGTGGACGTTCGTCGACGGCGTCAAGGCGCTCGGCAAGAAGGGTCTGATCTGCGTCTCGTGCGGCCACCTACTGAACCCGCGGGCGGGCAAGTGGGTCGACATGGTGCCCGGGGCGAGCATCAAGGGCTTCCACGTTAGCCAGGCCATCATGCCGACGGACGTGCCCGCCGCGTGGGTTCCCGGCAGCGAAGGCTTCGACCGTGCTGTCGAGCGTTGGGACAAGCTGCTCTACAAGATGAACTCGCCACTCTACGGCGAGTCCAAGTTCTTGAACGAGTGCATCGGCGTGAGCACGTCGACCGGCGTGCGCCTCCTGACCAAGGAGGTCCTCGAATCGTTGTGTGACGAGAAGCTCGTCATCGAACGATTGCCGCAGCCCGGCGCGAAGAAGGGCATCGTCCGCACGACGGCGGGCGTTGACTGGTCGGGTGGCGGCGGCGAAGTCAAAGGCAGCGAAGGGCTTTACAAATCCCGCACCGTGCTCCACATCTGGGGTCAGCAGGCCGACGGACGGCTCCGCACCCTGACGTCGAAGATCTTCCCGAACGGCCACGCCGTGGGCTGGATCGACGAGATCGTCGAGCTGTGCAACAAGTGGGGCGTCGAGATGGTCGGCGCCGACGCGGGCGAGGGCATGTTGGCCAACTCGTTCCTACGTCAGCGGCTCGGTGACCATCGTGTGCTCGCGTTCCGCTACCTGAACCTGTCCAAGCCGATGGAGACCTGGAACCCCTCGACGCTGGCCTACCACGTCGACCGCACGACGATGATCGACAATTACGCCCGTCAGCTCTTGCACAAGCAGGTCATCTTCCCGCGCCTGTCGGACGCGCAGCCAGCCATCAACGACATCCTCAACGTCTACGAGGAGGTCACGCACGCCGGGCGCAGGGTCTGGCGCCACTCCCCGACCATGCCCGACGACTCGCTTCACGCCCAGGTCTTCGGCTGGCTCGCCAACGGTGTCCTAAGCGGCAACTTGCGCTTCACGTAGCTACGGCGCGCGCACGAATAGCGGGGCGTAGATGTCCATCAGCTTCAGGTAGAGCTGATGGCACGCCCGCGCGTCGCTCATCGCCCGGTGCGGCTCGCCCTTGTCGATGCTGAAGTGGTCGCACAGCGTGCCGAGCTTCAAGTCGATGACCTTGCCGGCCTTGAGCAGCGGCGTCGCGAGCGCCACCGTGTCGATGCGGTGGTAGTCGCCCCGCCAACGCCCGCCGCGCTCCAGCATCGCTGTCGAGAAGTAGCCCCAGTCGAACGGGGTGTTGTGCGAGCAGAACAAGCAGTCCTTCGCCCGCTCGAGCAGCTTGACCATCGCGACGTCGATTGTCACGGCGTCCTCGGCCCACTTCTCCTCGTTATAGCCGTTGATCGACGCCGCCTTCGCCTCGACCGGCCGCCGCGGGAACACGCGAGCGTGGTACTCCGACAGGATGTTGCGCCCTGTCGGGTCGGTGACCACGCAGGCAACCTCGACCATGTCGGTCTTGGACGGGTCCAGGCCCCCGGTCTCGCAGTCGAAGAAGAACAGCTTGTGGTCGTTCAACGGCAGGAAGGGCATCGATGGTCCTCTGCACCAGCTTATACCAAGACAATAGGGTTACTTCGCAAGTGTTTACCGCACAAACAAAAGAGGAACCGGCACATCTGCTTCGCGGCCTAGAGCTAGCTATGGACTCGAGCCCGACAGGCCTACACCAACCTGTCGTCGCACACTCTATCGCCAGCTCGCCGAACAGACGCTTCAGAAGGGCAAGGAGAGGTAGTGCGCACCGTGGACCCCTCGTAGCCGGTCCCAAACCTCCTACACGGGCTTCGCCGCCCGCACTTGAGTCACCGCCGTGTTCCACGCCTCGGCCGCGTTGTACTGAGCCCAGGCCCTAGTGTCGGTGCGCTTGCACACCGACGGAGACCCGGGCTTCGCGGCTGGCGGGATCGCCTGGGCGACGAGGGGGCCGGCCCAGCCGCAGGTGCAGCCGAAGTAGCAGCGGACGTATTCCTTGGTCCTCTGAAACGAGGGCTTGGGCGCCCGGCCGCAGCTCGGACAGGACGCCAACTCGCAGACGATGATCACGACGCCTCCTTGGTTTCGTCCTCGGGTCCGGGGTCCTCGGTGTCGAACATCGAGTCCGGTCGCGCGCCGTCCTCGTCGAGGACGAACGACGCCATCGCGTCCTGATCGAGCAGCTCGAGGAACTCCTGCTCGGGCGTCTGGGTGATGCCCGGGTTCTTTTTCAAGTAGTCCTCCAGCGAGATGACCTCGCCGTAGCTCGGGCCCACCGCCAGGTCGTACGCGAAGTCGACGGGCAGCCACGGGCACTTCTCGCGCACGCGCTTGACGCAGTACAGGTCGAAGAACGCCTTGGCCTGGTGGAGGAGCTTCTTCTTGATCGTGCCGACGATCGAGTCGTGCACGGTGATGGCGAGCCGCCCGCCCAGCTCGCGGATGTGCTCGAAGATCTCGATCAGCTGGCCGACGACGATGTCCGACGACGTCGACTGGATCTTCATGTTCTTGCCGCGGCGCTCGGCCTGACCGCGGAAGAAGCCGTTGACGGACTGCAGCGGGAAGCGGCGGCGGCGGTTGAACAGCGTCTCGACGAAGCCGTGCTGGTGGATCTGCGCCACCACCTCGTCCATGTAGTTCTTCAGCGACGGGAACCGCTCGAACAGCTTGTCGATGACGCCCTGGGCCATCTCCTCGGAGATGCTAGCCGTCTCAGCGATCTTCTTTGCCATCGCGCCGTAGAGGATGCCGAACACGACGCGCTTCACGGTCGTCCGCAACATGTTCATGGTGATGCCGTGGCCGGGGACGATGTAGTCGGTGTCCTCCTTCTTGGCCTCGACCTCTTCGTACGGGATGCCGTAGATCTCCTGCGTGAACCAGCTGTGGACGTCCTGCCCCGCGTTGAGCGCGTCGATCAGCTGCTGGTCTGGCGCATAGGCCGTGAACACGCGGATTTCGGCGCCCTTCCAGTCGACGTTGAACACCACCTCTTCGTCCGGGTCATCCGGGATGAAGATCTTCTTGATGTTCACCCCGGCCAGCTTCTTGGGCTGGTTCTGCATGTTCACGTTCGACGACGACAGGCGCCCCGTCGACGTACCGTGCAGGTGGAAGCTGGTGTGGAGGTAGCCGTCGTACTCCGAGAGGTCCTTGATGTCCTTGACGAACCCAGAGAGCGCCTTGTGCGCCGCGCGGTACTCGAGCAGCGCCTTAGAGAACGGACACTTCGTCTGCTCAGCGATGCCCTTGAGCGTTTTCTTGTCGGTCTTATAGAAGCCCGACTTGTTCTTGACGGCGAAACGATCGACGGCCTTGCGGTAGGCCGCCTGAGTGACTTCGTCGGGACCGACGCCGGTCTGAAAGATGACCTGCTCGATGTGCTGGGTCGAGTTGGGGTTGAACTCGACACCCTTGCGACTCATCGAGGTCGGCGCCCAGTAGGCCTCGAGCAGCTTGCGCTTATCCTCGACGATCTTGCCCAGGTCGACCTCGAGCTTGTCGAGGTACGGACGGTCAACGCGGAAGCCGTCGAACTCCATCTTGCCGAGCGCGCGCGACGCCGGGATGCAGTGCGACGCCATCAGGCCGCGAGCCGAGCCAATGAAGTTCTCCGCCTGCGCGCGCGCGAATTGGTGGCGGAGCAGGCGGCGGGTCAAGTCGGTGTCGACGGCCGCGTAGATCAACAGGGTGTCGATTGGCACGCGCTCGTAACCCGCGTCGAACACCTTCTTCTTGCGCTCACGCTTGGTGCCGAACAGGTACTGCTCCATCTCCTTCTTCGAGTAGAGGTAGAGCTGGCCTTCTTCGATGCCGACCACATCCTTCTTCGGCTTGCCCTTCTTGACCCCGTCGAGCACCGAGTACAGCCCGACCTCCTCGGGTGTCATCTTCTCCGCCAGCTCGTGGACCTTGTCCGCATAGCTGCCGAACATCGGGAAGTAGCTGCGCCCGAGCGTCTTGAGCGAGTATGACCCCGACATGTCCTCGCGCAGCAGGTGCTCGCCGAGCAGCGAGTCCCACTGCACGTTGTTGACGCGCCAGCCGTAGCGCAGCTCGATGAACTTGAGGTCGAACTTGGCGTTGTGGAAGACCTTGGGCTTGGCGCAGGCGAGCACGCGCTGGACGTGCGCGACGACGGCCTCCAGCTCCTGCGGTGTCCACGTCGCCTCCTTGTGGAACAGCGGGATCGCGCAGGACCGCCCGGTGTCCCACGCGAACGAGATGCACAGCAGCTTCGCGTCGCGGCGGTGCGGGTTGACCGTGTTGGTCTCGGTGTCGACCGCGATCGCGCACTGCGCCGCGGTCTTGGCGCCCTCGACGACGTAGTTGATGATGTGATCGCACAGCTCCCCGACCTCTTCCACGGTCTTGGGGATGCGGTACTCCTTGGTGATCTCCTCGAGCGTGGTGTTCGCACCAACCTCGTCGACGCCGCCAGCGATGCGCACCGCGCGCACGAAGTCGGCGTAGAACAGGTTGTAGAGCCCGGTCTTGGCGACGAGGTGCTTGGTCGAGAACGTCGGCAGGACCTTGTAGACCACCCCGTCGATCTCGACGTCGAGCAGGCGCCCACGCGCCTCCATGAACTTGTCGCTCTTGTAGCCGAGCGAGCGCAGCGCGGTGGCGCCGAACGCCAGGATGATCTTCGGCTTGCAGTTGTGGAGCTTGGCGCGCAGGTAGTGCGAGCAGCGGTGCACGGTCGCTGCGGTCGCCGTCGCATTCTGGTCGCGCCCTTCTTCGACCTGGCACTGGACGGCGTAGGTCTCCCACTTCTTCAGGTGGGCCATCTTGAGGTGGCCCCCGCGCTTGGCATCGAGGTCCTTCAGCTCACGCCAGACCTGACGGATGATGCGACCGCCGCGCCCGTAGAACACCTGTTCGTTGTGCACCGACCACGACGACGGCGACTCGCCGAGCAGCAGGATGTCGACCTTACCGAACGCGCCCTGGCCGGTGACGCGCCGCTTGTAGAACAGGTCGCAGCCGTTGCAGGCCATCCCAGTCTTCTGCGACCCCTGCATCTCGGGGTCGAGCGACGGATGGTCGAGCGGGATGACCGGCAGTTTGGTCTTGGGCTTCTTCTCGGCCATCGGGTCTTGTGTTTATGCCACAAACATCGGTTAGTGATCGTCGTCTTTGATGAGATCTCGCAAGAAGTGACGAACGGGATTGTCCGGGATGTTCTTCTTCCGCCGCCGGCGGAGGGATTGCGCTTTCATTTCAGCAACCCGGTCTGGGTTGTTCTTCGCGAAGTCACCCCACGTTTTCTGGTTGAACATCGGCTTCTCGGGCATGGGGAACCGCTTGGCGACCTCGACATCCGATTCGAGTGGTTCTGGGTCTGGGATGAAGGCCTGCTTGCACGCGGTCGCAGCCGCTTTCACGGTCGGATACAAGACCTTGCTCCACTCTTTCACGCCCATGCGTTGAATCCTGTACCCCCACCGCGTTCCGTTGCGCTCCTTGTAGATCAGTAGGTCGTAATAACGCGCGTACGACGCCCAGTTACCGTTGGTGCGCTGCTCCCAGGGCAATTCCTTACGTTCTCGGGCAACACGCTCCTGCGCGGTCAAGTACACATCGTTCATCTTCTTCTTGTAGGCGGCGCGCGCCTCTTCAACCTTGCGACACTTCGTTTGCCACTTTCCGAGTTCGCTGAGAGCCCACTGTTCGATTGCAGGGCCTAGGTCGACATCGCCCAACATCCAACCCGCGCAATACTTTCCGACGTACAACACGTCTGGGTAGCCCGGGTGCCGCATCGTAAACTCATATCTGTGCTCAACGTGTTCGCACATCGTGCACAGCGCGTTTTGCTCCCCAAGGTCCTGCCAGTCGTCCCATGACCAACCTACACCAGGAACATCAGGGTCCTGCCACTTGCCATAGGTACCCTGCTTCCGACCAAAAGCGTTGTAGACAGGCTCCGAACCGTCATTATCGTAGTGGACGAAGCTGCCGCCGTCGCCCTTCATACGATGATGTCCTCATCGCCCTGGACCTTGTTCGGGTCGATCTCCTTGGCCTCGTCCACCGGCGTCTCCGACTTCTTCATCGCCGCGTCGCGGTGCGCCCGCACGATGTCGAGCATGTGCTTGACCGAGAACACCGAGATCATGTCGGGGTTCTGCGCCGGGCCCATCACATTCATCAGCCGCTCGAGCACACGGGCGTTCTTGACTTCCTCGGCAGGGACGTGGAACGGCGAGCGCTGGGCGACGTCGCGGAGCCACGTCGGCGGCGTGTTGCGAAACATCGACTGCGACAGGACGCCGTTCTGAGCCTCGTACCAGCTGACCACCAGCCACTCCATCTTCGTGTCGATGTAGACGCCCTGCATCGTCTTGTTGATGTCCTCGAGCTGGTTCAGGTCGAGGAACATCTGGCGTAGCGACTTGGTGCCGGTCAGCGTGTTCTTGTCACCGACGTTGGCGACCTGGAATGTCGAGCTGATCACGGCCTCGAACACCTGTTCGTCTTGGGCGGTGCTCTTGAGCTGCGCGAGCTGCTCGCGGCGCGTCTCGGCGAAGTCGTACGCGAACTTCTTGTAGTCCGGCGCCAGCTCCGGCCGCCCCGACGCGACCGCCAGCTCACCGATGAAGCGCAGGATGCTGAGGATAGGCACGAGCGCCTCGCGGAACCGCGACGACGCGTGGGCGGGCAGGATCGTGTTGGACGAGTACTCCGTCCCGACCTCGCTCTGGGTCTTGCGCAGCGTCAACATGTGGCGGAGCACGCCCACGAACATGTCGTGGCGGGTCTTCTTGATCAGGTCCTCGCCGAACTTGCCGACCAGCGCGTCGACCGGGTCGATGCGAGCGTCGTCCTTGACCAGCTCGAAACGGATGAACCGCGACAGCGACGCCGCGTCGCGCAGCGGCCGGATGGCGCACGTCATCAGCGGAAACCGCAGGCGGTAGGTCCGACTCTCGCCGGTGGCCGTGCCGATCGACCAGTTCACCGCGTTCTCCGAGATCAGGTCGCGTGTCAGCTCGAGTACCTTGCGCACCGCGATCGACTTGGCGTCGTTGCCGCCGTAGTCCTCGAACTCCTCCAGGCACAGGCACAGGCTGGTGTCGCTGTGCTGCTGGCGGATCGACGCGGCGGTATAGCCCTGCATCGCGAGCGCGTGCGCGACGACATTGATGCGGCCGAAGCCGGTGCCGCCGACGAAGCCGGACGTGAACCGGCTCTTGCCGGCCTGGTGTTCGGCGTTGAGGATGACGGCGGTCTGCCGTGTGAACACGGTCATCACGGCGAGGCTCATGACGTAGGCCGCCAGGAACATGCAGTCGAGCTGCTGGTAGCGGAACGTCCACCCTGAGTCGATCATGTCGCGGACGCGATGGAACAGGGCCACCAGGTCAACGTCAGCGAGCAGATCCTCAGCCTTGGTGACCGACTCGATCCACGTCTTGCCGGTGTTCTGGAACACGAAGCCCTCATGGCTCGGTCCGTCCAGCGCGGTCGCCGTGAACGCGGGCCCGTCGTGCTTGAGCACGTAGACGTCGCGGCCGTTGATCATGTACGACAGCATCTGGTCGCCCGCGTGACGGGCCATGTGCACGCCCTGGGCGCGCGTGGGAGCGTGGTCCATTGACGGGAGCCCCTTCGCTGCGATGAGCAGCGCGTTTTTCAAGTACTCGCAGTACCGCTTCGCGCGGGAGGTAACGTTGAAGGCCGGCTCGAGGTCGGTATCGTCGCCGACCAGGAACATCGCGTCGCTGACCGTGGCAGCGATGAAGTCGTAGATCGGCCCGAAGTGCGGCGCGACGAATGTCTCGGCCGCGCGCTCGTCGCCAAGCACAACCGACGACGTCGTCTTCGACGTCTTGTGCCACATCAGCAGCAGGCGCTTGCGGCCCTCCGCATTCTGGATGCCGATGGGATGCCAGTGCTCGAGCACCGCGGCATGAATCCGTTTGGTGAACTCGACCTCGTTGTCCTCCTTGACGAAGATGTCGCGGTGAAGGATCGCGCCGTCGAGACCAAAGCCGTCGGCCACCATCGTGCAGAACGCGCGGCAGACCTGTTCGTCGCGCAGCAGCGCACCGAACTCCTTGGCCGTCCGGTTGATCGACGCGACGTCGCGGACGTGGAGCTGTTCGATCGCGTCGGAGGCCCGGTCGTAGGTCCACTTCTCGACCGCGTCGTACATATCGTCGTTCGTGACGTAGCGGACCCAGCGCTTGTAGCCGACCTCGCGGATGGCGTCGTCGACGTCCTTGATCCGCGCGTCGGGCCGCTTGGGGTCCTTCCAATCCACGTACTCGTCCGGCCAGTTGAACACGCGAACGCCGAAGACCTTCTTGTGGGTCTTCTCGAGCACCTGCTTGATGAACTTGTTGCCGCCGTGGTCGCGGTCCTGGAGGAACCTGATGCGTAGGACGTTGAGTTTGGCGAACCAGTCCAAGCCTTGTGCGCCGCCGCCGCTCATGCCGAGCGCCATGTAATCGTCGTTGGACCGGCGGATCTGCTGCGCGATCGCCGAGAGCGCGTCGAACTCGCCCTCGGTGAGGTACGCGGGGAACCCCTTCTCGGGTCCGTTGTCACCGTGCTCCTGGAGCGTCAGGTAGGTGCGGTAGTAGCGCAGCCCGTAGAACCCGTGGAACGCGTTGTTCTCGTCTTCGTACTTGTCCTTGACCCACACCTGCTTCTTGCAGGGTTTCATGGGCTCGCGCATCTTGAACCGGCACAGCGTCGTCGGCGAGTCGTCGTACGGGAACACGAGGTAGCCGATGTACTGCGCGCCGTTGATGTAGTCGGCGAAGTAGCTCTCGAAGAACTTGGCTTCCTCCGAGCCGTCGCCGAACTTGGCGCGGACGTCGCCCAGCGACGGCAGAATGCCGATGAGCGCGTGCGTGTTGATCATTGTCATCAGCACGCCGTACTGATCGAACTCGCCGTTGCTTTCCTGGCCGGGCGCGACCAGCTCGCTGAGCCCGTTCTCGCCGAGCCGGCGGTCGAGCAAGTACTCGACGGTCGGCCGCGACCAGTTCTTGCCGTCGGCATCGAGCGACTTGCGCGCATACGACGACAGGCACTCGTGGAGCAGCTCGGCGAAATACCGCATGAGCTTCTCCTTGAGCTTGGCGTACTCCTCGCGCTCCTTGAACGTCTCGTACAGCGCCTTGGGGATCGCGGCGGACAGGCCCCACCGCTTCTTCATGAACAGCAACGCCTCCGCCCAGCTCGTGCCGTTCAGCTCGGCGACGAGGTGGATCGGATTCCAGAACGCGCGGTGGCAACCGAAGCAGCGTGCGATGGCCTTGCCCGGCGTGACCACGAACGACGGGTCGGTGTCGCCGTGGAACGGGCAGCGACCCTTGACGTGCGGACCAGACGTGAAGAACCGCGCGTCGGGCTTGACCTCGGCGAGCCATGCCGCCCACGCCGTCAGGTCGACGTCGTTCCAGATGCGATCGAGTCGATTGAGGGCGTCCTTGGCGTCGAGGGGCTTCTTAAACTTCGGCATTGGCGATCATCCTCTTGTAGGGCTCACACACCGCCTGGTACTGGCACCAAGCGCAAGGCCATCGCGTCGCCGGACGGGCCTCGAGGGGTCCCTCAAGGTTCTCGGCGGCCGCGTTGATCCGCATGTACAACCACGGCGCGAACACCGCACGCACGCGGTCAGCCGGGGTGTAGGTGTTGAACTGGAGGCGGAGGTTCTCGTCGCCCTGCAAGAAGTTGATGCCGCCACGCACGCCCGCGACGTCGGGCAGGTTCGCGAGGGCGAGCACCGCGTAGGCCTGGAGCTGCTGCCGCTTCTTCTGGTCGCGGTCGAGGGGCTTGGCCCGTCCCGACTTGTGATCGATCAGGTAGAGGTCGTTGTCGCGCGTGATGGCGCCGAGGTCGAGCTTGCCGCGGAAGAAGACATCCTTGTCGAAGAAGCCGGTCTTGCCGTAGGTCTCGGTGAAGCCCCAGTCCTCTTCGCACAACACGCGGGTGACGCCTTCACGCTTGCAGAACACGTCGAAGCGCTTGAGGAACTCGTCCATCGCCTCGCCGAGCGTCCTGAGCGAGTCCTGCTCCTGTGTGGTGAGCGGGTCCTTCTCGATGGCGGCGCGACGTGCGTCCTTGTCCTGCTCGCCCTTGATGCGGCGCTCCAGGATAGCGTGCGCGACGATGCCGACCTTGGTGTCCGACGGCGCCGGCGCCGCGGCCGTCTTGGTCACGTGTTTGTGCCCAAACTGAGCCGGGCACGACTCGGCCGTCTCCATCTTGGAGAACGACCAAGGGCCGAACTTGCGGGCGAGCGGCGTGACCGTGAAGGAGGGCATCGACTACCTCAGGCCGCCGCACCCGCGGCCAAAAAAGAAAGTGCCGTCTCTCCGAGCTGTCACGTTTGTTCGGGGCGTCGACCAATCGACCTGTTTTGCTCAAACGGTGCAGGAGCGACCTGCCCCTCGCTTTATCCCCAGGCTCTACGTTTCCTTGGTCTCGCGTGTTCGCGCACAAGCGCGCGGCAGCTACATCGGCTTGCTGGCGCCGCGCGCGCTCGGCGCCTTCGCGGGCGCCGCCTCGTCGAAGTTGGGCTCCATGCCCACCTCACCCGCGAGGCCGGCCTCGATCGCGCCGGCGGCGAACTCGCCCTCCGCCTCGATCGCAGCCTGCGGCGCCTGCGCCGGGCGGCTGTAGTGGTGGTGCAGCATCAGCCGGCGCTCGGCGACGTACAGCGAGTACAGCGCTTCGGCGAGCTTGCCGACGTGCGCCGGCGTGTTCGTGCCAGTCGCCGCGACCTTGTAGAACCACCACATGCCCGAGTCGTTGGTTTTCTTCTCGGTGCTGAGCTTGTAGCTCTGCGCCCACACCAGCGTCTTGGCACCGGCGAGCTGGAGCAGTCGGTGCCCAGCGCTGCGCGACGTCTTGCCGAACTGGATGACGTAGACCTGCGATAGGTCAGCCGTCAGCGCGACGCATACGCCGTTGTTGATGCACTGGGTCTGCACCTGGTCACCCTTGCCGTTGTTCTGCTTGCCGAACGGCAGGTGCGGGCACTTCAGGCACTCGCCGAACGGCGAACCCAGCTTGGCGTCGGGCGACGAGCAGATCGGGTTCTTCTGGTTGTCGGCGAAGTTGATGTTCTCCTCGTGGAAGTAGAGCGGAATGACCTCGAGCGGGTTGGTGACGATCTCGCCGGCGGTCGAGTAGAAGTCGCCGTTCTTCGCCGAGTCCGGGCACGCCTCCGACCGCGTGGTCGGCTGGCGGATCACCAGGCGCGGCGCCCTCCAAGAGGTGAACACTTCCTCGAGGCCGGGCTTGGTCGGCGACGCCGCGCGCGCGAGGTCCGCGACCGCCTTGCGGACCGGCTCGGGGAGCGTCTGATCGTCCGCGAGGCTGAACAGCTTGTCGCGGCGCGTGACGATGGCGTTCTCGAGGTCGACCGGGTCGGCCTGCGCTGCGGCCAAGCCCATGTGAGGCTTGATCGGCTTGACCTTGACCGGCTTGACCTCGGCGGGGGCTGCCAGAACGGTGGTCTCGGGCGTCTCGGGGGACTCGGTGGTGTCGGTATCGTTCATGTCAAAATGCCTTTGTATGATGATGGGTGGAAGGCCACCCTATCGACGACGATGTTTGCTTGGCAAGCATCGCCTGAAAGTTTCGTGACCCTAGGGGCGGCTGGGGATCGAACGACCACCACTAGAACCCCATCGAACTATTTGATTGCTCGTCCGTGCCGGGGTAGCTTGTGACCAGGCATGGGCAATGACGCACAGCGCGTATCGGCCGCGTATTACGCCGAAATCGCCCGAGCGCCGCTCGTGGATGACCCTGGAGAAGAGCGCAAGCTCCTGCGCCGGTGGCAGCTGCGGAAGGACGTCGCTGCGCGAGACGCCATCGTGAAGACGCACCTTCGCTTCGTCGTGAAGATGGCGCACAAGCGGACCAAGGACCCCGAGGCGGTGAAGGATTACATCGCCGCGGGCAATCTGGGCCTCCTCAAAGCGGCCGACAAGTTCGACACCAACCGCAAACCATACATCCGCTTCCTGACCTACGCCGGCTGGTGGATCTACGAGGAGATGTCGAACCAGGACTACACAATGGCGTCGCTGGTCCACGTTCCAGCACACAAGCACAAACTGCAGCGCCGACAAGCCCGCGAGCATCGCGCCGCGTTACAGGAGCACGGCCCCGAGAAGGTGGCCGAGCACGCCGAGAACGCCGACGCCAAGCTCGCCAAGCTACGCGAGCGTGCTCAGGCCGCCAAGGGCCCAGCGCTCGAGCGCATCGAGAAGCAGATCCGCCTGCTCGAGGCGGCCAGCGAACCTGGCTTGCCGCAGGGCGTCGTAACGCCGATCGACGCAGCGCGTAACACGCCCGAGTTGCCCGAGGCCGAACCGACCGCAAGCTACGACGCCGAACGCCTCCGCGGACTGGTCCGCGAGGCCATCGCGCGCCTGCCCATCCGTGAGCAGACCGTCCTGAACTTGTGCTTCGGCGTCAAGGACGAGGCCCGCAACCTGGTGCAGATCGCGTCGATGATGGAGATGTGCTCCGAGCGTGTCCGCCAGCTCAAGGTCTCGGGCATGCGCCTGCTCCACCGCGAATTGGTGATGGGGGCGGTGACGAGCTTGCCGCTGCTCGAGCGCACCGTGATCGAGCGCAGCTTTGGGCCTGAGGGGGAACTAGTTGCCCCCGACGACGTGGCGCGCACGATGGCGCTGCCGCCCGAGCGTGTCCGTCGCATTCAAGCTGAGGCGATGCGCCGGCTCCGCGGCGAACTGCACTCGCATGTCGGCATGGTCATCGAACCGATGTCCGTGTTCGCGGCGATGGGCAGCTAGTCCTCGCGCTGACTGGCCGAGAGGCCCGCCAAGCGAAAGTAGACGACATCCTCTGGGTCTAGTTCGTAAACACGTGTCGGGTTAGCGGCGTACGCACCTGCCTCGATGCGGAACTGTTCGGCTGCCTTACGGTGTGCGTAGATCTTGTTCGCGCACTCGGTGAGACGCCCCTGCAGCGTCGCGTCGATCACCATCTCGGCACGCTTGCCGCCCGTGACATCGTACTCACGGATCTCGATGCCCTTCTCTTTCGCTGCGCGGGTCGCCTTGTCTTGTTCGGCGGTCCACCACGCCAAGCGAACGCCGTGGTACTCGGCCTCGCGCCCAGCAGCCTCCGCGATGGCGGAGCCGCTGAACTGAAAGGTGTGCTTGTTGCGATTCATGTTTCGGAACCTTTTGATGTTACGGGCGGCTTGCTCTCACGTGCGGCGGCCGCAACGGCACGGTCGCACAGCGCCTGGATCTTCTTCTCAACGTCCGGGCCTGGCTCGATAGCGAGCGTCTCGTACATGGTCAGCTGCCTCGCCCGGTTCTGCACGAGCGTGACAAGGTCGCCGCCGATGAGGTCGACGCGCAGCGCAGCCGCGACGCTCTTGTCCGGCGCCCGCGCCAGCACGCGCACGAACGCGCAGTCGTGCGGCGCGAACTTCCAAGTGCTCGGGTCGTGCTGAAGGAGCGTCCGTGCCAGGTTGATCGGGTCGACCGGCGCGACCGCAAGCACCGACATCAAGGCCTCGCCCAGGTCGATGCCGAGGCGCTTGAGCGTCGCGAGGTTCTTGAACGCGCCCGGCGACGTGTGTTCGGTCAGCGTGAACGTGACCGTGAGCGGCAGCGGCAAGTCGAACGTCTCGTCCGTGTCGATCTCAGCTAGCTCGTCGAGCGTCTTGACCGTCATCAGATCGCCCTCAAGCGACGAACGAAGCCGAGTACGGCCGCGCGAACGGGCGCGTCCTTGCCGACGCGGTCCCACAGCAGGATGGCGAGGCCGGCGGCCTCAACCAATAGGAAACCGACGGCACGAAGGCGCGCCGACGTGACAGTACGCATGTAGATCACTCCTCCGCGTGCGCGAGGGCGCGGTCGCGGTTGATGTTGGTGAACTTGAGCGTGCGGAGGGGACGGCCCTCCATGATGTCGCCGACCATGAAGAAGAACTCGGCGGCGAGGGAGTCGACCGAACGGGTCGGGTCGTTGTGAACCGCGAGCCACGCGGCCTTGATGTCGCGATAGCGCGACGCGATGTCCGTAGCAACGCGCAGCGCAACGCCGCTGCGTGCACCGCGGCGGCGGCTCATTCGCTTTGCTCGTACGGGCGCGTTCCGCACTTTGGACATGTTGGCACGTTGGTGCCGGTTCGGAGAGGCGTTTGGCAGGACGGGCATGCCTGGACGGGCTCCTGGGAAGCCTGCTTGACCGCGGCCGGATCAACGTCGACGCCGTACTTCTCCATCCCCTGACTCTAACGCAGAGAGACCTTGCGCCGGGTCGAGATCGCGTTGCCCCGGTAAACCTGGAACTCCTTGGGGGCATCCGGCCCGTTCAAGAAGGCCTCGGCCTTGGCCGGCGTGTCGAACTCGTGAACCTGTCCGACGATGATGAGCAGCTTGCGCGCCGGCCCCTTCTTCTCGGGCTTGGCGGCATCGGCTGCAGCACCCGTCGCGGTGCCGGTCGTAGCGCTGTCCGGCTTGGTGTCCGTCTTCTCTTCGGGCTTGGCGTCCGGCTTGGCCTCCGTCGGCTTCGCGGTGGCGGCTGCGGCAGCTGCGGCAGCGGCACCGATGCTGGGCTGGCCGGCGTTCGAGGTCTGCGGGGTCTGGTTGGGCTTCTGCGCGTGTGCTTGCGACATAAACCTTTCCGTATCACGCTCGACCTGCTGGTGTCACTGCTTGCCGCGACAATGCGCCCACATCGAGCACCATTTGCCCGAGCACCACCAATTGCCCGGGTCCGTCATCGGGAAGTGGCCCAAGCCGATCGACTTCGCGACCCCCTCCACCACCTTCACCGCGTGGTCGACCTGCCTGGACGACATGACTGTCGTCAGCTTCTCATAACGCGGCCTGGGCTCCTTCGCCCGGCCCTTGACGATCTGGTCTACCTGGACGTCCGGGACGTGCTCCACGCCAGAGTAGATCGCGAACTGCAGGTCGTTGTCCAAGTCGGACTGCGACCACTTGTCCGTCGTGACCTTTAGGTCATGGACGCGCTTGGGCTTGGTGACGGACGCCTCGTCGCCCGCAGCCGCGACCTTCTCGCGAATGTCCATGTACTCCTGCTCGGAGTGCGCCTGGACCTGGATGGAGTCGATGCGCCCCAAGATCGGCAGTCGGACCTTGCCGTCCGACGACTTGATGACAACGGAGAACGTCTTCTCCACGGCGATCGGGTGCGCGTCGACCGCGGCCTCGGTGTAGTAGGCCTTCGTGCATTTGATGCCGGTGTCCTTGACCGCGCCCTCGCTCTCATCTTCCCAGTCCTCGATGAGGTTCTTGGACTTGTCGAACGAATCGGAGAACGCCGCGAACGCCGCATCCATCGGCGGCAGCTTGCCTTGCACGAGGCGTTCGCGAAGCACGGTCTCGACAGCGTTGTGCACGAAGATGCCCTGGAACATCCGGGCGACCGTTTTCTTCGGCTTGCCGTGAACGTAGGCCAGCTCCCACGAGTGGGGGCATTTGAGGAACATTGCGACCTGCGACGGCGACAGGTAGCCGCGCGGCAGCATATCGATCAGATCCGGCTCGAGGTCCGGCGGGATCTCGAACGACGGATCGAGGATCTCTTCGACTTCTTCCATTCCAACAGGCATCAGCGGTCTCCCGGCGGGTCAAAGGACTCGCCATCCATCAACTGGCGCTGGCTCGGCGGGAACATCCCGCCGCCCTGACGCTCGATGCTTCGCGAGGCGCGCATCACATCCGAGAAGTCAGCCGGGTTGTTGCCGCCCTCGATAGCCTCGAGGTTCGGCTGGCGGCGGGCCTCCCGCTCACGCATCCTCTCGCGCTCCTGTTCGCGCTCCTGTTCGCGCTCGAGGTTGACGTCGAGGTTGCGCGGCGGCAGGGCGGCGGCCTGCTCGATCGACGGCGCGACAACGACTGGCGGCGCGGCGGCTACGTCGTCATCTGGCTGCACCTCTACGTCGACATGCGCGACGCCCTTGCTGTACCTCACCGCGCAATCGGCGGCCCGAATACCCTGGCGTGCCAGGTCCTGCCGGATGAGCCGAGTGATGTCAGCGTTGTCGTAGGTGATGGCGATCTTCATGGTCAGCCTCCGTTCTGGTGGATCGAGTGGGCCCGCAGCACGGGGCGCTTCATCGTCTTGGGATGGATGCAGCCGGTCTCGAACGGCTCGATGCGCTCGGCTTGGCAGCGCAGGACGTGAGGGCACAGTCCGCACTCGATCTTGTTGGTCATCAGCGCATCCACATCGACCTTGTGGTCTAGCAGGAACGCGACCGCGGCCTCCAGCGTCTGCAAGCCGATCATGCGGTAGACCGTGACGGGCTTGTCCTGCCCGATCCTGTAGTTCCGGTCCAGGCTCTGCAAGTAGGCCGTGAGCGCGTACGGCAGCGAGCTGTAGATGACGTAGGCGGCTGACACCAAGTTCACGCCGACACCGGAGGCGACCTGCCCGATGTACACCCGAACGGACGGATCGTCGTTGAACCGATCGATCACCTTCATCGGTTTGGCGGTCGTCCCGTCGACTCGGACGTGCCCGATGCCCGCGTCCTGCACACGCTGCGCGATTGAGTCCATCTCGGGGTGAAACACACACCACACGATGACCTTGGCGTCCGGGACCTGGATGATGCTGTCGATCAGCTCCGCGATCGCGTCGTGCTTGGGGTTGGCGTCAGTGTAGATCGTCTCGGTCGGCCACGGCGTCTTGTCAACGAGGCACTTCGACGTGCGCGGCTTAATCTCACGGTCGACGCAGTGCTGCCGATGCGCGCAAGGATTGCCGCCGTTCACCGTGTCGCAGTAGCTGTTGTCGACGATGTTGTTGATGATGAAGCCGGACGTGATCTGCAGCAGCTTGAGCAGCGCAACCGCGCGGTGCGGCATCGTCATGCCCTGGAACCCCTGCCCAGGAAGCAGCGCGGGGGGCACCGCGCCGGCGCGCAGCAGCGCGGCGAAGTTCGCCAACGCCACCGGGTCGATGCCCATATCCTCGACCACCTGGTTGTAGAGCGCGGTCTGGCGGTCGGTGAGGCGGTAGTCGACGTCAACGAAGGTCCGCGCAGGCAGGTCCAGGCACTCCTCCTTGGTCCGTCGCATGCTCAGGAACGTGGTGCGGGCGTTGACCAGGTCGAGGTTCTTGAAACCGTGCACGACGTGCGACCGCTCCGACGGGCGCTTGGTCACCATCCGCGCGAACTTGTGGTGCGGCTCGGGCATGAAGCAGTCACCCAGGATCTTGTAGGGCGCGTAGACGTCCCGTGGGTCGCCCTCGGTCGGCGAACCGGTCATGAGCACCCGGCGCTGGGCCTTCTGCGCGATTTCCCACGCAGCCGTCGTCCGGTTGGACGTCCACGCCTTGACGTTGTGGCTCTCGTCCAGGATCAGCGCTTCGTAGGGTAGTCGCGCAACCAGCGAATCTACTATCCTTTTGGCAGTGTCGTACGTGGCCAAGACGATGTCGACGCGCTCCTGCGCGGCGCGGTCGAGCGCAGCCTCTTTCTCCTTCGGCGAGCCGACGAGCGCGACCCACCTGAGCTGGCGGTCGGAATGACGATCGATCTCGCGACCCCAGTTCTCGACGGTGACGCGTGGTCCGAGCACGAGCGCGCAGCCTCGCATCCCGCCGAGCCGCAGCAGCCGCACCAGGTCGATGGCGATCTTCGACTTGCCCAGACCAGGGTCGAAGTAGAGCGCGGCGCGGATGTTGTGGAAGACGTGGCAGAGCCCATCGACCTGGTGAGCGTACGGCTTGGTGATGTAGTCGAAGTACGCCGGCAGCTCGCGCGCGGCGAGGGCGGCCTTGGTCGTGGCGAGGGTAGCGATGTGTTGCTGGGCGACGGGGGACAACACCACTTCGGCATCGCGCGAGATCACGTCGAAGTCGGCCAGCACCTTCTCGGACGCCGGGAAGAACGCGGGGTACATCCACAGCCCGCGCTGCTCGTCCCACGTCGCGCCGAAGATGCGGCCGTGGGTGAGCGACTGGCCCGGGATCATGAAGACCGGGGTGCCGTTGCCCGCGCGGCCGACGCGGACGTCCATCCTGGTGCGCGTCATGTGACGATGCCTTTCTATCACGGAGAGGCCCTGCGTGTTTACGAGGTAAACCATGCCTGACGGAATGCTCGACCCCGGCGTCGCGGAACTCGCGTCGCACAACAGCGCTTCGCAGGGCAGTCCGCTCTTCGATTTCCTCACGGCGTTCGCGCCGCGGAAGCTCAAGGACCTCTTCCGGCTGTGCGAGTACCTCTACTTCAACAGCGCGCAGATCTACGCGGCGCTGCAGAAGTTCTGCACGTACCCGATCACGAACCTGATCTACGAGACCCAGAACGAATCGCTCAAGCAGTTCTTCGAGGACCTGCACGACAAGGTCTTGAAGACGAAGCGGACATTGATCCGAGCCGCCATCGACAAGTTCGTCTACGGCAATGCGTTCTTCTCGATGTACGCGCCATTCGTGCGCTTCCTCAAGTGCCCGCGGTGTGCGCGGCTAACCAACGTCCACCAGGTCAACTACAAGTTCAAGCTCAAGAAGCTCTCGTTCAACTACGAGTGCAGCGGATGCAGCACGCGCGTCGACGCGAGCGAAAAGAACATCGTCGACCGCAAGATCACGCGCAAGGATCGGCTCTCGGTGATCCGCTGGGACCCGAAGCTGATGGATATCGACTACAACCCCATCACCGGGCACAGCGAGTACTTCTACACCATCCCCAAGGAGCTGAAGGAGCGCTGCGCGAAGGGCAACAAGCACCTCATCGACACGATGCCGATGGAGTTCTTGAAGGCCATCCGCGAGGACAAGATCTTCAAGTTCGCCGAGGGCCAGATCTTCCACATGCGTATGGACGCACCTGCTGGCATCGAGGCCCAGTGGGGCTTCCCGCCGCTGGCGTCGACGATCAAGCTGTTCTTCTACGCAGCCGTGCTGCGCAAGGCGAATGAGGCGATCGCGCTGGACTACATCGTCCCGCTCCGCATCATCTCGCCCAAGCAGTCCTCGCCCAACGGCGACCCGCTGGTCACCATCAACCTCGCCAAGTGGTCGGCGCAGATGAAGGACAGCGTCAAGAAGTGGCGCCGCGACCCTCTCCACATCATGTGGTCGCCGGTCCCCGCCGAGGTCACGCACCTCGGCGGCCAGGCGCGCGCACTGATGACGCTCGGCGAGGTCCAGGCTGCGGAGGACAACATCATCGCGGCCATGGGCCTGCCCAAGGAGTTCATCTACGGCGGCTTCTCCGCGATGGGCTCCGGCATCCAGCTGCGCGTGCTCGAGAACCAGCTCGTCCACCAGACCGGCGATCTCAACGACCTCCTGCAGTGGATCACGGACAAGTCCGCCAAGCAGCTCGGTCGCGGCACCGTCCAGGTCTCGCTCGCGCCCTTCCGGTTCATCGACGACGTCCAGCAGAAGGCCCTGCTGCTGCAGCTCAACATGGCCGACCCGACGACCGGGCCGTGGCTGTCCAAGCGGACGCTCGGCGAGGCCTTCGAGGTCGACCCCGCGGACGAGCGGAAGTGGCGCAAGCAGGAGGCCCTCGAGGACGCCCGCACCGCGCAGGAGCTGCAGCAGGAGCTGATGAAGCGGCAGAATTCGCTGGCCACGCAGGCGCGCTCGCAGGCGCAGCTGGGGCAGCAGGGCCTGTCGTACGACCAGCAGGCCGTGATCGCGCAGGCCGATCAGATCGTCCAGCAGATGGCAGCTCTTGACCCCGGCTCACGTCAATCGCAGATGCATGCGCTGCAGAGCGAGGACCTCGTGATGTACGCCGTGGTCAAGGAACGGCTCCAAGCGCAGACCACCGCCCAGAACCACGACGCCATCACGGCGATGCGGCAGGGTGGAGACCCATCGGGCGGCGGTGCTCCCCCGGCTACTGCCTGATAGGATGCAACGATGGCTGAAGAAGACGACTTCGTAGCGTCCATCGCGAAGGCCCAGCGCGGAGCCAGCGACGTTGCTGGCATGTTTGGCGGGCCTGGTCGGGTCGCGTTCGAGGGCAACCCGCGCAAGATGGGCCCCGAACTGGAGTTCGACGCGCATGTGCAGCTGTTCGGGCTGCCAGGTGACCGCGGGGAGTACGAGGACGTGCTCAACAAGGTGCTGCGCGGCGAAGCGACCATCCGCTACGAGGAGAAGACGTTCACCAAGGACGGCGACTTCATCGTAGCGGTCTGCTACCTGACGCCGCGCCAGCTCCCGCAGGCCAGGCCGGATCAGGACGCGGGCGATGCTGAAGCGCCCGTGCTGCCGCGAAGGATCCCGTAGCAACCTCTTCTACCAAGAAACACCATGAACCTGCGCCCGGTCATCGAAGACGCTGCCACCCGGCGCGAGGCCATCCGCAAGAAGGCGGCCGAGGCCCTCGCGCAGGTGTTCCCTCTCAAGGCGGGCAAGCACACGCTCGAGCTGTCCAACATCCGCGTCGAGCCCCGCGAGTTCTCATCGCGCGAGCAGAAGACGGCCGTGCTCGAGGGCCGCACGCTGTCCGAGCGCATCCGTGGCGACATCGTCGTCAAGGACTCTGCGGGCCAGCCCGTCAGCTCCGCGCGCGACTTCACGCTGATGCAGCTGCCGTACTTCACGCCGCGCCACACCTTCATCGTCGACGGCACGGAGTACTCGGTCGCCAACCAGCTGCGTACCAAGCCCGGCGCGTACGTCCGCCGACGCGGCAACGAAGAGCTGGAAGCGACGTTCAACCTCGCCCGCGGCGCGAACTTCCGCGTGTCGATGGACGCGGAGAAGGGCCTGCTCTACATGCAGCCCTCACACACCACGTCGAAGATTCCGCTGCACCCCGTGCTGCGCGCGCTCGGCGTGCCGCAGCAGGACATCGCGGCGGCGTGGGGCTCCGAGATCGCACAGATGAACCGCGACGCGTGGAAGGCGCCGGACAAACACGTCGACAAGCTGTACTCGACGCTGGTCCACCCCGCGAAGCAGACCGCGACGACGCAAGACGAGAAGGCGCGCGTGCTGCGCGACTACTTCGACAACACCGTCATGGACCCAGAGGTCTGCGTCAAGACGCTGGGCTACCCCTACGACAAGGCGTCGGCCAGCGCGATGCTCGCGGCCAGCAAGAAGCTGCTCGACGTCCACCGGACGGCGGCCGACGTCGACGACCGCGACTCGCTCGCGTTCAAGACGCTCCACTCGGTGGACGACTTCGTCAAGGAGCGCATCCAGCTCGGCGCCCGCGCGATGCGCACCAAGCTGGGGTGGAAGCTCGACGCGGCGCGCGGCGACGTCAAGAAGGCGCTGCCCGCCGGGCCGTTCACCGGCGCGGTGCGCGGCCTGCTCACCGGCACGTCGCTGTCGTCAGTGCCGATGCAGATCAACCCGATGGAGCTGATGGACCAAGCGTCGAAGGTGACGATGCTCGGCGAGGGCGCCATCCCGTCGGAGCGCGCCATCCCACTCGAGGCCCGCGACGTCCACCCGACCCACATGGGCATCCTCGACCCGGCGCGGTCACCGGAGAGCTTCTCCATCGGCGTCGACCTGCGCGCCGCGATCGGCGCGCGCCGCGACGAGAAGGGCAACCTCTACGCGCCCGTCCGCGACGTGCGAACGGGCAAGTCGACGTTCCTCAAGGCCGCCGACATGGAGAAGGCGGTGGTCGCGTTCCCGGGCGAGAACGTCGAGGCGAGTCGCCTGGTCGACGCGATGAACCGAGGGAAGGTCGAGAGGGTCCCGGGGTCCGAGGTCACGCACCAGATCGAGCACGTCGCCGACCTCTACGGCCCGACGTCGAACCTGCTGCCGCTCATCTACGGCATCCAGGGCAACCGCGTGCTGATGGCCAGCAAGCACCAGGGCCAGGCGCTGCCGCTCGTCCACCGCGAGGCGCCCCTCGTGCAGGTCGAGTCGTGGAAGCCCGGCGTCTCGGTCGAGCACGAGATGGTCAAGCAGGTCGTGCCGACCGCGCGGCGCGCCGGCGTCGTGGCAAAGATCGACGACGACTACATCCACCTCTCGGACCGCCACGACGACGAGAAGACGTCCGCGGCGCCCGACAAGCTGCACTACGACAAGGACTTCCCGCTCGCGGCCAAGACCGCGCTGCACAACACGCTGCTGGTGAAGGCCGGCGACAAGGTCGAGAAGGACCAGCCGCTCGCCGAGTCGAACTTCACCAAGGACGGTGCGCTCGCGCTCGGCACCAACCTGCGCGTGGCGTACATGCCCTACCGCGGCCTCAACACCAACGATGGCATCGTCGTGTCGCAGGGCGCCGCCGACAAACTCGTCAGCGAGCACATGTACCAGCACGGCGTCGAGCGCAGCGGCGAGACGGAAATCGGCCGCGAGAAGCACCGGACCTACTTCGGCAACAAGTACACCGCCGCGCAGTACGCCAACCTCGACGAGGATGGTGTCGCGAAGCCCGGCGCGATTCTCCACCAAGGCGACCCAATCGTCGTCGGCGTGCGCCCAAACCGCGTCACCGGCGACGCCGCGCTGCTCGGCAAGCTGTCCAAGTCGCTGGTCAAGCCGTTCGAGGAGGTCGTCGAGCGCTGGACGCACGAGCAGCCCGGGCACGTCGTCGACGTCGCAAAGACGCCGCATCGCGCCTCCGCGTCGGTGCGCACGACCGAGGCTCTGCAGATCGGGGACAAGCTCTGCTTCGACGAGGCGACGGAAGTTCTGACGCGTCGCGGGTGGAAGCCGATCGCGGCCGTGACGCTACAGGACGAAGTTTGCACGCTTCAAGGCGACCAAATCACCTACGCGAATCCAGAAGCCACACACTCCTACCCGACCGGCGGGCGCATGTACGCGGTGCGGTCTCAACAGGTCGACTTCGCAGTCACCGCCAACCACCAGATGTACGTCAAGCGGCGCGACCACGATCAGTTCGAGCTGCTGCGCGCCGACGCGATTGCAGGCAAGCGCGTCCAATTCAAGAAGAACGGCAACTGGCAGGGCACGCACGTCGACGTATTCGAGTTCCCCGCGATGTCCGTTCGCGCGGGGCAGGGCGGTGTCGGGACCCGCGAGCTGCCACCGCTGCGCATGCCGATGAACACGTTCCTGCTGCTGCTCGGTGCATTCCTTTCCGAAGGAAATACGTTCGACCAACCCGGAACGTACGGCATCGACATCACGCAGACGCGCGAGCCCAACCGACAACAGCTGATCGACGCACTGCGCGCCGCCGGTATCGCGTTCTATCCGGGACCAGAGAAAATCAGAATCTACGGCAAGCAACTGCTCGCGTACTTCTCGCAATTCGGGCTCGCGCACGAGAAGTACATCCCCGACAACGTCTTCGACCTGCCACCAGCGCAGTTGCGCATCCTGTTCCAGTGGTTGATGTGGGGAGACGGCTCGTCGAAGCCGTGCGGGCGCCCCGTCGCGTACTTCACTGTGTCGCGACGCCTAGCCGATGACGTCCAGCGCCTCTGCCTGCACGTGGGCTGGGCGGCCAACGTGGATCGGATCCACGAGGGAGGCCCCGTCACGATCATGGGCAAGGCGAGCCACGCGCGTCCATTCTACCAAGTCAGCATCGTGACGACGAAACTCGAGCCGCAGATCAATCACGGGCACACCAAGAAGCAGAACGCGCAAGAAGAGGGCTTCATCGAAGACTACGCGCGACCCGTGTACTGCCTCACCGTGCCGGGGCACGTGCTGTATGTTCGCCGCAATGGCAAACCCGCCTGGTGCGGCAACTGCAACCGCTACGGCAACAAGGGGGTCATCGCCAAGATCGTCCCAGACGAGCAGATGATCCACGACCAGGACGGCCGACCGGTCGACCTGTTGTTCACGTCGGCCGGCATCGTATCGCGCATCAACCCGGCGCAGACCGTAGAGACGATGCTCGGCAAGGTCGCCGAGAAGACGGGCAAGCCCGTCGTCGTACCGCAGTACGTCCCGGGACGGGACAATGTAGAGTACGCCAAGAAGCTGCTCGCCGAACACGGGCTAACGGACAAGGAGACCGTGTCCGATCCGATCACAGGGAAGAAGATCCCCGACGTGGTGGTCGGCAAGAGCTACATCCTCAAGCTCTTCAAGACGACGGACAGCAACTGGGCCGCGCACGGCGCCGAGCGCTACGACTACAACCAGCAGCCAGCACGCGGCGGCGACGACGGCGCCAAGGGGCTAGGCCGCATGGAATTTGACGGATTGGTCGCGCACAACGCCCGCAACATCCTCCGCGAGGCCGCGTCGGTGAAGAGTCAGCGCAGTGACGAGTTCTGGCGCGCGGTCCAGCTCGGCCTACCCACGCCCGCCCCCAAGACCACGTTCGCCTACGACAAGTTCCTCGCGATGCTCACCGGGGCCGGCGTCAAGGTCGACAAGAGCGGCTCGCGACTCGCACTCGGCCCGCTCACCGACGCCGACATCAAGAGCATGTCGTCGGGCGCGCTCAAGGACGCCAGCAAGCTCGTTCGCGCCAAGGACCTGCGCCCCGAGACCGGCGGCCTGTTCGACCCGACGACCACCGGCGGCATGTCCGGCACGAAGTGGTCGCACGTCGATCTGCACGAGCCGATCGTCAACCCGGTGTTCGAGGAGCCGGTGCGGCGCCTGCTCGGCCTGACCCAGAAGGAGTTCTCCGAGCGTGTCGGCCGCGGCGGCGAGTGGTTCCGGCGCGCGCTCGACGACATCGACGTGGACGCCAAGCTCGCCGAGCTGCGCGAGGAGTCGCGGCGCGCGCGCGGGCCCGCGCTCGACGGCGTCGTCAAGCAGATCAAGTACCTCGAGGCACTCAAGGACCGCGACCTCAAGCCGGCGAACGCCTACGTCCTGACGAAGGTCCCGGTGACGCCGCCGGTCATCCGCCCGATCCTGCCGCTGCAGGACGGCCGCCTCCAGGTCGGCGACGCGAACCTGCTCTACAAGGACGCGTTCCTCGCCAGCGACCAACTGCGCGAGGCGAAGAAGACGCTGCCCGAGTCCGAGCTGGCTGACCCGCGGCGCCACCTCTACGACGCCGTCGGCGCGCTGTTTGGCGTCGGCGAGCCGGTCAGCCCCGGCGCGGAGAAGCGCGGTGCCAAGGGCTACATCGCGGCGATCACGGGGACACGCCCAGGTAGTGGATTTTTCCAATCTAGATTAATGCGCAGACAGCAAGACGTATCAGGCCGTGCTACGATTGCGCCTGACCCTACGCTCAACATGGATGAAATCGGAGTTCCCGAGGGTGTGCTGTGGCGAATGTACGGCCGGTTCGTCGTTGGCCGGCTGGTACGCAGGGGCTACGCCGCAACTGACGCGCAGAAGATGGTCGACGACAAGTCGCCGATCGCGCGTCAGGAGCTGCTCAACGAGAGCAAGGAACGTCCGGTGCTGGTCAACCGCGCACCATCGCTGCACCGCTTCAACATCATCGCGGCCTACCCCAAGGTCGTCGACGGCAAGACGCTCAAGCTCAACCCATTCGCCGAGAAGGGTACCAACGCCGACTACGACGGCGACGCGATGCAGATCCACGCGCCTGTGACGCCGGGCGGCGTCGAAGACGCCAAGAAGATGACGCTGTCGAGCATGATCTTCGCCGACAAACGGCCGGGCGTGCTCAACGTCGCGCCCGAGATGGAGAGCCTGATGGGCCTTAACCGCGCGACCCGCGCGCCATCACGCGAGAAGACACGGCACTTCGCGTCGCAGGAAGAGGCGATGGCGGCTTATCACCGCGGCGAGATCGCGCTGAATGACCCGATCGAGATCCGCGGCGCGTGACGGTACCAAAATCGCCTGGAGCAAAATCGGCCGTCGCGTTCTGCGTGAGTACAAGAACGGGGAGTCGCCGCTAACACTTAGCCGCGCGTTCAAGATTCCCAAGGGAGCAATTGCAGCGTTTCTAGGACGCCAAGGCGTAAGGCGCTCCAAGAAAGAAGCGAAACGCGTCGAAAAGGAACAAGAACGCAAACGCGTTCACGCGCCGCGCAATTGCAAACTATGCTCAGACCCATTTGTACCAACGTCGCCAAACCAGAAGTATTGCAAGACCTGCATACCTGATAAACAAGCACACGGACGCTTTACATCGAAGGGCATATCACAGCGCCACTGGGACGCGATCATCACGAGCCAAGACGGCACGTGTGCGTTGTGTAATGAAAAACCTACTGACGTCGACCACGACCATCAAACACGAGCGATACGTGGTGCATTGTGTGGAGGATGCAACCAAGCGCTAAGTCATATCGAACAGCCTGGATGGGCTGACCGCGCGACGCAGTACTTGACGAGAGACACCGGTCATCGCGTCCCAGAAGCGGCACATCGAAGACAGGTCGCCTGGCACCAGCGCTTGAAACAACGGCGCAAGCACAAGCACCTATAATTGGTCGTGCCCTTCAAGTCCCAGGCGCAGCGGCGGTTCATGTACGCCCGCCACCCCGAACTGGCCAAGGAGTTCGAGGATGCGACGCCCAAGGACAAGAAGCTCCCCGAGAAGGTCAAGCACTCGTTCGTGCTCGGCGCCGCCGCCGCGCTCGAGCAGTTCGGCTTCAAGGAAGCCTCCGCCGAGATCCGCCTGAAGATCCCGCGCCGCGAGTTCCACGGCTGGGACGAGGCGTTCAAGACCGAGCACGAGCGCAACGCCAAACGCGCGAGCCTAGGCTCGGCCGACGACCTCGCAGCCGCGCTCAGCGGCCTCGACTCACCGCTGTCACCCGGCGACCAGCTGTCTGCGCGCGACCCGCTCGACCGCTCCACCTCGTGGGGCGCGCCGTCGAACCTGTCGGCAGGTGATACCGCGAACCGGCTCAGCGACATGGGCCAGCCCACATCAATCGGAACGGTGTTCTGATGCTGAACGACTCCACCGCGCGCGGCCGCGATGCCGCCATCCGCTTCTTCAAGCTCGCCAACGACCCCGCGTTCATGTCGACGCCCGCAGCGCCGCCCGCGCCCGCGGGGCCCGGCCTGATGGACCGTGCCAAGGCGTTCGGACAGGGACAGATGGGCGCTGCGAAGGACCTTTACGGCAACCTCCGCCAAGGTCTCGGCGGCGCAGCAACGCCCGCGCTCGGCATGGAGGCACGCCAGAACGCGCTCGGCAACATGCGCACGCTCGCGCCGTCGCTGCTCGCCGGCGGCGCGCTCTACATGCTCCATCGGCACAACCAGGCAAAGCGCGAGCAACAGGCCCGTCAGCAACAGATGATGATGGGCGGCGGCAGCGGCTACCCCGGGATGTGACGTGCCCACCACGCTCGGTCGCCACCTCGTAGATTCCGCGCTGCCGCCGAAGTGGCGCGGACGCGGCGAGCTGACGAAGGGCTCGCTCAACGAGCTGCTCGTCGGCCTCGCCAAGGAGGATCCGCGCGGCTACCCCGACGCTGTCACCAAGCTCAAGCGCGTCGGCGACGAGGTCGCGACGCTCGACGGCATTTCGGTCGGGCTGGACGACATCGCGCCCAAGCGCGAGGAGCGCGACGCCGCGCTCGGCCCGCACGCAGCCGCGTTCCGCCGCGCCGGCACCGCGGCCGAGAAGGAGAAGGCGCTCGCCGCGGGCTTCGACGCGATGCTCGGCGTCGCCAAGAAGCACCCGGGCACGATGGGCGACATGGTCCGCTCCGGCGGCCGCGGCAACGCCGCGCAGCTGATGCGCGCGGTCGGCGCGCCGGTGATGGTGCGCGACTCGAAGGGCAAGGTCGTACCGTGGCTCATCGACCGGAGCTTCTCCGAGGGGCTCAAGCCCGCCGATGCGTGGGTCGCCGGCGGCGAGGCGCGCGTGAACGCGGTGCTCTCAAACATCTCCGTCGTCGAGCCAGGCGACCTCGCCAAGATCCTCGTCAACAACATGGGCGACCAGCTCATCACGACGCCAGACTGCGGCACCAAGAACGGCATCGCGATGCTCGGGTCGGACCCGCACGTCATCGACCGCTACCTCACCGACGGGCGCCTGGTCACGCCGGCACTGGCGTCGGAGCTGACGCGCGAGGGCAAGACCGTCACCGTGCGCTCGCCAATGACGTGCGAGGCGCCACATGGCGTCTGCCAGAAGTGCCAGGGTCTCGCGCCCGCGGGTGGTCTGCACCCGATCGGCACCAACGTCGGCGTGCGCGCGGCGCAGGCGCTGAGCGAGCCGCTCACGCAGTTCAGCCTCAACGCCAAGCACGGCGGCCGCGTCGCGCGCGCTGACGACGAGAAAAAACTCGAGGGCATCAAGGGCGTGCGCTCGCTGCTCGAGGTGCCGTCGTCGTTCGCCCACAAAGCAGTGCTCGCCGGGCTCGATGGCGAGGTCAAGGGCATCGAGGCCGCGCCACAGGGCGGGCACTACGTCACCGTCGGGGACACCCGACACTACGTGGCGCCCGAGCACCGTGTCCTCGTCGCGCCGGGCCAGTCGGTCTACGCCGGCGACCAGCTCTCTGACGGCGTGCCCAAGCCCGACGAGGTCGTCGAGCACAAGGGCCTCGGCGAGGGCCGGCGCTACCTCGTCGACGCGCTCGCCGACGTCTACAAGCGTTCAGGCTCCGAGGTCGACAAGCGCCACCTCGAGACGCTCGCGAAGAGCGTGCTCAACTACGTCCAGGTCGTCGACCCCGGACCAGACGACGCGTTCCTCAAGGGCGACGTCATCGACTACAACCGCTTCCACGCCGCGCTCGCCGCCGACAAGCGCCGCGTACCGACGGCTGACGCGGTCGGCGAGACCCTGGCCGACACCGTGCTTCACCACACCGCGGGCACGATGATCACGCCGCCGATGGTCGAGCAGCTCACGCGCCACGGCGTGACGTCAGTGCCGATCGCGACGACCGGGCCCCGCGCGGTGCCCGTCATGCGCGCCGCGTCGCGCACGCCGCTGCTGAACCCCGACTGGATGGCGCGCCTGGCGCACCGCTACCTCAAGGAGTCTCTGCTCGCGGGCATCCACCGCGGCGACGTGTCGAACCTGCACGGCGCCTCGCCGGTGCCGGCGTACGTCGCGGGTGCCGAGTTCGGTCTCGGCCAGGACGGAGGCTACTGATGACCATCGCCAGTGCACACGAAGCGGGCGCGGCAGCAGCCCGCGCGCGCTTCGGCTTCAAGGAGGCCAACCTCATTGACACCGGGATCAGCGCGGCACGCAACCTCGGCCTGGTCGGCATGGGACCGGAGGCGTTCGTGCAGGGGCCCGCCGCGTTCCGCGCGGGCGGCGCGCTGCACCCGCGCCAGGTGCTGTGGCCGACGCTGCCCGGCCAACCTGTTCGCCAGACGCTGGGCCGCATCGGCACCCTCGGCACGCTGGCTGCGCTTCCCGGCATGATGCACAGCGACCCCGAGCAGGGCCGCGCGGCGCGCCTGCTCGGCGGCATCGGCGGTCTCGCGGGCATGATGTACGGCGGTCAAGCAGGCGGACTCGCTGTCGCGCCGATCGGGATGGCGCTAGGTCGCGGCCTCGGACACGCAGTCGGACGCCTCTTCTAACAGGGACAAGACGCCATGAAAACTCTCAAGGACTCGTATGAGGCGGGCTGCGCAGGCGCCCTCGCGCACTTCAAGCTCGCCAACATGATGCAGGGCGCTGCGGGCTACAACCCGATGCTCAGCGGCCAAGCCGCGACGAACCACGCACCACCTGCAACAGCGGCTGCCCCAGCACCTGCATCACCTGCGATCGCTGCAGGCGCGCCCAAGGCCAAGGCGCTCGGCTGACCCGCGTTGGGAATTGCCAAATGCCGCCCTATCATTCACCCGTTCCCCAGGAGAGATAGCCGCATGTTCAAGCACGCCTTCGTTCGTGGCATCCAGACCGCGCTGGTCAACGCAGGCCGCGCTTCGTTCCCCGACGAGACCACCGCACACAAGGTCGCGGACCTCATCGCGGACCGCGTCGAGATCGACCTGAGCCGGGACATCGGTCGCGACGTCGTGGTCAAGGTCTCGAACGAGGTCATCGCGGCATCTGACTGGTTCAAGGGCCGGCCGGGGTTCAAGGCGGCGTCCTTCAACAAGCTCAGCTCGTGGGAGGACGTGCACAAGCTCGCCAACCACAGCGTCATCCAGTTGATGACGAAGCTCGCCGAGGGCTCGACCATCGAGGGCGGCGACAAGGGCAACGAGGAGAAGCAGTCGCCGGCCGGCGAGACGAAGATGGACGTCGAGCAGCGCCCGCCGGGCTACGCGACGGACAGCCTCGGCAAGACCGAGGTCGACACAAAGCCGGGTGCGGTGGGCAAGGAAGAAGAGAACCCGAACAAGCCGGCGCGCAGCGACGACAAGTCGAACTCGCCGCAGGAGCAGTCGCGCACCGCGTCCGAGACGCTGCGCAGCCTGTTCAAGCAGGCTGAGGGCTCGACAATCCTCGGCGGCGACAAGGGCAACAAGGCGATGGGCTCCGCCGAGGCCAAGATGGACGCCGAGCAGCGCCCGTCGGGCTATGCGACGTTCGGTGTCGCCGGCGTCGGCAGCCTCGGCGAGGTGATGAAGCAGGTGAAGGGCCCGGCCGTCGTCGGCCGCGAGACCACGCAGCCCAACGCCCCCGCCCGCACCGACGACAAGTCGAACTCGGTCCAGCAGCACTCGGCGAAGGCTGCGGCGGAGGACCCCTACATCGCGCTGTTCAAGAAAACGGCTGCCGAGGTCGCCGAGTACCTGCCCGCGTCGTTCGACGACGACCGCAAAGTCGCCGCGGTCCGCGCGTGCATGGGCCTGAACGTCGTCGAGAAGGCGCACTACCTGACGGGCCTCCAGAAGGAGGCGTCCGAGAAGACCGCGGCGGCGACGCCCGCGGCGGTCCCGCCGGGCTCGCGCACGGACGGCTACAAGAACCACACCCCCGAGGCGACGCACTCGCGGCCCGGCGCCTACGACGGGCGCGGAGGCAACCAGGGCACCAAGTCGGCCGAGCTTCCGCCCTTCATGGAGAAGAAGGAGGAGGGCGAGAAGAAGGACGACGACAAGGACAAGAAGGACGACGACGGCAAGGACAAGGACAAGGACAAGGACCTGCCGCCGTGGATGAAGCACGAGGAGGAGAAGAAGGCGGCCCTCAAGGCCGAGATCGAGCGCATCAACGCCGCCCAGCGCAGCGCGGCGTGAGCCTTCCTCGCCACATCCGCCTCGCCGGGCTTCGCGCCGTCGAAGACAAGCTTGCCGAGATCGCGATGCCGACACTGGCCTCGCTCAAGGCGCAGAAGACCCGAGAGCTGGGCACCGGGCCCAGCACACCCAACGCTCCCATTCCGAAGGTCGTCTCCTTCCCGACGTCCTGACCGAGGTCACCCATAATGCCGCCGCTCAGCCCGCGCACTCAGCAGTTCCAGGCCGGGATGAACGCCGGCCCGGACCAGGAGGCCCAGCTCTTCGAGCAGGGCATGTCCGACATGGCCTACAACCTCCTGTCGTCGAAGATGCCCGACGTCATGCAGGACGTCGTCACCTTCAAGGTGATCAAGGCCGACGTCGACAAGGGAGCGGGCGTGGGCGCGTTCATCGTGCTCCGCAACGACCAGCCGATCTACATCCCGGTCGTGCTCGTCGACAACACGATCAAGCCGCTCGAGGTCTTCTTCCACAAGACCCTCAACATCTTCCTGCCGCTGACCAAGGGCTGGCTGGACGAGATCGACAAGACAGCGCTCTCGGCGCTGGGCAAGGGCATCAAGACCCCCGAGACGCTCTACACCGACGTCGACATCCGCAACGTCGTGGTGCCGCCGATCACGGGCCGGTTCTCGTACGCGGCGTGGATGCCCAAGGCGATCTACGACGCCTCGCGCGTCGTCTCGCGCGAGTACCTCGACGCGCGCGAAAAGGAAGCGGCCGAGCCCGCGCCGATGTTCATCGGCATGCTCGAAGCCGCACCCAACCGGGTGAAGACCGCATTCGTCGCCACGCTCAAGCGCCACCCCCGCCTGCTCAAGACGGCAGCGGCGTTCTACGGCGTCGCGGCGCTGTCGCGCGCGGTCCAGCCGCGCCTCGAGAAGGTCGCGGCCAAGCAGTTGTCTGGCGGTGCGTTGTGGATCGCCGACAAGGACAACACGCCGACCGACTTCCGCCGCATCTTCGGTGACCAGGCCGGCGAGGCCTACGCGGGCGTGCGCAAGAAGGGCTTTGCCGCCAAGGACGAGCGTCTGACCCGTAACATGGCGGTGCAGGAGCAGCCGTTCGCGCACTGGACCGAACCGAACCAGCCGGGCGTGTACTGCCTCTACAGCTCCGACGGCGGCGAGCGCTACGCGTTCGTGATGCCCGATCCGATCGACCTGCTCGACGACGGCACGCGCTACGGCCGGCGCCCGGCGATCCCGGCGCACAACCCCGTCGTCGACAACTCGTACCGCGACCCCGACAACTTCGGGCCCAACAACAAGGTCTACCCGGTCGGGCGCCCGAACGAGGCCGACTACGCGACCAAGCGCGACTACACCGCGAAGCCGTACCTCGCCGCATTCGGCGACGGCAAGTACCTCATGACGGATCGTCTGGTCGGGCGCAGCTCCGTCGCTGACGACGTTGCCGGCCGGCTCCAGGAACGCCTGTTCGACAAGGTCGACGGTGCACCGCGGACGGGCAAGGGCTTCTTCGTCCGCAAGCTCCACTCGGTCTACCAGGCAACGGTGCCCGTCGAGGTCAAGTCGATGTCGACCGGCAGCGACGGCGTGCGCCGCCTGAAGATCAGCGGGATTGGCGGCTACCCGGAGAAGACCGTCTGCACCGACCCGACGCACCCCTACGGCGCGATCTGGATGCCCAAGGGCGCCGACGTCGTCTACCTCCCGCCGGACTTCATCTGGATCCCGCTCGGCGAGAAGCTCGACGAGCGCGGCTGGTATCGCTCCGCGCTCGACCTGCAGGCGTGCGTCTCGAGCATGCTCTCGGCCGTGGGCGCGAAGAAGGTCGCGATCAAGGACGCGGGCGCCAAGCAGTTCTCGATCAACGGAATGGCTCCGCTGAGCTTCGTTCCCGCGCTCAAGAAGCTCGCTCACGGATGCAACATCTCCGTCGACGACGCCGAGGCACTGCTCACGAAGGCCGCGTCCGACCATTCGGCAACGGCGTGGATCGCGACGCGCGCGCAGCTCGCGACCGCACAAATCCGCCTCGACAAGATCGCTGCAGGTGACAAAACCTCGTCTTTCGTCGACAGCAGTGCGATGGGAGGTTCGGGCGGTCCTGCATCACTCGGAGGTCCTCTCAAGGGATTGCTCGCCAAGAAACCCCAAGCTCCGCAACTACCCGGAGCACCGCAGCGCGGTGCAATGATGGGCGGTGCGTTAGGTGGCTTGTTGGGCAAGCTCGGTGCCGATGACAGCGACGACAAGAAAAAGTCCGATAGCAAGCCGAAGAAGAAGGCTCCGCCGAACGGCGGCGCTGACGCGGGTCCGCCGGGCGGCGATCCGAGCATGGGCGATCCGAACCTCGGACAAGACGCGGCCATGGCAGCAATGGGCCCACCGCCTGCTCCGCCCCCGCCGGCGCCGCTCGACCTCGCAGCGATGGAGATGGACCAAGCGATCCAGCACGAGATGCAGAAGTTGATGGACCGTCAACAGACGATCCAACAGCTGCTGCAGCGTTCGAGCGAGATCGGCGGCGGCGCACCGCCTGCCGCGTCCGTGCAGTCGCAAGCAATGGGTGCGCCTCCGTCGTCGATGAACCTCGCGACGGGTGGGCCGGGCATGCCTCCCGGCATGACCGCGGGTATGGGCCAACCGCCGCAGGATCCGTCGATGGGCGCGGCCGTGCCTCCGGGCATGCCTCCGGGCGGCCCGTTCCCTCCCGGCGCCGGCGACCCGTCGATGATGGGCGGCGGCGCCGACCCGTCGATGGGCGGGATGTTCGGCGGCATGGGCGGCGGCATGCCCAGCGGTGGGCAGCCTGGCATGGACCCGTCGATGATGAGCGGCATGTCGGGTGGCATGCCCGGTGGCGACCCGAGCATGAGCGGCATGGGCGGTATGGATCCGGCGATGGGCGGCGGACAGCCGCCGCCGTCGGCGATGATGCCCTCCGACGGCCCAAACGCGCAGGCGATGGGGCAGGAGATCAACCCGCAGTTCCTCGACCAGGTCGCGCAAATGCGCTCCGCCGACATGTTCGACGCGGCGGCCGTCGCCACGCTCGCGCAGTCACCCGAGCTGCACGGCGTCGTCGCGCAGTACCTCCCCAACCTCGAGAAGGCCGTCGACAACCTCGCCCGCGTGCAGCTCACGCTGTGGATGCAGGAGCCTGATCTCAAGCAGCAGATCGGTGAGGCCGCGTTCGCGGGCATCGAGGAGAACATGCAGTCGTCGTTCAAGGGCCTGGGCGACCTCGTCCTGCGCCTGTCCCGCGGCGTCCAGGCCGTAAAGGAGCCGGACGATCATGCGGCGTGAGCGCAAGCCCGACTCGCGCTACCTCGCGGTCATGCGTATGGCCGAAGAGCCGAAGCAGGAGCACGAGCAGGCGCTGTGGCGCCACCTCAACGGCGTCGTGTTCTCCGACGTCATGGAGCGCGTCGTCGACCTCTATGAAGACCCGTTCTTCGAGCGTGAGCAGGTCCAGGCCTGGATCATCGCGGGGGCGGAGGACACGCGCATCCACCAGGACATCGGCGTCTCGCTCGCTGTGCTGCCGGCATTCCGCCACCTGTGCTGCAACCTGTCCAACTTCCGCGACCGACTCGAGTTGCTGCGATGGGTGCGGAACTACGAGGGCAGCCCGCTCGGTCGCGCCATGCTCGCGGTCGCCACCCACTTCGACGGCGTCGAGGCGCTCGCGCACCACTCCGGTCGCGAGTCCAAGCTCTCTGCGTCGCACGTCCAAGAGCAGACGATGCGCGAGGCCTACTTCCGCAGCATGCGCACGCTGCGCATGAACACGCTGAACAGCACCGAGGGCTCGGCCGCGCACAGCATGCTGAAGACCGCGATGAACGCGGCCGCGCTCGTCTCCGATGGCGGCACCGGCGGCAACCTCTCCGACCTGCTCGCCAAGCTCAAGTTCCGCGAGCTGACGCATGAGGCGGGAGCCGCCGTGCCCCGCGAGGAGATCGTCCACTGATGCGCGCCTACCAAGAGAAGGACTTCGACCAAATGGCCCAGCGGGTGGTCGATCGCTTCATGAGCGGCGAGAAGCTCGCCGACATGGCCGCGATGGAAGCGCAACAGGGGCAGCTCAACCCCGATCAGGTCGCGCGCCTTGTCCAGGCCGCGAACACGATGGCGTTCCTGCGGCTGATGGAACAACAGAAGCAGCAGGGCGTGCCCGACATGACCGGCGAGTTCGACCCAATCGACCCGCGCCAGGTCCTGCAGCACATCATGGGCGGCGTCGACCTTCCGCACGAGGAACCGCCGCACGCTGAGCCCGACGGCGACGAGGGGCCGCTGCCCAACGAGATCGGCGAAGGCGAGGCCATGATGGCCAGCGGCCAGGGCGGCGAGCCCAAGGGCGAACCACCGATCGACGACGACAACGACGGGCCGTTCCCCAAGGGCGAGAAGCAGAAGTCCAAGGACGACGACGGCAAGAAGGACAAGCCCGAGAAGAAGGAGCCGCCCAAGGAGTCGAAGAAGGACGAGGCCAAGGAAGCGGCGTTCCGCGGCGAGCGCCGGCGCAAGTTCGCCTCTGTGCTCGAGGACCAGTACAAGCAGGCCGAGTGGCTGTTCGAGGACACGTTCGGAGCCCTCGAGCGCTCGCTCAGCCGCGCCTGGGGCGGCCCGTCGCTCGAGGCCTTCGAGAAGGACGCGATGGCGCTGCGCGGCGACGCGTTCGGCGCCGTCGTCCTCAACCTCGTGCGCGAGTCGCGGCGCCTGCCGCCCCTGACGCACGAAGACATCTGCGCCAAGCACGCCGCGCTGGTCGACCGCCACCTCGTCACCGAGAACGAGGCGACGCGCCTGTTCGAGAAGCTCGCCAGCATCGCGGCCGAAGCTGACAAGCTGCGCCGCGGCGCGGAATTCGTGAGGATCCAGTGCAGCTGAGCGACGTCCTCGCGCTGACCACCCGTCGTGCGCTCGAGCGCCACACGCAGAAGCGCGCTGGCGTGATGTTGCCGCTCGCCGTCGGCGCGATGATCCCCAGCATCGTCGAGAGGGCGCTCGAGCGCGCGCACTCGACCGAGCACGCCGTCGATGAGGCGTCGTTGCCGAAGACCGCTGCGCTGCCGATGCAGCTCGCGCTGCCGCTCGCGCAGCTGTTCCACAACCCCAAGGCGGCGGCGGGCGCGGCGGCAGGAGCCGCGGGCCGCGGCGCGATGGGCGCCGGCCAAGCCATCGGCGGCGGGCTCCTCGAGGGCGCGAAGGGCAGCCTGGGCGAGATCGGCGCGGCGCCCGGCAAGGGTGTCGCCCACGGCCTCAGCTCGCTCGTCGAGAAGAAGCTGTTCGGCCGCGAGCTGGGCGAGCGGCAGGACACGCTCGGCATCGGCGGCGGCGCAGCGGCCAAGGCGTTCGGCGCCGAGGCGGGCAAGGCCGGCTTCGGCCTGCTCCGCGACATGGCCGCCAAGGCGGTGGAGGCCGTCGGGCATGCTGGCGACCAGGCCGCGCGCGAGGCCATCGTCGGCAAGCTCAAGAAGACCGACTCGGTGCTCGCCGGTGCCGACGACGCCACGCTGATGGGCGCGTACCACAGCATGACGCGATTCGCGCCCGTGCTGTCCACCGACGAGAACGCGGTGCGCTCGTTCCTCCGCCAGGCCGTGATGACTGGCGCGGGCCCGGACTACATGTCGATCAAGCTGCTCGCCGACGCCGAGCGCGCCGTGACCGGCGGCGGTGACAAGCGCGCGGCCGAAATGTCGCACGACCAGGCCATCAAACAACTGCTCGAAATGGCAGCCGAGCAAGCGCGCAAAGACCGACCCACCGACATCCTGAAGTCCACGGCGCTCGGTGGCCTGACGGGTGCCGGAATGGGGGCGCTCGGCGGAGCCTTGTCCGACGACAAACATCGCGCACGCGGCGCACTCATCGGCGGAGGCCTCGGCGGCGCACTCGGTGCCGGTGGAGGCGCCTTGTCCGAATGGTTGTTTCCGCAACCCAAGGCGTACGAGCTGCAGCCTATCGGTGAAAGGACTCACGATGACCCTCGATGACCTCATCCCGCCCTCCGTCACCGCGGCCGTCGCGCACCACGGCCTGCACAAGATCGCCGGCGCGATGCTCGGCGTCCCCGAGTTGAACATCGGCGTCGCGGTCAAGACCATCGGCGAGCGCGCGTACCGCCGCCGCAAGGAAGCGCGCGCAATCGCCGACGGCCTCGGCGCGCTCGCGGCGGTGACCGGCACCAAGATCGCTGAGGACTCCGCGCTCGCTGAGCTGCTACGGCGCACCGTCGCACCGGCGCGGTGACCCCATGACCGCGCTCAACCAGGCCCTCGAGACGTCGGTCCTCCTCGCGGAGAAGATCGCGTCGGCGCGCCCGCCGTCGGCCACGCTGCTCGAGCGCGCCGCGCTTGCTGACTTCGCCGCGTTCGGCATGTTCAAGCGCGCTGCAATCGACCCCGCAGCGATGTCCGCGCTGCAGCGCGGCCTGGGTTGGGGTGTCGGCCTGGGCATCCCTGCGCTCGGCGTCGGCCATCTACTCGCGCGCGACGCCGGCAACCAGGGTCACGAGCTGCTGCGTGACGCGCGTAACCAGGCGCTGATGACGGCCGCCGGCGTCGGCGGCATGCAGGGCCTCGGCGAGCTGCTCAAGAGCAAGCTCAGCCGCCCGAGCCCCGCGACCAACGACGATATGGCCGGCGCACTGTCGTCCCCACAGAAGCTCGCGGCGGCGATCCTCGTCGACGATGTCCTCGAGGCCGCGTGCGCCCTGTCCGACCCGGACGCCAAGCACGCCGCGCTCGTGCTGCTCGTGCGCCACCGCGGCGACGGCGCGCGCCTGCTGCGGAGCCTGCTGCCGTGAAGAAGCTCATCGAGCTGCCCGAGTTCTTCCCGACCGGCGAGCTGACCGCCCAGATCATCCTGCCATGGAACGGCGGCCGCTCGGTCGACACCAGCCGCATCACCAAGCACGCGTCCGAGGCGCTCGACTACATCAAGAGCGTCACGCCCGAGGCCGGCAAGACCGCGATGCTGCTGTGCGCGATGGGCGGCGAGGAGACCTACGGCCCCAACCGCAACGGCGACGGCTTTCCCGAGTTCCCCGTGCCCGCGCGCGGCAAGATCGCCTCCGCCGACCGCCGCTGGTTCGTTGCGCCCGGCCAGGAGCTGACCAAGCACTACCACTCGTTCGAGACCAACCCCGCACACGCGTTCCAGCACCACGCCAACCGCGACCCGGCGAAGGCCTCGGGCGTGGTGAAGAAGGCGTTCTGGAACCCGCGCATGCACCGGGTCGAGCTGCTGGTCTCGGTCGACGACGCCAAGGACCCCGAGTGGGTCAAGCGCGCGGCCGACGGCGAGTTCGTGCCCGTCAGCATGGGCTGTCGCATCAAGTACGACGTCTGCGCTCGCTGCGGCAACGAGGCGCCGACGCGTGCGGACTACTGCGACCACGTCAAGTTCGCGATGAACGTCGTCGACGCGAACGGCTTCAAGGACTACGTCCACAACCCATCACCCGACTTCTTCGACATCAGCCGCGTGTTCCGCCCGGCTGACCGCACCGGCTACACGCTCAAGAAGGTCGCCGAAGCGACGCCCGAGATTCGCCTGTCGGCGCTGCTCGGCGAGGAATCCGACGCGCTCGCGCTCAAGGGCGCCGCGGTGCAGAAGCTCTCCGACATCGACAAGGTGATCCAGGGCGAGCCGATCGCGACGAGCCACCTCGCGCCCGACGAACGCTCGTTCATCGTCAAGCTGAAGGACCACCTCGCGCCCAAGCTCGCAGGCGCGCCGCGCATCCAGGTGGCCGGCCTGCTCGGCTACCCGCTCGGCGAGTCGCTCAGTGCAGCGGCGGCCAACGGCGTCACGCTCACCGACCGTGAGTTCATGTACCTGTCCACGAGCAAGCTCGCGGGCTGCAGCAACACGTGCATGCCGCACACGGAGGCCGAGTTCGAGAAGTTCGCGGCGGCCGGCCGCTTCGCACTCGAGCTGTTCGGCGACCGCCCTGACCTGCTGGACGAACTGCTGGACAGCGGCGTGCTCGAGTCGCACAAGGTCGCAGCCGCGCTGATGGACGGCTTCGCGCGCGCGGCGCAGAAGCGTGCAGGCGCGGGCGAGATGCTCTACCGGCGTCTCGTTCCCGAAGGTGTCGGCCTCCGGCAGGACGCCGCGCCGACCACGGACGTGCTGCACGTCGGACCCTACGAGACCACGCGCGGTGCCGCGATCGACGCGCAGGATGCAGTGACTCGCGCGCGCATGCGCAACCAGGTACTCGGCGGCGGAGCGCTTGCGCTCGGCGGCTACAAGGCGCTCGGCGCGTTCCCGTGGTTGCGCAAGTTCCGCCTGCCTCTCGCCGCGACCGCAGGCGTGCTCGGCGCGCGCGCGATCGGCAACCATGGCACCGGCGGCACGATGCAGACCGACGAGGGCTACGCGATTCCCGACATCACCGAGCTGTCGGCGAAGACCGCGTCGATGATGTCGATCGTCAACCTCGTCGAGAACGCGGTGCCGCGCAGCGCGCGCGTTGGCGTCGACGTACGCGCGTCCGACGCGCTCGGCGACGTCGCGGAGAAGCTCGGCAACATCATCACGAGTCGCCACTGACGGCGTTTTGTTTTTGAGGACCCGCTTTCCTATCATTTCCCTCGTAACGGAGACGGCCACCCATGAAGCTCTCGCATGCACTCTCGGCAGTAACGGACGGCGCGGTGAAGACCGCGTCCGCCCCCGCGCCGTCTCCGGCGCCCGCCCCCGCTGCATCGGCTCCGTCCGGTGATGCCGGCGAGCGTCTCAAGCAGGCCCTCAAAGAGGCGACGGCGCCCGAGGCGACCAAGACCGCGGGCGCAGGCTCGCCGGTCGACGACCTCACCAAGCTCGCCGCCGACCTGAGCAAGGCCGAGCACGAGGCGTTGATGAAGGAGGCGCAGTCCTACGGCGCCGCGGTGTGCGACGGCTTCATGGCCCGCGCCGCGCAGTACAAGCAGGCCGCCGATCAGCTGCCGCCGGTCGAGGTCAAGACCGCGTCGGTCGGCCAAACCGACGACACGTTCGAGAAGTTCGCCGCGGCGAACGCCGACCTCGTCAAGGAAGCCGCGCAGCAGGGCTACCGCGCCGCAGCGGACACAATCCGTGACCTCCACCAGCGCGCGTTCGACGCGGGCTGGAACGCGCAGGTCACCCAGATCCACAAGCTCGGCTGCGAGGCATTCGTCGCCGGCTTCAAGGTCGCCAACGACCTCGTCGCGGAGGCGCAGCGCTAACTCGCCATGTCGGCCGCCGTGAACACCGACGTCCTCGCTCGCCTCGAGCGCGCAGCACGTGAGAAGGTCGCCGCTTACCCGGCGCTCGTTCCCGCGCTGCTCGCCGGCGGCGCAGGCGTGCTCGCGGGTGGTGCACTCGCGAGCGGCCTCACCCATTCGCGGGATGAGGAGGCCCGTCAGCGCGCGGGCAACGTCGGATTCGGTGCAGGCGTTGCGACTGGCCTTGCTGGCCCGCAGATCGTCGACGCGCTCCACGCCCTCCAGCACAGGGGCGCCCAGTGAGCGCAACCCGTCACCTCTCGCTCGTCGTTGATGAGGTCCTCGCCGACGCGGCAACGTCGGCGCGCCGGCGCGCGGACGAGGTCCAAGCCGTCAAGACAGCCGAGGTCCAGCCCCGCACCGAGGTCGCGCGCGGCCTCCGCGCGCTCGCCGCCAACCTCCGTGACGACTCCATCGACGTCGGCTACGCCGACCTGCCGGGGTCCCGATGAAGGAGTCCGAGATGCTTCGCGCCCTTGCCCAGGACCTGCGTGCCGAACACGTCCGTCGCGAGGATGTGCGCCGCGCCAAGGCCGCTGGTGTACTCGTCGCGGCAGCAGGTCTGGGCATGCTCGCCCGCAAGCTGGGGGTGGCCCGTGGCTAACCTCCTCAAGGTCGCAGCACTGGTCGACGCGTTCGCGGATTACTACGACCAGACCGAGCGCGAGAAGACCTCGGCGATCAAGGCGACGCGCGACGCGCGCGTTCAGAAGATCGCGGCGGCTCACCTCGTGGCACACGGCGAGGAGATGACGGACGACGTCCGCCAGAAGCTCGCCGCGACCGACGACGCGTCGCTTGGCGTCGTCGAGGACTTGCTGGCCAAGCAGGGCGGCGTGGTCACGCCGCTCGGCGCGGGTACGGACCGTGATTCGGACGAGACCACCAAACCCAAGAACGTAAAGGAAGCGGCCGATGCTGCTTACGACGCGTTCGGCGCCTGGATCATCAGTTCGTAGCGCTCTCCAAAGAGGAAAACTCAGATGAAGCTCGCAAGCCTGTTCGACGTCCTGCGCGGTTGGCCCAAGGAAGGTGCCATCGACGAGACCTTCCCGATCCACCAGACCACGCCCGGCGTGCCCGACACGCTGCCGGCTGGGTCGGTCGTTTCCGTCCAAACGGACGGTTCGGTCGCGCTCGCAACCACTCCCAACCGCTCGGCGGCCAACAGCGTGGCCACCTGGGTGGTTGTCACCGACAGCACGGACTTCGATGCGACGTTCGTCGGCAGCGTGACCTGCCTGCGCATGAACGCGGAGTTCAAGCTCGACCCCTCGAACTTCGAGGCGACGACCTACACCGTCGGCGAGAAGCTGACGTTCAGTGCCGGCGTCTGGCAGCCGGCCACCACCAACAACCAGATCATCGGGGAGGTGTTGCAGAACAACATCGCCACCGACGGGACGCTCGTCGTGTTCTACACGGGCGGCGACACGGCGTCGTTCTAACCCCCGAGACCTCGAAGGAGAAGCAGCACCATGACCGCCGCATACAAGACCCAGACGCCACAGGTCTCGGCCCAGTTCATCAACTCGAACTTCGTCCGCAAGGTGACGGACGGACGGACGAAGGAAGCTGAAGCCGAGGGCACCGCCTTCATTCGCCAGAAGCTCCGCCAGGAGTCGTTCGCACGCGAGATCATCGAGCCGGTCATGCTGGCCGACGACGAGATCGACCGTGACGAGAACACGGACCAGCCGAAGAAGATCGTCGAGAAGGAGCCCAACTCCGTCGCGACCTTCGTGCCGTTCAACGGCTCGGCGCAGCGGACCTGGTTCCGTGGTCAGCGCTTCGCGGTCTACTTCGGCAAGACCGAGAGCCAGCGCTTCACCAAGAACAAGTTCGAGCTGATGACGTACCAGAACGACATCCGCAAGATCCTCTCGGACAACTCGGTCAAGGACATGGCCGACCAGGAGGACACCAAGTTCACGGCGACCAACAACGCGATCATCGCGCTGGCGCTGTCGACGCAGCGGACGCTCGCGGGCGCGTTCAACTCGAGCGGGTTCAAGCAGGGCTTCCAAGCCCTCGTCAACCGCAAGCAGCCCATCGGCAAGATCCTGCTGTCGAAGTCGACGTACTACGAGGCCCTCGACCTGCCGGCGACCAGCGTCGGTAACGACGTGGCGTCGCGGCACTACGACCTCGGCATCGAGGCCGAGGAGAAGCTGTGGGGCATCCCGGTCGTCTCGACGATCAAGCGCGACATCGTCGATGACACGGTCGGGGAGACCCGCCGCTCAGCGTACATCTTCGCGCCGCAGAACTACCTCGGCGTGTTCTTCCTGCTGCAGGACGCGACCCTGTACATCAAGCAGGAGGCCGACATCATCGAGTTCTGGAGCTACGCGGCTCCGGGTATCGGCATCGGCAACACGCTCGCGATGCAGCGCGTCGACTTCCCGTTCGCCTGATCCCCGTTGCGCCCCGCGGCGCGCTACTGTTCGACCTGGGCCCTCTTCCACCCCGTGCCGGGGACCTGCGGAAGAGGGCCCTTCGATTTTGGAGAACCCCATGACCAATTTCGTCATCGTCAACAAGACCATCAGCCGGGTCGACCTCGCGCCGCTGCGCGACATCACCGGTCAGACGCTCGTGCTGTTCCAGCGCGGGCACATCGGCGGCACCAAAGAGATCGATTCGTTCACCGCGGCCGACGAGATCGTCGAGCGCGTCAAGAAAATGGGCTGGGTCGACGTTCGCCCGGTCGGCGCGGTGCCGATCGCTGTGCCGCCTGCGCCTCCTGCCCCACTGGCACCGCCCGCTCCGCTAGCACCCGCGCACCTCGAAACCGTGCCACCCGCCGACGCGCAACCGGTCCTCGCGACCGACGAGAGCATGCCGCACACGCCGCCAGCCAACGTCATCGCCGAAGAGGATGTCGCCGCCGTGATGGCAGCGGCCGCCGAGCAGGCCACCGGCGCCCCTGGCTCGACCGAAGCCGTGCCTGACACGTCCAAGTCGCCAGACGCGCCGCAGCGCCGCCGAACCCGGCAGTAGCTCGTCGACGACTACAATAGGGGTGCATGACGACGCCGCGCATCCCCATGGCGACCGCCACCGCGATCCAGCAGCGGATCACGTCGAGCGCCTTCTTTGACGGCACGTTCCCCACCGGTGACTCGCCGATCGGCGCGGACTACACGATCTACAAGTACACGCCGCAGACCGCCGGCGGTCTGTTCTACTGGAACACGGTCGAGCCACTGGTCTGCAGCCAGATCCACGTCGACCTGGGCGGCTCGGCTGACATCACCATCAAGCTCGTCAACCTCGACCCCGCAACCGTCAACACGGCCTCGCCGGCCATCCTCGCTGGTGAGGAGATGACCATCGAGGCCGCGACGTCCGTCGCGTTCATCGCGCTCGACGAGGCGCGGTTCAAGACCGTCTTGCTGCCATTCCAGGGCATCCAGATCATCACGACGGCGAGCGGCGCGGCGCAGATTGCCCAGGTCGTCGCCAGCCTCGAGCGGCAGTTCGTGCGCTGATGCCCGTCGTCGGGACACCAACAACCCCATCCGTCGTCACCAAGGACCAGGTGAGGATGTTCATGCGCGACTACGCGCCGAACAACATCCTGCTGGACACCGTCGAGTTCACCGACAAGGAACTGAACCTGGCCATCGAGATGGCGGTGTCCGCCTTCAACACGGTCACTCCGCAGACCAACTTCACACCGCAGTCGTTCCCGCAAGGGCTCATGTACCTGCTCCTGATCGGGACGACGCGCTTCCTGCTGACGTCCAACTCGTTCATGCAGGCGCGCAACCAGGCAACTGTCCAGGACGGCGACATCGCGCCGATCGGCATCTCCGACAAGGCCGCGCTGTACTCGCAGCTCTCGCAGACGCTCAAGAGCGAATGGGATGAGCTGACGCGTGGCGTGAAGACGCAGAACAACATGGAGAGCGCGTACAACACGCTCAGCTCCGGCTACCGCAACGTCTCGCGGTTCAACAAGTCGTGACGCTGCGCGAGACCTTCACCGCCGGCGCGCGCGCCGCACTCGCCAAATTCGCGGGCCCGATGGGCGCGGACGTCGGCGTCATGCCGCCCGGCCCCGAACAGAGCCACGGCACCGAGCGCATCCAGTACGCCAAGCGCGACACGCCGGACGACGGCGCGCCGCCTGACGCGGCGAGCGCGTGGCGCGCTGACATGCCAGACTGGCTGTGGGACAACTTCACAACGTACGATCGGGCCGCGCCTGGGCGCGCGGACGGCACATGGGGCCAGGAAGTCATTGGCTGACCGGCTATAATTGCCGCATGTCCAGCAATCACCTCAAGACGGCCCGCGAGTGGGGCGCCCAGCAGGCCCTCGAGCAGGCTGGTTACAAGAACATCGACGACCTCGTGAAGGAGGCCCAGGACCTCGGCCTCGTCGAGAAGCCCAAGACCGCGGCGGCCACGCCGGGGAACATCCCCGCAAGCGTGCTCGAGTCCCTGTTCCGCACCGCGTAGTCGCGCGAGGCCCGACCATGGCGGCGCTGCGCGACATGTTCGAGCGGGGCGGGCGCGTCGCGCTCGCTGCGTTCAGCGTGCCGTCGCAGCCGTCGCTCGGCTCAGTGAAAATCAAGTCGCCGGTGAAGGCGCCCGGACTGCCGGCCGCGCCCGCGCCGCCCGCGCCGCCGTCCCCCGTGTCCCCCGGCGCGTCGCCCGGCGAGATCGGAACGGGCGCGGCGAAGCTCGCGGCCAACGTCGGCATGGGTGCGTCGACGTCGACCGACGGCGCCGGCGGCCAGGCCGGCGAACCCGCAGATGAGGGTCGTCGCCAACGCAGCGTCATCGACCGTGCGCTGCAGCGCAACGACGACGACTACGCAACCTCGTCGATGCCGCTGCCTGGCGCTGTGGTGTCCCCGTGAGCAGCCTCGAGATCGCGTTCGCGGACGGGCAACTCGCAGCCCTGCACAAGCTCGGCTGGGCCGCGCCGTCCGACCCGACGGTCGCCGGCAGTGCCGTGCTGCGCGCCAAGAGCAGCCCGACCGAGATCCCGCAGACCGCGCAAGCGAACCTCGCGCCGCCGACCACGCCGCAATCGCTGTCGCAGATCTTCGACGCGCACCAGCAGGGCTCGACGCGCACGGAGCCCAAGCGCAAGCTGTCGGCCGAGCTGTGCACGACGTGCCGGCGCGCGAAGCACTACGGCTCGTGCGACGCGCCGAAGAGGATCCCGGAGAAGGCGGCCGACTTCAACGCGGGCCTGCTCGGCAGCGACCCCAGCCAGGGTGACAACCCGTCAACGAGCCCGCACTACCACGCGGCGACGACTGCCGACAGCTCGCTCGCGCGAGCGCGCGATGGGCGGCCCGCCGACGAACAGGCGGCATCGCTATTCGCAGACCTGTTCCGCCACGAGGGCATCCGCAACAGCGCGGACGAGCCCGGGCAGATGACGGGCGGCCTCAACAAAGTCGCGGAGATCCTGAACATCGCGAAGCTACGCGCGCGCCGCGCGGCACTCCTCGAGAAGATGTTCGCCATCTCCAAGCTCGGCGACTGGCAGATGTGGGGCACCGACGGCCACTCATCCTGGGAACAACGCGGACCCGGCGGAACGCCGAACCCCTACGAGGAGCGCCTGACCGTCAAATCGCCACCCGTCGGCTTTGGCGACGAAGGTCCACAGCGCATCCGTCGCGCGTTCGACCAGATCGACGGCGCCGTCGACAGCACGAACATCGAGGACGCGAGCAAGGGTCAGCCTAGCGGCGGCCCGCCCGCGCTCGGGTGAGCCGTGCCCGAAGCCCGCATCACGCGCACGACGGCGTTGTACCCAACCGCGGTATTCGTGCAGTGGGACGTCAAGTCCGAGGAGAGCGGCGACTTCTTCGTCGACGTCGCGCGCTCCGAGTCGCCGCTGGGCCCGTGGGAAGTGATCGCGACGGGGTTGCGCGATGCCTACCAGTTCCTCGACAACAGGTTCAACGAACCGCCGCCCGCGACGCACGCTGGGCGCGAGCCGGTCAACCTGTTCGCGCTCTCCCGCGCGATCTACTACCAGCTCACTGTGGTTCCACCGTCAGGGTTCGCAAACACGTTCAAGAGCGAGCCAACACCGGTCGAGCCTGGTCTCGACACGCGCACGCGCCTGCTCAAGCGCAAGATCCTCCACGACGAGGCCGTGGGCTACAAGAACCTGAACGGCATCCCGCTCGCCGTGCTCAAGCGCCGGCGCTGGGGCGACCGCTGCCCGAAATGCTACGACCCGGTGACCAAGCAAGCCACGCTCGAGCACTGCCCCGCATGTTTCGGTACGGCGTTCCTGGGCGGCTACTGGGCGCCAGTCTTCATCCGCGGGCGTCGCGAAGCCGCCGCCATCGAGACCAACATGACGTCGAGTGGCGACAGCGACCGCAAGCTGAACGACATCAACGTGCTGGACTACCCCCTCATCGAGTACAAGGACATCGTGGTAGACCTGGTCAGGAACGATCGCTATCAGGTCCAGCGCACCCACCAGACCGAGCTGAAGAGCGTCACTGTCCACCAGAAGGTCACCTCATCGCTCCTCGCGCGCAACTCCGTCGAATACTCCCTCGCGGTCGACCCCAACGCCGTACCTCCGCTCTACTGATGGCCGACAACAACCCCACGTACGTTCCCGACCCCAAGCCGCTGCCGTCGCCGGTCGAGCGGCAGCCCAACAGCATCCGCCCGGGGTCCAAGCTCGCTGTGCTCGGCGTGTTCGTCGAGGTCGCGCGCATGCGATTCGCCGAGTCCGTCGTCGGCAGCGAGTTCCAGTGGCTGTGGCGCCCAGACATCACGCGCACGAAGCTCGCGATCGAGAGCGCCTTCAACGAAGACAAGACCCACCGCGACTTCCGCCCGGCAATCTTCTTGGATTGCGATGACCAGGTGATGGGGCGCGTCGTGATCGGTGACCGTGTCGGTCAAAACCTCAAGACCGGCCTCGAAGGGTTCTGGAACCTGCAGTCAGTGCCGATCCTCATCGAATGCGTGGCGGCCAAGCGCGCGGAAAGCGCTTCGCTCGGTGACATCCTTGGCGTCTACTTGCACGCCTCGAGCGACCTCGTTCAGGCCAAGTTCGGCTTCCACGACATGACGCCGGTAACGGTGGGGCGTGTACAACCGGCCACGCGCGACAAGGACCAGTGGGTCACATCGGTCACGTTCACAGTGCAATATCCGCTGCGGTGGACCAACAAGCCGACCGCCCCGCTGCTGGCCGAAATCGCGCTGCGCGTCGCCAAGAGCGGCTTCGACTCGGCGACCGAGTACTTCGAGGACGTCGCGCTCAACTGGCAGCGCTAGTCCCCTCCGTCGTGATCGAAGGGTGCGGAACCTATAATTCTCGCATCCCTCTGGACGCGGAGATCTAGCCCATGGCCATCCGACCGGTCGTACTTGTTTACCAGGACTTCGCGACCCAGACCGTCACGCCGACGACGCCCGACCTGAACTGCCTCGCCGTAGGTCCCGCGTACTGGATCCAGGACTACTTCGTCCCAGGTTCCACTGCCTACGCGGACAAGGCGGAGATCGAGATCACGACCGCGTACGGCACGCTCAACGGCAACCCCGCGACCGCGCTGCCGACCGGTCCGAACTACATCACCGTCGCCGAGCCGCCGAACAACGCGGTCGGAGCGGTGCTCGACGACACCAGCGTCCAGATCTTTCTCGACGACGCGCAGGCGGTGATCGCCAGCGGTACTGATGGCGTCACGTCGGGCGCAACCCCGAACACCATCACGTCGGCCACGGGCGAATGGCAGACCGGCAACACGCTCGTTCTGCCTGGCGATACGATCACGATCTCCGACGGCACGCACTTCATCTCGCTCACCGTCGCGGCAGTCGAGTCGAACACGTCGCTCACGACGACGTCTGACATCACCGGGCTCACGTTCACGCCGGGCTCGTCGCAGGTGTTCCGCATCAAGCGCCAGCTCCACGACGTCGCCGTCTCCAGCACGTACTGGACGACCAACGGCAACATCGTGAACATCTCCGGTGGCATCCAGATCCCGGTGCCGAACCAGGGCAACAAGCCGGTCGAGTACGCCCTCGTCTACGAGGCGTACCGCAGTCTTCGCCAGGACCTCGGCGAACTGGGCACGGTCGCGTCCGAGAGCGACATCACCACGCAGCTCGGCCGCATCGATGCGCGCAACCCGCTCGCTGCGGGCGCGTTCATCGCGCTCGAGAACACGACGTCCGAGGTGCAGTACTTCGGTGTGCTGACCGACGACATCAACGGCCACACCGCATGCCGCGACTTGATCGCGGGACGCGCAGACGTGTACGCGATCATGCCGCTGTCGACGAGCGTGCCCATCTTCGCGATGTGGAACTCCGACTGCATCGGCCGCGCGCTGCCCGACAACAATGGAGGCCGCCCGCAGCGGTTCCGCGTCGTCATCGGCAACGGCACGCTGCCGCTGACCGAAACGCTGGCCACGCCGTCGTCGACGGGCACCGCGTCGGCGGTGTCCGGTACCGCGCCGTCCCAGATCACGCAGATCACGCTGACGGGCGTCGCAAGCTTGGTCTCCGGCGGGGTCATTCCCGGTGACATCCTCAACGTCACGGTCACCAGCGCCGCTGGCGATGTCGCGCTCGGCATGTACCCTGTCGCCTCCGTCATCAGCGCATCGGTCATGACGACCAACATCGCGACGCCGTTCGCGGGCGCGGGCACGTGCAACATCACGGCGGAGATCCTCGAGTCCGACGGCGTCACCGTGCGCATCGGCTCGGCCGCCCTGACCGGCGTCATCACCGCAGCGGGTCCGACCCTGTTCCTGCAGCTCACCGACCCCAGCGCGGCGTTCGTGACCCAGGGCGTCGCGGCCGGCGACATCATCCAGTTTCCTGCAGACCCCGACGCGACGATCACCAGCGCATCGGTGTTCACCAACCTCGTCGTCGCGCAGGTGCAGAGCAACCAGCGCCTGACGGTGGTTAACAACGGTCCCGACAGCTCGACGACGCAGAACGAACTGCCGCACGGCGTCAAGCGCATCGGCAGCGCGCTCGTCACCCAGGGCTCGCTGAACTACCAGGTCATCCGCAACCTCTCCAAGGACCAGCAGGTCACCAACCTGGTCGCGCTGGCGCAGTCGTTCAACTCGAGCCGCACCATCTTGGTGTGGCCCGACAAATGCGACCTGCCCGGCGTCGTCGGCGGAACCGCGCAACCCGGGTTCTACCTGGCATGTGCGGTCGGCGGCATGACCGCGGGCCTGCCCGCGCAGCAGGGGTTCACCAACCTCGGCATCGCCGGCGTCAGCCAGATCTACGACTCGAACACGTACTTCTCCGACGACCAGCTCACGTCGCTATCCAACGGCGGCTGGTATGTGTTCGCGCAGCAAACCCCGCAATCGCTGCCGTTCACGATCCATCAGCTCACCACCAACCCGTCGACGCTCGAGAGCGGCGAGTTCTCCGTCGTCAAGAACTTCGACTTCGTGTCGCTGTTCTTCGTCGACATCCTCGAGAACTTCCTCGGCATCTACAACGTCACGCCCGACACGCTGACCCTGCTCGGCGCGGCGATGAACACCGGCGCGCAGCTGCTGTTGCTACGCACGGTCGCCAAGATCGGCGCACCGCTGCTGACGTTCTCGATCACGAGCCTGTCGGTGTCGCCGACGTCGGCCGACCGGGTGCTCCTCTACTGCGCCATCGGCCTGCCGAAGCCCCTCAACGTCATCGAACTGCACCTCGTCGCGTAAAGGAGCCCCCGTGTCCGACTCGTTCTTCGACAAGTTCGTCGCCGACCTCGTCAAGGGGGCGGAGGTGAACTCGCGCGCCGCGGGCGGTCCCGGCGTGCAGATCGTCGTGGACCGCGAGAACCACGGACGCGAGGAGAAGCTCGCGAACCACGCGGCGCTGGGGAGCTTGCTCGGCGGACTCGCGCTACCGGGTCTCGGAGCACCGATCGGCGCCGCGATCGGGGCAGACAAGGGACAGGGCTTGTCTGCCGCAGGTGGATCCATCCTCGGAGGCGCAGGTGGAGCCCTCGCCGGCGGTGGCCTGGGCGCGCTCATCGGCGCGCTCGCGGGCAACCCCATGGTCGGTATGGGCGTGGGCGGCGCACTCGGATCCGTGCCCGGCATGATGTACGGCGCACACAAGGGCGGCGAGAAAGAGACGTTCGCTGACGCAGCGCGCGCGAAGCTCTCGGCGGCACACGAAGCAGGCGCCAAGGCCGCCGCCGCACGCTTCGGCATCAAAGAAGCCTTCCTCGGCGCCCTCGTCGGCTCCGTGGCCGGTCCCGCCCTCGCGCGCGCGGGCATGGGGCGCCTCGCCGCCGGTGCCGGCGGCAAGATGCTCGGCGGCATGGCCGGCAAGATCATGCCGCGCATCGCTGGCGGCATGGGCGGCGCAGCGTTCGACCAGGTCGCCGGCGCCGCCGGCGGCGCACTCGGCCAGCACATGCAGCAACCCCAGCCAGGGTACGGGGGATGACACTGCGGGCAGCTAACCAAGACGGTGCGAGGCCGGCATGCGCACGCTTCGGAGTGCGCGAGGCGTCGATCCTCGACCTACTGTCGACGGCGATCCACGGCGCGCCCGCGCTCGCGGCGACGTACGCCGGTAGCAAGGTCATGGGCGCGTTGCGCGGCCTCGGACAGGACGCGTTCCGCGCGGCCGCCCCGAATGCCTACGCCCGTGTGACCGCGCCGCTCGCGCGCGCAGGCGAAATCGCAGCGGCACCGGAGCGCTTGCTCCGCCAGCACGCCGTTCCTGCGGCGCTGCAGCGTTCGCCCGAGGAGGCGCTGCTGCGCGGCCTCGCAGGCACGCCGGGCCCGACCGCGCTCGATCGCAGCGCGCCGAGCGTCCTCACCCGAGGTATCCGGTGAGCCTCGACAGGTTCATGCGCAAACGCGCGAGCCTCGGCACGATCTTGCCGGTGGCGATGGGTCCCACGTTTGGCGGCATCGCGGGACGTGCGATCGGCGCACGGTACAAGCAGCCCGATCTCGGCGCCGCGCTCGGCGCGATGACCGGCGGCATCGGCGGCGGCCTCATCAAGGAGCAAGTCGAGGAAGCGGCGAAGGCAGCTCCTGCAATCCCGCCCGGCGCGCCCTACGCCCTCGACGCGTCGTCGGCCGACATCCCAGCGTGGGCGCTGCAGGGTGCGCAGCTGCTGAACCCCGCGATGAAGCAGGCGGCGCACGCGCAAGAGCCCTGGTGGGACGTTCCGGCGCAAGAGATCCCCGGCTTCCCGGTCGCGCAGTCGCTGCTGCACGGACCAGGACACGGCCCGGCTCAGGCCGCCAAGACGTTCGGCGGCATGGCGCTCGGCGGCGGCGGCGGCGCCCTCATCGGCAAGGGCGTCGGGATGGGGCTGGAGCACCTGCTCAAGATGCCGTCGTCGAATAAAGTTCCCCTCACCGGCCTATCGCTGTCAGACCTATTGGCCGGCCTCGGCGGCACCGTTGGTGCGACGCACGGGATGCGGATCGCGCGACCCTAAGGAGAAACATCATGGCCCTCGGAGTAGTCAAGAGTTTCGACACCTGGAAGTTCCAGGAGAGCTACGTCGAGCGCGTGATGGACAACGCCGCGTTCACGGCGGCGCACCCCGACGACACGCTCGTGCTCGCGGGGCCCGCGCGGCTCTACGGCATCGCGAGCGGCTTCACCAACCTGCTGCCCATCGGGATGCTGCAGGCGGTCAACTTCACGCAGACCAAGCCGACCCAGCCGATGATGGCCATCGGTTCCGGCCGCAGCTTCTACGTCAGCGGCAAGGCTCAGACGCAGTGGACGATGGGGCGGCTGTTCGTCAACGGCCGCAACATGCTCCGCGTCCTGAACCACAACGCGGTCGCCGGCGGCATCGACCCCTCCCTGTTCGACGACCCGGCCACGGACGTGAGTCCGGCAGGTCAGAAGTACTTCATCAACCTCGACAGCGAGCTGTTCCTGATCCCGTTCGGGCTCGGGACGGTCTTCCGCGACAAGACGCACGGCTTCGTCGGCGGCTTCTACGCCGAACTGTGCGCGATCACCAGCTACGCGGTCGGCTGGAATGCGGGCCAGAACCTCATCCTCGAGAACGTCTCGGGCATGGCCGACCGCCTCCTGCCGTTCGGCAGCAACACGCTGTCGCTGTCGGTGGAGCGCCCGCACGCCGGCGGCAACCCGATCACGGCGGTCGACATCGACGAGGTCCTCGGGTTCACCGACACCGAGGGCGGCAACCTCTTCGACGCCGACAGCGTCGGCGGCCTCGACGATGTCATGCCGGACAACTTCCCGGGCGGACTGTAGTCGTGGGGCGCGGCGAGCGGATCGCGCTGCTGTTCGGCGTCCTACTCTTCGTGGTGAGCGCGGACTCGGCGAACTCGGTGGGACCGGAAGATGCAGTGAGCATCATCCGAGAGTTCGGCTTTCCCGTCTTCGTCGCCCTGTGGTTCATGTGGCGGGTCGAGAAGCGATTCGATCGCTTCACCGAGGCGCTGCAGAACCTGCTCACCGCTGTGACCATCATGGCCAAAACGGTCGACCACCTGTCACCAGCAGCCCCACAGCTGCCACCCTCGCCAGGACGCCCGGGCACGGCACCCCCCGTGCAAAGTGGCCAGGGGTAAGGAGACACCATGCTGGTATGGATCATCAGTGCCATCACCGTTCTGGTGGTGGTGCGTATCGTCTACCTCGAGGTGCTCTGCGGGCGGCGCAGTCGCGCGTTCCTCGCGCGCACCAATGAAGACATCGCGTCGATGACACGGCTAGCCAAGGAGCGCTACCGCGCGAAGTTCGGACGGGACCCGACGGAAACGCACAAGATCCCCTCAGCGCAAGAGATCGCCAAAGCGGCAGGCAAGAAGGCGTGACCGCGTACCTCGTCATCGCGTCCGTGGCGCTCACGCTCGCGTGGCTGCCGCTCGCTGTGCGGTTCCGCCGAGGCTGGCAGACGCGAAAGAACCCGGTGAGCCTAGCCATCTGTGCCGCGTGCATCCAGTTCGCCTACACCAACGTAGTGTTCGCTCTCGCAGTGCTAGGCCAAGCGAGCTGGGAGATCTTCGCCATCGCGACCCACGTGTTCAGCGCAGCGGTCGTGGTCAACTTCTACTTCGCGTTCCGTTGGTCGGACACCAAGTTCGTCGATGCGCGGCGCGGCGGTCCAAGCTACAGCATCCCGCCCACGAACGCGCCGAACAGCACGCGTCGCACGTGATACGTTGCTGAGGTGAGGCCCGACCCGCTCCGTCCTCCGCGCGGCGCGGCCAACGTCGGCGCAGCGGGACTGGCGCGAGACGGCTCCGACTCCGAAGGACGCCCACAATGGGAACTGGCTGACGTCGTCGCCTACAACTCGGCGACGCACACCTCGGTGCTCAGGACGCACAGCGGTCGCCCGCTTTCGGACGTCCCGCAGATCCGGGCGACCGCCGGTAGCTACGACCACCTGCCCACCGGGGCAACCGTCGTCGTCTCCTACGCGCTGGGCTTCCCCGCAATCATCGGCTGCATCGACATGCCTGGCGCGGTGCAGACCGCGATTCCGTCGCCATCGCTGACAGGCGTCGCGGGGGTCGGCGACGACAACCCCGTCACGCCAACCGACGGCACGAGCAACTTCAAGCCGCCGGGCGCCCCCACCGACATGACCGCTGGTGACTGGGCTCAGGTCGGCCGGCTCGGCAACCACGTCGCGGTGCTCGAGGGCGGCGTCTCACAGATCGGCAGCCCGACCGCGATGCTCCAGTCGCTCGGCGCAACCGGCACGCTGCGCACGCTCGCGCGACGGCTCCAGCAGATCACCGACTTCGGCCAGCTCCTCGTCCAGAATGACAACGGCAAGACGTCGCTAACCCTGCGCGCCGGCGCGAACCAGACGACGCAGACCGGTCTCGACGAGCAGCACTGGACCATCTACCTCGACCTCGGGTCCGAGGGCGACGTGTTCGACTTCCGCATCGCGGATCCGGAGGGACGCACGCTGTTCCGCCTGCACGCCGGCTCCGACGGCCGCGTGCAGCTCTACGGCGACGGCGGCGTTGACCTGACCTCGGGCGCCAACGGCACCGCCACGATGCGCAACGACGTCGCTGGCGACCGCGCCGAGACGACGGCCGGGGACCACACGCACGCCGTGACCGGCGACTCGACGACGTCCGTCGACGGCGCGTCGTCAGCGTCGGTAGGCGGCACGGCCATGCGCTCGGTGGGCAGCGACTCAACGGACTACGTTGGCGGCGACCACGACCTCGGCGTCGGCGGCGACCAAACCCTCGCGGTCGGCGGCGCGCGCAAGGCTGCAACCGGCGGGGACGATTCGGTGTCTGCCGGGGGCAACTGGACCGCGACCGCGATGGAGACCTCGACTGTCGACGCCAACGTCCAGGTCAAGCTCGGCGCCAACGCGGTCGACGCCAACATCAAGGGCACGACGTTCAACGCCACCGTGATGTCGCAGGTCGGAGCAGCGGGCGCAGCGGCAACGGCAGCAGGCGCGACCGCGGTGGCGACGATCAGCCCAGACCTATTCACCGGGACGCCGTCCATCGCCACAACGACAGCCGTAGGCCAAATCGCAGCAGCGCTCACAGCCATCGGGTCGCTGCTCTCTGCTGCGGCGGCGGCGACACCGTCAACTTTGTCAACGAAGGTCGTCACCGAATGAGCGGTCCCAAGAAACACGTCTTCGTGCTGCGCGGCGACGCCCCGCGACGCTCCAGCTGGCAAGCAGAGGCACCCGCGGTCGGTGCGGTGCTGTCGCGGCTCGCGGAGCTGTACGCGCGCGCGCTGCGCGTCGAGATGGGGCACCGCGCCAAAAACACCGCGGCGCTCGCGCGTGCGATGAAGAGACTGCCGCCGTGACCAACTGGGCCGTCATCAATCCGAACCAGCTGATCCCGCCCGCGCTGACAGCGGCCGTGCAAGGCGCCGCAAGCGCGCTGTCGACGGCGCTGTCCGCCGCGCCAGCGTCGCTGCCGTCCATTCCCGCGCTGCCGTCCCCGCCGGACCCAACCGCACTCGTGGTCCAGGCCATCCTGGACACGCTCCAGTCCTTGCTCGAGGGCGGTCCTGTCCACGTCCTGACGATTCCCATCGCCAAGACGATACCCGGCCAGGGAGTTGCCACGCTCCCTCCAACACTGGACGACCTCCAGGGTGCGCTGAACCAATCGGGGGGCAGCACGGGGGCTATCGACGCGGCGGCCTACGCCGACATGATCTCCGGCCTCGGGGGCAACGCCGGATTCTATCGCACGTTCGCGTCCGCGATGATGAACGTCCAGGACCCGAACCGCCCGCAGTACGACGCCCAGACCGACGCGGTTGCGATGGCCGTCCTGCTCGTGGGGGCCCCGACATTCCCTGCGATCGTAGCGGCGGCGTCGACCCTCGACGTACTCGTCGCGCCGCAGGGCGACAGCGCGGCCGCAGCACGCACGGTCCCGGTACCGCAGAACCTCAAGGCGGTCCCCGCGAACGCCTCACCCGGTGTCGGCGTGCAGCTGTCGTGGGACCCGCCCTCGGGTGCATTCTCGTCGCTGTACTTCCCCGGCGTCTCCAGCAAGGTGTCGCGCTACGCCGTCATCCGCTCGACCGACGCGAGCGCACAAGCCGCGCGGTCGGTCCTCGACTTCTTCTCGACCCAGGCGCTCACGGCCGGGATGACAGCGGGGCCAGCCACGGTGCTGGCCGTTGGCACGGGCACGACGTCGTCGTACCTCGACGCAAGTCCGCCGGCGACGCCCGCGTACTACTGCGTCGCATGGGAAGTCGCCGCCGCCGAGAACGGCGCGACAGCGACGACGCTGCCGTTCGACCGCGTCTCAAACGTGACCAAGGTGTCCGCGGTCAAGCCGCCAGCCCCACAAACCGGGGTGGGCCCGAGCTGGGTCGGCGCGGGCTCAGCACTACAGGCATTCCCCGCAGTCGCCGACGCCGCGGACGCGATGATCGCGCAGGTCAGCGGGCTACTCGCAGCTCCCAACGGAAACTCGGCGTCGAGTCGCCTGGCAGCGGCATCACAGCTCGCATCGGCAGCAGCATCACGCTTGGGTGCGAACGCGCAAACGTTGGTCGCAGACATCCAACGCACAGCCGCAGCATTCGCGCGCCCGATGCCGAGCATGTACGTCACGCAGATGTCGAGCGCGTCAGGTGGCAACACGTACCTGCTGCAGCAGCTCGCGACGCGCCTGGGCGACGCGTCTGACCCCACCGCGCCGCCGTTCCACAACGGCGAGTACGTCTGCGGTGTGTGCTTCGTCGCGGGCGCGCCACGCCTGGCCGACCTCGCGGCCACGATGACATTTTTCGACGCAATGTTCGGCCCCGCGGCTGCGGGCAACCCGCTGATGGGCCTGTTGGCCGCGATCGACACCGCAATCACATCCGCCGAGACGGCCGTGTTCGGGCCGAACATGCTGCCACTGCCAACGGGAACACCGGCGCCAGTGCCGCCTCCAAGCACGCCAGTGATTGCAGACGACGGCACACCGGTCGCAACCAACGACCCGCGCAATCCCAACACAGGCACGACCAACACAACGACCGCCGCTGACCTCTGCTAAGCGGTTTTGTTTATCCGACAAGCGCGACCTATCATTCCCGGTCGTGCGAATCCTGAGGGAGTGCGCCTGCACCTGCGGTGTGCGGTTCGAGCACACGCATCGCCCCGAAGCTGACGTCGCGTCGTGCCCGTTCTGTGGACGCATCGCCACCGAGAACGACGAAATTCTGGGCGGGCGTCTACACACCGTGACCATCCCGTCGTATCGGGGCTCCCTCAAACAGAAGGCCGGCCACGTCCACACGCATGGAGACCGTCCGGCGGAGAAGGGCTCCGTCTCGGTGCGGGGCCCAGGAGAGATCCAATGAGCAAGTTCATCACGCTGATCGAGAACAAGGCCTTCATCATCGCGCTGCTGACCGCAGCGGCGTCCACAGCCGCGGTGTTCGGCTACAACATCCCGGTCCAGACCATCGTCGGCCTCATCACACCGATCATGGTCATCCTCGGCGTCCAGGGTTGGCAGACCGCACAGCAAACCAAGCTGAAGATGGCGCATGCACACGAGGTCGAAATGCATGCCCTGCTGTACGGCCACACCGTCGAGAACGGGGTCTTTCGAGATGCGGCCGGCAAGAGCATCCCGGCTGCGCCGCGCGCGCCGCAGTCTGGTCGCGCACGCGTGGGCCTTCTTCTTATCGTTGCCACTGCGCTCCTGCTGATCGTGCAGCTGGCGCGGAACAGCTCGACCCCCGCGCCGACGCTCGACACGGCCGACGTGGTCGAGGGCGTCGCACTCGGTCCAACAGGCTGTGCAAGCGCTCCTCCGATCGTCACTGACATCGTCGACTGCGTGAAGGCTGAGGCGATCGTCGTCAGCGACGGCTACACCGTCACGCAGGTCGTCGCGGCCGTGTGGGGCGCGATTGCAGGCGTGGTTTCCGATGGCATCACCGCCGTTATCCCGGTGCTTGAGGGCCTGGCAACCTCGTTCGGCCCAAACCTCGTCGCCTGCATCGTCGACGACTACCCGACGAGCGGCAGCGGCGCTGGCAGCGGTTCAGGCAGCGCCGCGCCTGTCGTCGCGTCGACACGATACGGCGGCGCTGTCGATCTCGACACCAAGGCGAAGCTGCTCAACGCACTCGCGCCCGGCAAGAAGTTCAACCACGGCAAGAAGAAGTAGGGAGCCCTCCATGCCCGTCAAGACCATCACGCACGCCAAGGGCACCGCCCGGTTTGGCCGCAAGCGCCCCGTCGCGATCGGGCCGCACTTCCGGCTTCACAACTACCTCCGCGCGAACCTGCCGCCGCCGCCGACCTCGACGCGCTATGCGGCCGCAGCGATGCCGGTGCTCACCGACATCTTCTGCAACGACACGCTCGGCTGTTGTGTGGTGAGCGGCGGCTACCATGTCGAGGGCACGGAGACCGGCAACGCCGGCGACCTGTTCCACGCGACGAGCGCTCAAATCATCGCGGACTACTCCGCGATCGGCGGCTACGTCCCCGGCGACCCGTCGACCGACAACGGTTGCGACGAGCCGACCGCGCTGAACTACTGGACGCAGCACGGCTTCGCCAACGGCACCAAGCTTCTCGGCTGGCTCGCGGTCGACGCGACCAACAAGACCGAGCTGATGCAGGCGCTCTACCTGTTCGAGAACCTGTACTTCGGACTCGAGCTGCCGGACGCGTGGGTCAACCCGTTCCCGAGCGGACCAGGCTATGTCTGGGACGTCGGTGCGCCCGACCCGAACAACGGCCACTGCGTCATCGGCTACGGCTACGGCACGACGGGTGTCGACATCGACTCGTGGGGCCTCGTCGACCCGACGACCGGCAACGGCGGCACACTCACCTGGGCGGCCATCGCTGCGCTGGCCGTGCAGAAGGCCGGCGGCGCCGTCTACGTACTGTGCTCGCCGGACCAACTCGCGAAGGGTGCGGCCAAGGCGCCGAACGGCGTCGCGTGGACGGACCTCATCGCGGACTTCGACTCGATGGGCGGCAGCGTGCCCGTCCCACAGCCGGCCCCGAGCCCGACGCCGAACCCGAGCCCGACGCCGAACCCGACGCCAACGCCGCCTGCGTCGCCGATGGCGACGCTCGCACAGGCGCAAGGCCTGGCCGTCGGCGCGCTCGCGAAGGCCCCCGTGCTGCTCACACGCACGCAGGCCGAGTCGATCGCGAAAGCCGGCCTCGCTGCCGGCTGGCCGAAGTCGTAGCGATCGTCGACACCTATAATTGAGGACATGACGCAGGCACTGGCCGTCCAGGGATCGCTCGCCATCCCCCTCGTGGACGGCGGCACCGTCGCCGCGATCAGCCTGGCGGCGTCGCTGGGCTTCACGGCGCGCGCCGACTTCCAGCGCAGCTACACGGGAGCGATCTCCAACGACCCTGTCAACTTCGGCACGCTCGCGAGTCCGGGAGCCAAGGGCGTCTTCGTCTACGTTGGCTCGGGCAGCTGCACGATCTCGTGGCAGTCCGACGCCGACGCTGCGTGGCCACTCGCCGTCGGTGGCTACTTCCTGTGGGTCAATCCGCAGACGCCGTTCCCGACCTCTGCATTCATCACAACGACGGGCCCCTGCAACGTCGTCTTCCTCGCGGTGGGATAATGCTACGCCACGCGGCAGACCGTGGCCGCGCAGCCGCGCTCGAGCACTTCAAGCTCGCCGACATGGCCGCGCCGCACCTGGCGCAGGTCCACAACGCAGTCGTGCCGCCGTCGATGCCGATGCCGGCGTTGCGCCAAAAACGCGGGCCGATGTTCCAGCACCAGGCGATGCCCGAGTGGCAGCAGTCGTTCATGCAGGCCCGCCACGGTGCTGGAGCCCCGCCGGCGCCCGCCACGCCCGCGTCGCCCGACCCGGCGTGGGCCGCTGCGCACGCTGCGGTGCGGGGCCAACAGGCAGCGAACGTCGCCCCGGCGCACGCAGAGCTGCCTGCGCCCAAGCCCGCGGCACAGTCGCTTGCACCGGCCGCCGCGCCCGCAGCGGCAGGAGCGGCGTCAGCCGCGGCCGGCGGCGCAGGCCGTTTCATGCGCGGCACTCGGCGTGGACTCGGACTGGCCGCGCTCGGCACCGCGGGCGCGCTCGCGTACGGCCTCCACAACCAGAACGAGGAAGACCGTCGCCAGCGCGACCTCGTCTACGCTCCCATGACCGGAGGGTTCTGATGTCGCTGATGCGCATCGCGTTCGAGAGCGGCGGCCGCGCCGCGCGCGCCAAGTTCGCCCTCGGGCCACCCACGCAAGTCGATCAGTTCGTCGCCGACGTCGAGAACGGCCAGGATGTCCCTCCGTCTGGAGCGGTCCCGCCGATGTCACACGCGCCCGGCGACTGCGCGGCGCTCGACGGTACGATGCCACTGCAGCTACCGCAGTCGACGTCGCCACAGACGCCGCCCAACACCGTCGGTTCGACGGTCGGCTCGCCGCCGCAGCTCGCTGGCGCGCCGGGCCCGGCGCCACAGTCGATGGGTGCACTGAGGACGTAGCTGTGGATATCTTCGAGAAGCTCGCCATCCTCGGCAGCACGTACGCGCGCGCGCTGACCAACGCGGCGACGCGCGGCGGCCGCGCGCTGGCGCCAGCGATGACCGAGCGCGCATCGCAGATCGCTGCACAGCCCAACGCGCAGCTGCGCCCGGGTTTGGGGCAGTTCTTCCGCGAGCACGGTAGCGGCGGTGAGCTGGCTCCGACGCCGCAAAGCGAAGCGATGCGAAGCCTGTCAGCACGTCTGCCCTGGCAGAGCGCCGAGCATGGCGGCGGTGTGAAGGCGCTCGACCGGGCCAACGCACTGCTCGACCAGCGTGGTCTGTCGTCGACGACGCCTGGTGGCGCTGCGGCATTCCATCAGCAGAAGGTCACCAACCTCCCGCTCGCGCCGAAGACCCGAGAACAGACGCAGGTGGGCCCTGCGCCCGGATGGCAACCACGGAACCTGAGGCGCGACTACCAGATGCACCTCATGCATCAGGACCGTGTACTCGACCGTTTCGATGAGTACCGCCAACAGAACGACCCGCGCGCGCAGCTCACGCCGCTGAAACAGCCGCCGCCCGTCAATCGACCCGACGTCGCGATTCCTGCGCGCGTGTCGCCGATCGGAGGCCTGGCGGCAGGACAGGGGGACAGCACGCAGGTCCTCAAGACCGGCGCAGTGTTGCCTACCGCAGTCGGCGCTGCCATTCCGCTCGCTGTCGGCGGCGCGTTGCTCGCCCACAAGCCCGGCATTCACGCCGACCTCGCGAACAGCCTGCACAACCCCGGCGACATCCACCAGCAGGACGCTGAACAAGCGATCCCCGCAGAGGTGCTAGCGCAAGCCGCCCGTGCGCACGAGGCACTGACCCAGCGCGGCATCGACCCGTCGGCCCTGCGGATGGCCGTCGACGCGCCGTCGGGCGCCGGCAAGACGGTGCTCTCCAAGGCGCTCGCGCAGCAGATGGGCCTGCGACACCACGGGCTCGACTGGCGCCCGCACATGCGCGCGCACCAGCTGCTGGGAGGCGGCGACATCGAGAAGACGCCGTACGCGCCGCACGCGGGTGAGATCCTCGAGCACCAGCAGCTCCTGCGCAGCTACGACCCCGAGCTGTTCGACGCGGCCATCCACATCAACCGGGACCCCGCGACGATCCGGCAGCAGGTGCTGCAGCGCGGCCGCGGCGCGCGCACCCACGACCTGCTCGACTACGAGAAGTCGATCGACGTCGGCAACCGAGCGTTCGACACGCTGGGCGGCGACGCGATCGACCTCGGTGGCGGCACGATGATGAAGATCCGGCCGCAGGCTGGCTGGGGCGACGCCCTCGACCAGCAGCTCGCTGCGGCCGGCATCGACGCGTCGGGCCTGTCCCGCCACGAGAAGCTGCTGTCGCTCCACGCGGGCCAGCGCCAGACCGGAGCCGGCTGGACGCCGTACGCGAAGAACCCGTTCAGCGGCGGCGAGATGGCCGCGATCGGCGCGTCGATCCCACTCGGCGTCATGGCCGCGAGGGCGCTGGCGCGTCGTCCAGCGTAGCAACGACGTCCCCCACCTCTACGGTCTTGGCGCAGGCCTCGAGCCAGACCACGGCGCCGGCACACGGCGCCTCGTGCGGGATCTCCATCTTCATGCACTCGAGGATGATGATCGTCGTTCCTTGCGTGATGTGCTGCCCGACGCCGACAGAGTGCGTGAGCACGCTGCCCGCGACCTGCGCCTCAACCTTGCGAATGGCCATCGGCGATGTTTATCACATAAACTAGAACACGGATCCACGCACGTAGAGGCGAAGAAGCCCGGTGGGCGACGTGCCGACGTTCTTGACCTCGACGCGAAGCCAGCGCCCGAAGATCATCGAAAAGAACTTCCCGGTCGCGGCCTGCTTGCTCGGGTCGTACAGGTGGCGTCGCTCTTCGGCGTCGTAGTGAAGCTGGTAGATGTTCTCGTCGGTCACGTAGTGCCCGTCGTCGTCGACCTCGTCGTTCGAGAAGGTCACGACGACTTCGAGGGGCTGGTCGCACGCGATGGAGCCGAAGAACCGCGTGAAGTTGATCGCTTCTTGGTACGCGACGAGGGTTGAGCCGGGCTCGAGGGGCTTGACGAAGCGGTTCAGCATCGCGAACCGCGGGTGCCCGAGGAAGTTCGGCTTGTCCGGCGGTGCCGGCTGCACCCACGCGCAGATGACGTTCGCTGAGAGTTTGGGGTAGTGCGTGAACGGCACCTACGCCAGCTCTTCCGGGTCCGGCTTAGGCGCGTCCATGCGCACCAGGTTGAGTGCGATCCCCATCACCACGAACGACGTCACACCGACCTGCGTGCAGTACCAGAACCCCTTCGCACTGACACGGTCGTCCCACGAAGTCCCGCACGCGACGTCGTGCCACTTCTTCTTGTCGAAAGACACCCACAGCGTGTTGACGCCGGTGTTGCGCAGCGAGATCTGCCGCGTCGCGGTCGCGAAGCGGTGGTAGCCGACGCACGGGCGCGCCACCAGGTCAGCCGGCATGGGCTGGCCGGCATCCGCGTGGTCAGCGCCCATCGCGTGTTAGGCGAGACCGGTGGGCGCGACGGCGCCACCGACAGCGTTCCACGCTGAGCCCGACCATTCGAACTCGTACCAGTCCCACTTGCTGGTGACAGTCGCGGTTGCGAAGTTGCCTGCGTGGGTCGGCGTGATGACACCGGTGCCCGACGCGCCCTTGACCGTATGGATGAGGGTCAGCCGCTGACCCGCCTCGGAACCGTCGGGGAGCACGAGCGCGTTGCCTGCCCCGGTCGAGGTGAACAGCGTCGTCCGCTTGGTCACGTCGATCGTGCCTGCCCCCGAGAGCGTCGCAGGCGCGCTCTTGAAGATCGACGCGAGCGACGGGTTCGGATAAGACCCCGTCAGGTCACCGCCAGCGGCGCCCGACGAAGCCGACGTCGACGCCACAGCAGCCCACGCGTTGGTGCCCGTCTTGAGCAGCGTCGCCCAGCCGCGATTGGTGTTGATGACGATGTTGGCGCCGCCGTTGATCGTGCCGGCACTGGCAACCGTGATCGTGATGTTGTTGGTGCCCGCATCACCCTTCTCGTCGATGACGCGCACCGTCTGACCGATTGGCGCGGCGGCGGAAAGCACGACGGAAACAGCGCCGGGTGCGGTCAGGTTGGTGAGGATGTCGTGGTCACCTGCAACAGCGTCGTACGGTGTGACCAAGACCGTGACCTCGTGCGACGGGGGCACGTCGGTCTGCACCGCCGGATCGTTGGTGATCGTGTAGGTGATGTTGCCTGCGGTCTTCTCGGCGATGAGGATCGCCTCGATCGCAGCGATCTCACCAAGAGGCAACTCGACCGGGCCGTAAGTCCCGCTCCCTTTGATCTGGAAGCTGGCGGCGGGATAGAGGCCGGTGGGGTCCTGGATCCCGATGTTGCTGGTCGACAGGTTGGTCACAGTCAGGAGCGCCATCGGGAACCTCTCAAGGTGTGACGAAATTATAGGCGCCGGAGGCCTCCGTCCAAACGTGCCCTACAATTTCCTGTGGGCCAAAAAAGGAGGCCGTGATGACCCTTGTCTTGCCGCAGCACGAACAGCTCTTCCCGTCCAAGCTCCTTCCTCACCGCCTCGAGGAATACGTCCTCGACAACCTGCCGCCGTCGTGGGACCGCAAAGCTGCAGCCGTGCCCTTAACGGGCCAGCGCGTGCTCGAGGTCGTCCAGGGAGGACAGCTCGGCATCGGCATGACAAACATCGACCCGCGCTACTTCGTGGGCACCTGCTTCCACGAAGCGGGCTGCACGAACGAGTGGGACACCGAGGTCGCCACCGCGTCGAGTCCGACTGGCTTCCAGAGCGTCGGCGCCTACCAGATCGGCGACGAAGAGGCGCGCACGTTCGGCTTCGTGCTCGCCGACATGCTCGACTTCGACAAAGCGACGGTTTGCATGATCCAGCTCGCCGAGCGCAATCGCACCGCGTTACGCGGCTACGCCAAGCTCGCAGCCGATGCACCGGACCTCGACTACATCGACCCCAAGGGCACGGTGTGGAAGGGCGGCACGATGCGGGCCTACCTCGCGATCGCGCACAACCACGGTCTCGGTTACGCACGCCAGACCATCGCCACCTACGGCATGGACTGGGCGAAGTACAAGGAGAGGAACCCAGCCGACAACATCGTGTCGCACCAGTACGGCGAGGACTGCGTCACCGGCGGACCGTACTACCCCGCTACCACGTGATCTCGGAGGTCTCATCGTTGACAGCCTCGGCGCCGATCGCGCGGCCAGTCTCGTCGCGCTTGATCGAGTCCTCGCGGACCAGCACCGCCCAGATCTGACACGACGTGTCGCCCAGGTTGTCGCGGTCCTTGCGGGTACGGCCGCACGCGCCGCACATCCAGACCGTGCCCTCGCGCGCGAGGCTCGGTTCGTGTTCGTCGACGCCGGGCCTCACCGACGACCGCATCAACCCTCCTCCTTGTTGACCCGTTTGAGGCCGCACTGGATGAAGATCCACGCCGGGCGTCCCGTGCGTGTATTGCGCTTGGCTGCGCGCCGCTCGACCAGCGGCGTCGGCTTCCAGTTCTCCAGCTCATTCACGCGAGCCGAGATGCTCTGGTGCGTACGTCCCGTCGCGACCTCCAGCTCGTCGACGGTGCACCCCTCCCAGCCCGCGGACCGGATGAGGTCGTAGACCTGGAGCTGCAGCGCGCTGAGCTGAGACTCAATGTCAGCCATCGGTCTTCACCGGCTTGGGCTCCCGGCACGCGGCACAACACGGATATTCCACCGGCACGAGCATTGAACCGCAAGTTCGGCAGGTCTTCCCCTCGAAAACGCCATTCTCGAAACGCCCGCGCACGAGAGCTTCTTGTGCCCATGCTAGCCGTGACACCTGATCGGTCAGTTGGTTGACCGCGGCGATCAACCGCTCGTCGTTGTCAGGCATGGTTGTTCTTCTCCGCCCACCAGCGATGCACCACAACGGTGCCCTCGCAGTTGTCGCCCATGTCGAACACCTCGCTGTCATCGTGGATGACGCTCTTGGGCACCCAGATCTCCTTGTCGTCGATTCGGATCAGCAGAGCCTTCTCGGTCTCGCGAGCGACCTTGCCGTCGCCGAGCGTGTGCGGTTCCTTGCCGCTGTCATAACCCATCGCGTCCTCCTCGAGTCCTTGTACCAAGAGTCAGCGCATCTTCTTAACGCGGTCCACCGTGTCGCGGCGCAGGTTGTCGACCTCCGTCACCACAGCCTGTTGTGCCTGCGCAAGCCGGTCCTGTGCATGCAGCAGCGCCATGCACAACCGCTCGACGCGCGCGAGCTGGCGAGGGTTGATCAGCACGACGCATTCGCGCATCGCGAGCTGCTTGCGCAGCTTCGCAATCTCCTTGTCGCGCTTGACGAGCAGCTCCCCCAGCTTGCGCTCGCGACGTGCCGCCGCAACGCCCATGCTACTTCTCCTCATCCGCAAGTCGCGCGAGCACATCGCCGTGACACGGAAGCGGCTTACACCAGCAGCCTAAAACCTTCCCACGCAACGTCGACAACTTCACCATGAGGTGCGGCTGTTGTTTGAGCCACTCCTCATACTTCGAAATGGCTTCCTCGCGCGTGGCGACCACGTACTTCGCGCGCGTAGGTTTATCCTTTTCGTGCGTGAAGAGGTTGCCCCACCGCGTAGCTCTGGTGATGTCGACGTCGTATGCCGACGTCCGCAGGTTCACAACGGTCGTCTTCATCGCAGTGGCTCCACGCCGAAGTGAACACGCGCGAACCGCACCAAGTGCGCCCAGTCGTCAACCTGGACGCCCCACTCCGCGTTGGGATATTCCGACGAACCATGCGGCCGCAACCACGGCTCGTTCTCGTTGTAGCGACGACGCAGGCGCACGGCGACGCCGGCACCACGCCCCATCTTCGACGTCCAGTATTCCGCCCATTCGATCAGATGGGACGTCCGATCGTCGATGAGCATGTCGCCATGGATGCGGAACTTCTTGAACGCGTGGTAGACGTCGCGCGGGTCGATGCCGATGTGTTCGAGGATCCACGCGTTGCGCTCGAACACCCAATGCCGGCTCGCCAGGAACGGCTGCGTCACCGGTACGACGTCAGCGAACTCGCGCAGCGCTGCAACGCTTACCTTGGCCTCTTCGTACGCCGGTAACCCTTCGACCCAACCCTCTTTGCAAACCTGATCGTACAGGAGCTTGGATTGCTGCGCGTCCAGCCCGAGGGCCTTCTCGATCATGAATTGATCGACGTCATCATGTTCGTACAGGCGTCCGGTGAGGTCCAGCACGTGCGGTAGGCAGCCGGCGATGAAGTTCGCGACGACGCCATCGATGTCCAGGAGAATGACCGGCTTGCTCATGACGTCCTTTCATAACTGGTGACGATCACCTCGCCCACCTTGCCCCGCTTGTCGCCCTTGCTGTTGATCGCGCGCGCGACCTGCACGTCGTCCACGCAAAAGTCGGCGTAAAGCTCGCGGATGAACGGCGTGTCGTTGTTCGACAACATCACGTAGGCGCCGCGCGCCCGAAGCTTGCGCGCGTACTCGGCCAGCTCGCGCTGCTGGTCGCGCCCGAACACGTCCTTGGTGTACGAAGTGAAGTTCGACGTCTGCGAGTGTGGGTCGTATGGCGGATCCATGTAGACGAAGTCGCCCTCGCCCGCGCGCGCCGTCGTGTCAACGTAGCTACCGGCGCGCACGTCGGCGCCGCGCAGCGCCTGGGAAGCCGCGCGTAGCTGCTCGACGCTGTAGATCCCCGGGTCCTTGTAGTCGCCGCGCGGCACGTTGAACCGGCCCTCCCGGTTGACGCGCCACAGCCCGTTGAAGCAAGTCTTGTTGAGGTAGATGAACGCCGCAGCGCGCGCCGGGGGGTCCTCATCCCACTCGAGGGCGTTGAACGCCTCGCGCACAGTGTAGTAGTAGCTCTCATCAACGCCGTGCTTGTGCTTGTGCGCGGCCAGATGGTCGATGACGTCCTCGACGTGCGATGACACCGCCTTGTACATCGCGACCAACTCGGTGTTGGTGTCGCCGAGCGTGGCGGGTTGCGGCCCCAAGTGAAAGAACAACGCGGCGCCGCCGCAGAACGGTTCGTAGTAACCACGGTACGCAGAAGGCATGCGGGCGACCAACTCGGACAGGAGCCGGGTCTTCCCGCCCGCCCATTTCAGCAACGGTCTTGCCACCGAGGAACCCTACACCGTCGTGTTTATCCTGTAAACACAGGGCCAAAAAAGAGGCGCCGCGGGCGCGCCTCTCACCTCACGCCGCCAGCTCCGGCGCCGTCGTGAACCGGAGCAGGTGCTCGAGCGCGAGCCCCGGGGCGTCCAGCACCACAACCGTGGCGCCGTCGGACCGCATCACGCCGCACGCCCAGGACACGGCCTCTTCACGCGCCCCGAAGAACGGGCAGGTCGCGAGGACCTTGCGGTCACCCAGACCCGAGCCCGGCGGCCACCGGTACACGGTGACGGCCCAGCAGTCGCCCGTGGTCTTCAGCGACACCGCCCAATTCCCCCACCTCGCGTGCCAGGACTTGTTCTTGTCGTTCGCCATGGTTGGCTCCTCGGCGCCGATCAGGCGCGGTTGTTGTTGTCAGTGGACGTAGTGCAAGTGCTTCAACCTGCCGTCGCGGTGCCGGTCGTAGAGCACGAACGTATCGTGCTCTGAAACCTTGCCGCGGTGACCGAACTCCTCGACCTTGTGGTCGCCGTCGATCGTGTGCATCTCGATCACGTAGTGTGTCGTGCCGTCGCGCTGCGGGCACTGGTGGAGCGTCACCGTGCGCACCTTGGCGACATCGGCAGCACCCACCATCGCGCGCACGCGCGGAGGAACGGAGAACGCAACTGGCAGGTCGCAGCGCAGGCCCGCGCGCAGCAGCGCGTTTGATAGGCATCGGAACTCGTTCTGCATCGTGCACCCGGATTCTAGGTCAGCGCTTGGGCTGCGCCGCGACCGCGTCTTCTAGCACGGCGACGATGCGCTCGGCGACCGTGACCAACACGTGTCGTTCTTGGTGCGCGCGCACCAGCGCGTGCCCAATCTCGACGATCAGGCATGCCACCGGCGAGAGGCTCCGTTGCGCATTGGGCGAGAACACGTCGCCGCGCGCGTGCCGCGGAGCGTGCGCCAGGGGAACATCGCGGTCGATGTCATCGTCCTTCTCGCACCCCCACATCAGATGCCACGTGCCCTGATGCTTGCCGAACGACAAGATGAAGCGACCCTCCTCCGTGTCGTAGCGGGTCTCCGCGCGAATGCACGCGCGCAGCTCGGTCAGCGCGGTCTCGATGCGCTGGATGGCGCCCAAGATCTTGTCGTCGACCGCGTTAAGCGCGTCGCGCTTCTGCGGAAGCTCCGCGAGCGCCTGTACGACCGCGTCCAGCACGGACTACGCCCCCTGCGTCGCGGGGGTTCCGGCGGTCTCGAGCTTGCCGACCTTACGCGCCACGACCGCTTCGTGGGCGCGGAGCGCGCGGTGCACAGCGCTCTTAGCAGCGCCTTCGCTGGACCACGTCCGCGGCAGCACCGTTCCTAGCACCGTCGCCGAGAACACGTTGCGCCTGTGGTCGTCGAGACGTACGCGCGCAATCTCGATGCCGTCGTGCAAGCACGCCCACGCGCGCGGCGCGGGGAACGCGCGGTCGTTTTTGTGCCGCCACCACGTCACGACGCCCCAGACGCCCGGGTCGCCGTCCTTCCAGCCAGCAGCCTGCAACGCGCCGTGCTGCACGGGGGTAAGCGCACCTGCAGCAAGCGCCCGACTGAGCCCGTACTCGCTCGAGGCCTCGAGGCCCAAGCGAGTCAGCGACACCTCGAGGCCGCGGACCTTCAACGACACGCCGGTGTAGGCGATCGCCGTGTCCTCGCATTCGGCGACGAAGCAACCTTCGCAGAGCATGGCGTCGGGTGCGTGGGGCAGCCCGACGATGTCCCACTCGCGCAGGTCGACGCCGAGGCGACGCGCGTCAGCGACACGGTGGTCCAGCGACCGCACACGCGTGCCGGCATCCAGCCGCCCGCAGGAGGCGCACGGCAGGGTCACCTCGGCGGCGCGCCCCTCGTCCGCATCGTCATGGACCAGAACGTGGGTGTCCCAATCCGTGCCCCACATCTCCTCGGTGCCCTTGGCGATGAGCACGCGGCCGCGCTCTGGCGCCTCTGCGACGATTTCCTCGGCGACGGTCTCGACGGTCTCCTCGACGACCTCGGCGTCGCGAGGCGCCGAGCGACGGCGGATCTCGGAGT
>Ga0181531_10000022_pt1 | contig 150963 bp, 127 predicted proteins | sample PEATcosm2014_Bin_38_FD_119743 | JGI IMG/M metagenome (GOLD analysis project Ga0181531, IMG submission 119743) | Peatland microbial communities from MTU Mesocosm Facility, Houghton, MI, USA - PEATcosm2014_Bin11_10_metaG | ecosystem: Environmental > Terrestrial > Soil > Wetlands > Peat | place... | reverse complement strand
GAATATACCGTTTTGAGAGGTTTTTACGGCTGAGAAGAGGGGCTAAGTCGTTTGAATCCGGCAGAGCCGGTTAACGTTTGGCGCGTTATGAGCCCGACGAGCTACCAGGCTGCTCCACCCCGCATATTGACTATAGCGAACACGCAGGGCCCCGTCAAATCACCGCAAAACCCTTAACACGCCTACCAGCTGCTATACACCGTCCCATCGAATGGGGAAGTCCTCGACGAATGCGAATGCACGTCCACCATTCCTGTCGTCACTTGATCGGGGCTCAGCACAACATTATCAAACACCGGATCCCAGTCTGCCGCCTGTGTCATGGGATCCACGGGAACTTCCCTCAGGTAGCCCGCACTATGCAAATCTTCCAGTGACTGCGGTGCCGCCTGCTTATCCAGCGTGTAGTTATCAATGGACTCGCGCAGCACCTGCAAGTCGTGTTTGAGCACCGCCTCGCGCGATCTCGCGATCGTCTTGTCGTACCGTCCTGCCGCCAGCCCTAGAAGAATGAAAATAATCGTGATCACGATCATCAGTTCAATCAGCGTGAAACCGCCGCTCGAACTCCTGGCACGCAAGCGCCGCACTCCGCCCGCCCGACCTCGGCTTGTTCCGCTCAGCCCATTCATTCCAGCACCTCTACATAACTACCAATCGCTATATTTTGTCCCATCGAGCGCTGTGCCCGTGGACTTCGAATACACATCAAAAACATTGCTGCCGCCCCAACTCTGCGCATCCGAATCGTCGCTCACCGACCGCAAGCCCCAGTCTGCCTTCCCGGTCATCGGATCCACCGGAACCTTTCGAAGGAACCTGAGTCGCTTATCGCCTGTCGTTCCAATTTGCACGCCCTGCACCAACGTGTCCAAATCCGGCGGATAATTCTGCGTTCCTACCTGCGTACGGAATTTGTGCTGGTCAGCCAGTTCCTTGTAATAGTCAATGGCGTCCCTCATCGTCCGCAGATCGTAGTGAAGTTCCGCTTCCTTCTGCCGCAAGGTGGTATAGCGGAAAATCGGCAGGGCCATGGAGGAGAGCACGAGCAGAATGGCGCAAGCTATGACCAACTCTAGCAGCGTCATACCCGCCTTCGGTGAAAGGCCATGCCGCCGAAATCGTTTCTGTAGAGCAACCGTCGCCAAACTCATAGCCTCTGCCGCAGACTACGGCTGAACCTGCACGCTGGCCTCGCTCGTAACCAGCGGAATCGGCCGCTGCTGCGAATCCTTTGCATTCTGCTGCACGATGGACAAGCCGGATGTGCCCGGCGCAATGCCCTTAATCACGATACCCAGCAAGGTCCCGCTTCCGTTCACACCCGGCGTGTTGGGCTGTCTTGTAGCGGAAATAATCGCCTGCCCCTTTTCTTTGTTGACGTTTTCCACGATGGCGATTTCCTGCGTCCCTCCGGAGAGAAACCCGCCGTGTTGCCCTTCGCCGACCGCGTGCTGCACTTCTTCCACGCTAATGACTGCCGGATTGTATTGCACCAGCATCGGGATAGAGAACAGGTCGCTCACATTGTCCACGACCACTGCAATCGTTTTTGTCTCTCCCACTTTCAGCGTCAGCCCCTGCGGCTCGAACCGCAACTTGCCGGGCTGTCCTTGCGGCGCATTACTTACAGCCGGCGCGGTCGCCCCTGGCGTCCCTGGCAAGCTCCCACCGGGCGCCGTTCCGGCCGCTGGTGCCTGCCCGCCAGACTTTGCGGGTTCCTGCACCGCCGGCGTACGAATATCGCTCTCGCGCTTCACCTGTACGGCGAGTTCCGTTCCAGAGTAAAGCCCGCGCAAATTCGCTTTCGTCCAATCCGGTAGCCGCACGATATGCGGAATCAGCACGATCAGCACTTCGTCTTCCTGGTGTTCCACGCTGTCCGTTGAAAACAGGTAACGAATCACGGGAATCTTCGCCAATCCTGGCCAGCCATTCAGCGTTTTCGTATCCGTCCGCTGGATTAACCCCGCCAGAATATTCACTTCGCCTTCCTTCAATCGTATGTCATTTTCAACGACTCTCTGGCTGATGATCGGCTGGCTGATTCCTCCAATGGTGGATGTGCCTGTTACCGAAGAAACCTCGATCTTTTCTTTCAGGCTGATGTCATGATTCGGGTGTACGCGCGGCGTGATATCAATATTCACACCCACATCCTGATATTGAAACTGTGTGTTAACCAGTGGATTCACCAGGCCCGCTCCACCGACTGCTCCAACTCCTACTCCGGCCTGAAAGCTTCCCGTTGCAATCGGAATGCGGTCGCCGATCTTTAGCTTCGCCTGTTGCCCGTCCACCGACCGCAGCTCCGGATTCTGAATGATTTTCGTAAACGTATCCGTCAGCACCGCTGTAGCCGTCAAGTTCGGCACTGTGACGCTGTAATCGCTGCTGTTCAACTGCCGAAGATTCTGCAGCGTAATGTTGTTCGTCGTGGATGTGGTCGTCGTGGTAGAAGTAGTGCTTGTTGACGATGCTCCCGGATTAATCGCGATGGACGCGCTCTGCCCGGGCAGAATTCCCAGGTTCCGCAATCGGTCCGTCCTCGCTTCCAGCACTTCCACCTGAATCACGACTTCCGGCTTCGCCTTATCCACGTCGTCCAACACTTTTTGGATCAGCGTCAGCATGTCCGGCGTCGCGCGGATCACGATCGCATTCTGCGCGTTAAGCTGCTGGATGCGCTTCAAATCGAACAATTGCCGAAGCCCCGTCACAATTTCTGTCAAATCTTGCGGCGTCACCGTATTCGCCAGGTAAAACGTCTTCAGAACTTCCTCTTCGTAGTCGCGCCTCTTCTGCGCCTGGTCCGGGATCACCATCACGATGTTTTCCGTGATCGGTTTTGTAAAAGCTTTGCTCTCCAGGTTGACGATCTCCAACGCCTGCGCAATCGTCACATTATTCAAATCCACGCTGATTCGCCGCGCAGGGAATTCCGGATCGTAAATCATCGTCAGCCCCGCCAGCTTCCCGATCGTGTCGTACACCATCTTGGCGTCGGCGCCTGGGGCTTTGTATGTGATGGCTATGTTCGACAGCGGCTTGATCTCCGGCGGGGCGGAGACAAACTTTTGCATTTCGTCATCGGCGGGCTTGGCGGAACTGTCGTTTGCGTGGTTTTGTTCCGCGATCATCGCCAGCGTCTTCTTCAGTTCCTGCGCTGCCACCGGGCTGCCCGGATCAATCATTTGCGCCCGCTGGAATTGGACCGCCGCGCCCTGCAAGTCCCCATTTTCCCTCAGCTTAATCCCTTCCTTGATGTGTTGCTCCCCGGCGTCAAACCGCGCTTGGTTGTATCGAATCTTGTAGCCGGCGTTATTGGGGTCCGCCTTCAGGGCCTTTTGGTAAAACTCCATAGCGGCATCGAAATCTTGCAGCGTCTCAGCCTTCCGCCCCTTGTTGTAATCCGAATCGCCTTTCGGGCAGCCGGAGGCGAACAGACCTATGCCGACACACAAAAACACAATTAGGCTACGCCGCATGGACTCTCCGAGGCCTCGACACGAAGCCATTGCAGTCTATCACCCGGTTTAGAGCACCGGCAAGACGCGGAAGGTTGGCTCGACTCCTTCAAGTAATGTGCCCAAACCATACCCATAGCCAAGTTTTAACAGTCCAGTTATGATGAGGGATTGTGCCGAAGCCAATCAAGAAGCCCGAGAAGGGCGCCAAATCCGGCGAACAAATCGTGGCCCAGAACCGTGCCGCATCCTATAACTACCATCTTATGGACCGGATGGAAGCCGGCCTCGTTCTGCATGGCACCGAAGTGAAAGCGTTGCGCGAAGGAAAAGCGAATATCCGGGATGCCTATATCGATTTTAAGCCATCGGGCGCGTGGCTCGTCAACGCACACATTGCACAATACTTGCCCGGCGGCCCCTGGAACCATGAGCCGCTCGGTTCGCGCAAATTGCTCCTTCACAAGAACGAAATCTACAGGTTTGCCGGACGTACCCAAGCTAAGGGTTTGACCGTGATTCCCACGAAGATTTACTTCAAAAATGGCATCGCAAAGGTCGAAATCGCCCTGGCACAAGGTAAAAAATCGTGGGACCGCCGCCAGGACGAAAAAGATAAGGAAGCTCGAAGAGAGACCGAAAAAGCGATGTATAACAATCGGAGGCGATAGAGGAACATGCACATCACACTTGAAACAAAGCCGTTTGCCGCCTTGGAGACTGACGCCCTCGTCTCCTATGTTTTTGACGAGAGCGATCCAATTCAAGGGCGTATCTCCGAAATTGATACGGCCGCGGGCGGTTTTCTCAAGAAGCTGGCTAAGAGCGGCGAATTCAGCGGCAAGCCGCTCGAGACGACCCTTCTCCACGCCGTAGCCGGACTGAAAGCCGTCCGGCTCCTGCTCCTTGGAGCAGGGAAGCGTGAAAAGTTTGATAACGCCGCGCTTCGCAAACTTGCCGGCGTTGCAACCCGTTATCTCAAAACGCGAAGCGTCCACAACTTCGCGTTCGTCGTCCGCGAAAACGATGCCACCGAAGATTTCGCTCAGGCCATCGTCGAAGGCGCCATCGCCGCCGACTTTGAGTCTGACAAATACAAGACCGACAAGAAAAACGATAAGTTCATCGACTCTCTCGCCATCGCAGGATATTCCGACGCCGAACGTGCCGCTGGCGAAAAAGGTTTGGCCCGTGGACGCATTATCGGAGAGTCGCAGAGTTTTGCGCGCGACCTCATCAACGAGCCTTCCAACAAGCTCACGCCAAAAATTCTCGCCGAAAAAGCGGAAGCCATGGCCAAACAGGCTGGCCTCGCTGTCGAGATTCTCGACGAAAGGAAAATCGCTGATTTAAAAATGGGCGCTCTGCTCAGCGTTTCGCAAGGCGGGCCTGAACCGCCGCGCATGATTGTCGTGACGTACACGCCAGCGGATCCCAAGCCTGGCGCGCCCGTCATTGGACTCGTCGGCAAAGCCGTTACGTTTGATACCGGAGGTATTTCCATTAAACCTGCTGACGGCATGGAAAAAATGAAGTACGACATGGCTGGCGGAGCCACGATGCTCGGCGTCATGCGCGCGCTCGCGACGCTAAAGCCGAACGTCAAAGTGATCTGCGTTGTTCCGGCCACGGAAAACATGCCTGGCGGCACGGCGCAGAAGCCAGGCGATATTCAGACCGCCATGTCCGGCAAAACCATCGAAGTCTTGAACACCGACGCCGAAGGCCGGCTCATTCTTGCCGATGGCGTTCACTACGCCAAGCAGCTTGGTGCCACGCATCTCGTTGACGCGGCTACCCTCACTGGTGCGATTGTCGTAGCGCTGGCTAGTATCAACGTCGGCGTCTTCAGCGGCGCGGATCAGACCTGGACGGACAAGCTGCTCGCTTCGGCAAAAGCCGTCGGCGAAAAAATGTGGCAGTTGCCGATGGATGATGAGTACCGCGAATTCATCAAGGGCACCGTCGCCGACATTCAGAATATTGGCAGCGGCAAAGGCGGCGGTTCCATCACCGGCGCCTGGTTCATCCGCGAATTCGCCGGCGACACCCCGTGGATCCACCTCGATATCGCCGGCACCGCCTGGAACGACGACGCCAAGCCCTGGCTAGCCAAAGGCCCTACCGGCGTGGCGCTGCGAACGCTCGTGCATCTGGCAATGTCCTACTAGAATCTCGTTGCCTTCAATCTCGTCCGCCGGGACAGCATGCCGCGCCACTCCCTAAATGCCATCACAAATGCGGCGGTTGAGGGATGCCCTAATAGGCTGCGTCGAGGATCGCTGTTGACTAGATTTTGCCGGGCGGGCGCGGCTCGAAGATGACAGCGCGGCGACGTTTCGACTGGATGATTCCGAAGGCAGTTACATACATCAGCGTGGTGTATGGATACCACCCAAACGTCCAACCAGCAAGCAGATGGGCCGGAAAATACGAACATAGCATGGCCCAGTGAAACGTGAATCGTTGAGAGATCCAGCCGACAAGCACACCCGCCAAAAGGTAAGCCGCGAAAATCAGAAGCTTCCCAATCGTCAGATGCGATCGGGCAGGCGCGAGGCCGAGACGCGCCTCGCACGCCGGAGCGAGTTTCAGGATGGTCACGAGGGGAAGCACGCACGCGATCAACGCGGTCAGAATTGTTTCCGTCCAGGATATCCGTTGGGCGAACGGATTGTAGTGGTTCCAGATGCCGCGCAACCGTGTTTTGTCTGTGGCTTCATAGGCTGTGTGGTCTGGCAGAAGCTGATAAATCCCGCGAGCGAGTTGGTATTCCGAAAAACGACGGTGTTCCGCGCGTTGGCGTTCCGAGATTTGCTCGACGTCGGCCGCGGGAGGATTGGGCGTTCCCAAGGAAGACGCCCGCGAATCGTGACGCTGTTTCAACACAGCGAGGTCGGAAACTTGACGGAAGTCCTGCGTGATTCGCCACGGAGGATCATCCATAAGTGATTTGCTTGTCAGGCTACGTGTCAGCAACAAAGTTCCATCGGAGAAGCGGGTGGTGAAGGCCACGAGCGAGCTTGTCTTCACAGCTTCGACGCTTCCGGACTTGGCTTTCAATTCGATGATCGTGAGGACGCAGGAAACGGAATCGGCTGGATTGTGATAGTGACGGGAGAGATTGAATCCGTAGTTTCGAAAATTCGTGACGCGAGTATTGCACAGCGGCCGGTAGTTCAAGGCGGCGAGCTTCTCATCGAAAGGGCGAATGTACTCTCGTTGCGCTTCGGAAAGGGCGCTCTCCTTCATTTCCTCGATTTGCAAGTCCACGGGAATGGCACGCTGGTTCTGCTGTGCGCGCTGCCTTCCGCCAAACAGAATCTTGAACGTGGCGATCGCGAAAATTGGTAAGTCAACATCGAAAGGGATGACCATTGCTATATTATTCTCCGGCTTCTCGATGCTAAGCAGGCGGAGCGCCTTTACCAATTGCGATTCGACTAGTTCTGCCACGCCCCAGGCTTCAGTTTACTTCCCGCCCTGCAGCATGATGCTACTGCGCGAGTCCCTGCACCGAAACCGCTACTGTCCTTTCGGCTCCTCCGTCCCTGCCCGGAGGCCGTTCCGCGCAATTCTTGGCTGCTTTCGTTGACTTCCCCTACCGCCCGCCCTTATATGCACTGGCTACTGTGACGGAATCCCAGCCAATTCTCGGACAAACTTTCTCCCACTATCGCATCATCGAGCAGCTTGGCGGCGGCGGCATGGGGATCGTCTACAAAGCCGAAGACACCACGCTCGGCCGCCTCGTCGCCCTCAAATTTCTCCCCGAAGAACTCTCCCGCGATAAAGCCGCTCTCGAACGCTTCCTTCGCGAAGCCCGAGCCGCCGCTGCGCTCAACCATCCCAACATTTGCACCATTCACGAAATCGGCGAATACCAGGACGGCCGCCGCTTCCTCGTCATGGAACTCCTCAAGGGTCAAACCCTGAAGCATCGCATCGCCGGCGGTCCCTTGCCCCTCGATACGCTGGTCGAGCTTGGCATTCAATCCGCCGACGCTCTCGACGCCGCCCACGCCGAAAATATCATCCATCGCGACATCAAACCCGCCAACATTTTCGTTACCGATCGCGGCCAGGCCAAAGTTCTCGATTTCGGCCTCGCCAAAGTCATGCAGTCCCCCGGCGAAGCCGGTATGCACGCCACCGCCACCATCGATGAAGCCAATCTCACCAGCCCCGGCGTCGCTCTCGGCACCGTCGCCTATATGTCTCCCGAACAAACCCTCGGCAAGGAACTTGATGCCCGCACCGATCTTTTTTCCTTCGGCGTCGTGCTTTATGAAATGAGCACCGGCCGCCCCGCGTTTCCCGGCTCGACGTCTGCCGCCATTTTCGACGCCATCCTGAATCGCTCGCCCATCGCCCCTATTCGCCTCAATCCCGAACTCCCCGCGGAGCTCGAGCGCATCGTCAACAAAGCCCTCGAAAAAGACCGCGCCATGCGCTATCAAAACGCCGCCGATCTCCGCACCGACCTCAAGCGCCTCCAGCGCGACACCAGCTCCAGCCGCGTTCAGGTCGCCTCGGATGCGGTCGCCGCGGGCGGATCGGGCGGCACAGTTATTCCGCCTCAACCCCTGACTGCTTCCGGCAGCGCTCCCCTTGCCGCGCCCCGCGGCAGCCTTCTGATTCCCGGAATCATCGCCGCCCTGGTCGTTGTCGCCGCCATCGTTTTCGCCATTTACAAATTCACTCCGCGAAGAGCCGTTCTCGATATTCAAAACATGCGCATCGCCCCGCTTACCAATTCCGGCAAAGCCTCCGCCGTCACCATCTCGCCGAACGGCCAATACGTCGTCTACGTCCTCAACGACAGCGGCAGGCAAAGCCTCAATGTCCGCCAAGTCGAAACCGGCAGCGACGTGCAAGTACTGGCTCCGGAAGAGGAATCCTTTAACGGCCTCATCTTTTCCGCCGACGGCAATTACATCTACTTCAGCCGCACCACCAAAGTCGCGGGCTTCAGCGACATCTATAAAATGCCCGTCCTCGGTGGCCAGCCGCAGATCGTCGCGCACGACGCAGATACTTCGCCGGCCATTTCTCCCGACGGAAAGCGCTTCGCCTTTCTCCGCGGCGATCCCGCCAAGTTCGAACTGCACGTCATGCTCGCCAATATCGACGGCACCGCCGAGAAAGTCCTCGCCACCTTCCCGGCGACCGTGAACGGTGCGAGTCTCCTTTCACCCGCTTGGTCGCCCGACGGCAAGACCATCGTGGTCTCGGTGTGGAGAAATTCCGGCGATCGTTTCCTTTTTGCCATTTCTCCTTCCGACGGATCCTCCCGCGCGCTCTATGAAGGGACCAATCTTCCCGGCCGTTCCGCTTGGTTGCCCGACGGTTCCGGCTTGGTCCTCGTCATGGCGGAGGCCGGCGTCAACACGCCGGGACAGCTGTGGTCCATCTCGTATCCCGGGGGCGAGCTCCATCGCCTCACCAACGATTTGACCAACTACGGCCTGAGCTCGCTAGGCATCACGCAAGACGCCAAGGTTATCGCCGCCGTCGAGTCCACCGTTCATATCGAGCTGTGGGCTGCTCCGGGCGGCGACGCAGCGCGTGCCACCCAACTGCCGTTCAACGGCGAGCCGGGACTGGTCGTTTCTGCTTCCAACGACCGCCTCCTTGTTGGGAGCCGGCAAGGCGAGGCCTTCGCGGTGAAACCCGACGGCTCGGGACAAACCGCTCTCCTTCCCGGACGCAAATTAAATTTTCTAGCCGAGTGCGGCCCCAGCGGCACGCTCCTTTTTTCCGAACTCCGCGACGGCGCCCTGAACGTTTGGAAAGCCGATGCGGACGGCAACAACCCTATTCAGTTGACCCACGAGAAGCGCGTCAATGCCTCCGGCTGCACCTCGGACGGCAAGTCTTACATTTTGTGGCGCGCTCCGGATCTGTTTCTCCAGGACTTCGATGGCAACGCGCCTCCACGCAAAATCGATGTGAATACCAATGCGGGGCGGGTGCGCATTTCGCCGGATGGCAAGACCATCGCTACCCTCGGTTTCGTCGAAGGGCCTCCGGAGCGAATGGCGTTCACATTTGCGCCGTTCGGCGGCGGCGCGCCCCGCTATCTCTTTGACAACGTTCCTGCGTCCGCTCTCTGGCTGGACTGGGCCCCGGACGGCAAAGCACTCGACTATGCGATCCTTCGGCGCGGTGCTGCCAACGTCTGGCGCCAGCCCATCGAAGGCGGCCCCTACCAGCAGGTCACCAAGTTCACCACCACCGTGCTCAGCAGCTTTCGCTGGTCTCCTGACGGCAAAATGTTGTACGTCACGCGCGGCACCCGCTCCGCCGACATCATCCTGCTTCGCGACACAAAATAGTCCATGGAGTGCGGCAGCTCGGTTGCCGCTTTTTCCGGCTGCCACGCCATTTGAAATCAGCCACGTTCTGCCAGAGCCTCCTCTTGACAGGCGGTTGTTTGCCGCGGTTAATAGTGTTTGGGAACTCTCACCCATGCCTGCTTCCAAAATCTCCCGGCGTAATTTTCTTTCTTCCGCATCGCTCGCCGCCGCCGCGCTCGCGGTCCCCCGCCACGCGCTCTCCGGCTTCTCCCATTCCTATAGCGAGCTCAGGCCGCTCGATGAATTTGATTACTCTGATGTGGCCCTTTCCAGCGAACTTCACGATCAGCAACTCCACGAAAATATTGCCGTGCTCATGGAATTGAGTGACGACAGCCTGCTCAAGCCGCTGCGCGCCATGTCTGGTCAGCGCGCCCCCGGCGACGAACTTGGCGGCTGGTATCTGTACGATCCGGACGCCGACGGTCGTGCCGTCAGCGTGGGCTTTGCTCCGGCATGTACGTTTGGACAATGGGTTTCCGCTCTGGCGCGCGCGTATGCCATCAACCGCGATGAAAATATTCGCAACAAACTTCTGCGCCTGAACCGCGAATACGCCAAGACCATCACCGCCGATTTTTACATCAACAACCGCTTTCCCGCTTACTGCTACGACAAATTTGTCTGCGGCCTGATGGATTCGCACCGCCTGGCGAACGATCCCGACGCGTTGAGCATTCTCGAACATACGACCGATGTGGCGTTGCCGCATCTCCCTGGAAGAGCCATCGAGCATGGCCGCGTGTGGCGGCCCGGCAAAGACGAATCGTGGACGTGGGACGAGTCGTATACGATTTCCGAAAATTTGTTTCTGGCTTATAAGCGCGGAGCTGGCGATCGCTACCGCGATCTTGGCAAGCAATATCTCGACGACGAATATTACGATCCGCTGGCCGAAGGCCGCAGCAATTTCGCCGGCCGCCACGCCTACAGCCACGTGAATTCGCTGTGCTCCGCGATGCAAGCCTACATGACGCTAGGCAGCGTAAAACATTTGCGCGCGGCCTCGAACGCTTTCGATTTTCTGGACGCGCAAAGTTTTGCCACCGGCGGCTGGGGGCCGAACGAGCTTCTTCTCGCGCCGGACAGCGACGGCTTGTACAAAAGCCTCACGGACAGCCACGCCAGCTTCGAGACGCCATGCGGCGCTTACGCGCATTTCAAGCTGACGCGCTACTTACTCCGAGTTACACACAATGGGCGCTACGGCGACAGCATGGAGCGCGTGATGTACAACACCGTGCTTGGCGCGAAACCGCTGCACACCGACGGCCGGACGTTCTACTACTCGGACTACAACTTCCAAGGGCGCAAGGTGTACTCGAACAATCATTGGGCTTGCTGCTCGGGCACTCTGCCGCAAGTCGCGGCGGATTATCACATCAATTCGTATCTCCGCGATCCGCAGGGCGTGTACGTAAATCTCTATATTCCATCGACGCTGCGTTGGGCGCAGGATGGCGCGGCCGTTTCGCTTTCACAGGAATCCCTCTATCCTTTCGACAGCCATATTGCATTTCGTGTGACAGCTTCCTCGCCGAAGGAATTTTCTTTGCGCTTCCGCATTCCGGCGTGGGCGGATGGCGCAACAGTTTCTGTAAACGGAAGGCGCGTGAAGGAGAGCCCGGTTGTCGGATTCGCTGCGGTTCGGCGCGAATGGAAGACGGGGGACCGCATTGATCTGGATTTGCCGCTGGCGAAGCGGTTGGAGCCGATCCATCCGAAGCATCCGGAGACGGTCGCGTTGCTTGTGGGACCGCTGGTGTTGTTCGCGATGGGCGAAACGGCGCCGGCGGTTGCGCGGCGGCAATTGTTGGCAGCAACGAAGTCCGCGAAAAATAGTTGGCGCGTTGAGACCGCTGCTGCGCCATTGACGATGTTACCTTTCACTTCCATTTCGGATGAACCATATTCCACGTATCTTGTTGTCGGCTGACCGGTGAAACTGGGGGGAGGCAAGAATGCCTGTCCTACAACGTAATTTGTTACTTTCGCGCGGCCCGCGACTACATTTTCTCCGGGGCTTCGATTCCTAGGAGGCTTAAGGCTCGCACCAATTGTGATTCGACTAGTTCTGTGAGCCCCAGAAGGAAGGCACGTTTTTGCGCGTCGGCTTCCGTCAAGATGTGGTGCTTGTGATAGAAATTGTTGAAGGCTTGCGCTAGTTGGAAGGCGTATTTTGCTACGAAGGCGGGTTCTTGCGCGCCGATGGCTGCGTCAACGGCCAGATCCAGTGAGGATGCCGATAACACAAGCTCCCACAAATCATTATTTTCCGCGCCCTCAAGAAATTTGGCTGTTACATCGCCCTTGGTTGTTTTGAAAAGTTCCACTGCCTCGCCTAATGCTGCCTCGGTCACGATGTCCGGGGGACGTTCTACACCCTTTCTCCAAATTCCGCGCGCACGCACCACAGCGTATTGGCAGTAGGGGCCGGTCTCGCCCTCGAAGCTGAGGGCGTCTTTGAAGTCGAAAGCGATGATCGCGGTACGCGTAAATTTCAGAAGGAAGAAGCGCAGCGCGCCCACCGCGATGGCATGGGCGGTTTGCTTTTGCTCGGCTTCCGGCAGTTCGGGGTGGCGCTGCCGCACCTCTGCGATCGTGGCATCTTCCAGCTTGTCGATCAGGTCGTCGGCTTTGACGCCGAAACCTTTGCGGCCGCTCATGTCCACAAAAGGACGCTGCGCGTCTTCGGGAGAAAGCTCGTAGCCCATTTCCGCCGCGCACCGCGGAGTTAGCGCGACAAATGCGTAGGATAGATGGACGGATTTGTCGGCAGCTTCCTTGTGGCCGAGGCGGCGAAGTCCTTCCACGACAACGTCCTGGACGTAGGATTGGCGCGCGTCAATGACGTTGTAGACCGCAACCGCTGGTTCCGCGAAGTGCGGAGCAGCGGGGTCGCTCTTGGAACTTGTAGTGGACCACACGGTTTCGCCCTGCGGAGCCGTCGGCCACTTGCGGTAATTAAAATCCTTGCCGAGCAGCCCGAATTTCCAAAGCTGGTAGGCAATGTCCTTTCCGACATAGGTCACCGTGCCATTCGACCGCACAATGATTTTGTCTTGCGTATTCTCCGCGTCTTCTTTCTTCTCGGTGTCCCATGCGCCTTCTGTGCCCTTTGTGTTGGCCCCCCCCTCTTTCCACGGCAGGATCCAGCACCCTGCCATTTTGCCGGTGGTCGCCAACTGAATCGCGCCAGAGGCTTTGAGCTTCTCGAAAGCAGCGTCCCAAAACTTCAGATGGAGGATCTCGCTCTCGCGCGCGAGCAATTCGTAAGAGATGCCCAGCCTGGCCATCGTTTGCAGGTGCAGGCTGACAATCGCATCCGCGACGACTTGCGCCACCTCCGCCTCTTCGCCGCGGTCTTCTTCAATCGCTTTCAATGTTCGTCCGCGTAGTTCCGCGGCGCGCGCCTTGTCCTGTTCGAAAAATTGTGTGGCTTTCGCGTACAAATCCCAGCAGTGATAATCAAAATGCGGCTCCATCGCCGCCATCTTCACGCTCACGGGCGTGAGGCGCTCCATATCGAGGAAGCCGATCACCACATCGGCCACTTGCACGCCCGTATTGTCAATGTAGTTTTGGACTTGTACCGAGTGCCCCGCGTGCCGCAGTACGCGCGCCATCGTGTCGCCCAGAACTGCGTTTCGCACATGCCCGATATGAGCTGCTTTGTTCGGATTGATGCTCGTGTGCTCGACGACGACTTTTCCTGCGTGCTGCGGCATAGATGTTGCCTTCGCGGACGCTTCGTTTTGTGCGGCTTCCAGGAACCCAGAGCGGTCGAAATAAAAATTCAAGTAGCCGGCGCCGGCAACTTCAACGCGGGCAATACCTTCGACTTTGCCGAATCCAACGGCAATTTCCTGAGCGATCTGGCGTGGCGCGCGCTTCAGGCGCTTGGCAAGCTCGAAGCAGACAGGCGACGCCGCTTCGCCCATCTCGATTTTAGGGGGCCGCTCAAGGGTGACGTCCATCGTGATGACGTATTGGCCTTGAATGAAACGTGTGAGGGCGTCTCGAAGGCGGTTGATCAGTGTTAGATACACAGTTCCTCAATGGAGAGAGAAAGCGAGTATACGTGCAGGAGGAGAATGGGGTCAAAAGGTAACCGTTGCAGGCGCCAATGATGGTCCGGCCGAAATTCTGCCGCCAAACCATCAGTGCGTGTGTACGGAACCCGGCGAACGCACCTCGGCTGCCGACATGTTGGCGTCAAATTTCAGGTTGAAGAAGCCCACCATCATTTCGTCCCAGCTTTGCTGGCCCCAGATGACGGCTTTCGTGGGGTCCGGATTTTCGGGATTGTTGGGCGAATTGTCAAAATGGGCTGTGCACTCGATTTTCGTGCCGCGAGGCAGGCTGATCGGTTCAGAGAGGTTGTACCAAAGCTGCCAGTGCCAGTTGTAGACGGGCACGCTGAGAATCGTTTCGGTCTTTCCATCGGGAAAGGTCAGGCGATATTCAAAGGATTTTCCCCGCGAGTGCATGTGCGGGTGCAGCGCAACGAGCTTGACGTCTTTTTGGACTTCGAACGAAGCGTCCACTTTGTAGTCCGGATCGCCGGGAGGAATCTTGAAGGTGCCATTGGAAGCGGAAAGAGTCAGCACGCGTTCGGCCGGAGGCGTTTTCGCGAAGACGAGCCCGAGCCTGGTCTGGTCTTTTGTGGCTTTTCCGTTCGGTGTGTAGTGAACTTCAAAAACAATGTCCGAACCCGCCTTGATGAGCTTGCCTTCGCCGGGCTGAAGTATTTCCGCGGGCTGTCCGGGCGCGTATCCGACCAGGAAATCGCTGGGCAATGCACTTGTATCAACCTTTTCGTCAGCTCTCGCGGGCGGCGCGATGAAGAAGCCACCAGGCTTCTGATCTTTGAAGTAATTGGAGCCTGGCTCGCGAAGATACGCAATGATGTGATGTACAACCGCACGATCGGTTGGCCGAACTTCGAGCATCTGCACCCATTTGTCTTCCTTAAAGCCGGTGGGAACGATGACGTATTGATAGTCAATGACGCCGGAAGCGGGAACGTCAAAGGGCTTGGGAAGTTGCAGGACCAGGTCCGGTGTGGGGATGCCCCAGCCTTCAACAAAGTCCTTTTGCGGAGGCGGCATATCGGCGTCCGAGCCTTTTTGCGCTCCGCCATTGACCCAAGCCACGAGTGTGCGAATCTCTGACGTGGTCAGGGAACGTTCATTCGAGAAGTGGCCGTAGTGCGGGTCGGCAAACCATGGTGGCATGACTTTTTGTGTGACGGCCATTTTCATCATGGCGGCCCAGGGGCGGGTGTCCTCGTAAGTGAGCATGGAGAAAGGAGCTGCTTCGCCCGGGCGATGGCAGGTCTGGCAGTGCTTTTGCAGGATGGGAGCGACGTCCTTGGTGAAGGTGGGAGGGGGATTGCCCGGCTCCTGTGTGTGGGCCGGGACGGCGAGAGCAAATGCGGCTGCAAGAATCAGTGCCAAAAAACATTTGGCAGGGCGATAGGGCGCTGACATTACTTATTGAGCCTCCACAGTTGCTGGCAATCTGAATAGCGCTGAGGATATCTCAATTTGCGGAAAATGCGAAGAGTTGCAGGATACCTGGTTGCGAATTGCTGTGGCTTTTGGCTTGGTGGGAACCGCGAAAGCTTGAGGAAGGCTCCTACACTCCATGTCAGGCCATATCAAATTGCGCGCAGCGTCTGTTGGTTTGACACACCTGTGCTGCGCCGATAGTATCGAAACATCTCCGTCGGAACTTACAAACAGGCGTTCCCGCGGCGGCGAATTCCATGAAACTTGCTTATTTTGATTGCTTTTCGGGGATTAGCGGTGACATGACGCTTGGCGCGCTGGTGGATGCCGGTTGCCCGGTGGAGTTACTGCGCTCGGAGTTGGGCGGGCTGGATGTCCCTGGTTGGGAGTTGACCGCGCAGAAGGTTTGGAAGAATGGGATGGCAGCAATCTATGTGACCGTGAAGACGGAAGATGCGTCGAAGCACAGGTCGCTTTCGGCGATTTTGGAGATTTTGGAGAAATCGAGGTTGGCGGCAGGAGTGCGAGAGCGGGCTGCGGCTATTTTTCGGAACTTGGGGGATGCGGAGGCGCGGGTTCATGACGTGCCGGTGGAAAAGATTCATTTTCATGAAGTTGGGGCCGTGGACGCGATTGTGGACATTGTGGGGGCGTGCATTGGATTTCATGCCCTGGGGATTGAGAAGTTTGCTTGCTCGGCTTTGAATGTGGGAGGCGGGACGGCCAGGATGGCACATGGGGTTTTGCCCGTGCCTGCGCCCGCCACGGCTCGATTGCTTCAGGGGAAGCCGACGTACTCGAATGGGGTACAGAAAGAGTTGGTAACACCAACGGGCGCGGCCATTGTGGCAACGCTTTGTGAAAAGTTTGGGCCGCAGCCGGGGATGAGTGTTTCGGCGATTGGGTATGGAGCGGGGACCGCGGATTTGGAAGGGCAGCCGAATGTGGTGCGCATTATGGTGGGGGAAGTTGCGGAGAACACGGTTGCGGGATTTGATGAAGAGATTGCCGTTATTGAAGCGAATCTCGACGATATGAACCCGCAAATTTATGGGTATTTCTTGGAGAAGGCGCTGGCGGCGGCAGCGTTGGATGTTTATACGGCGCCGGTGCAGATGAAGAAGAACCGGCCGGGTACTTTGTTGACGGTGTTGTGCAAGCCTGGGGATACGCCGGCGTTGACGGAATTAATTTTTGCGGAGACGACGACGTTTGGAGTGCGCACGTATCGGGCGCAGCGGAGAGTTCTGCCGAGGGAATGGGTGAATGTAGGGACGGCGTTTGGCGAAGTGCGGATCAAAGTGTCGCGGGTGAATGGGCATATCCGGCACGCTACGCCGGAGTATGAAGACTGCAAGAAATTGGCGGAAGCGAAGAATGTGCCGCTCCAGGTTGTGATTGCAGAGGCTACGCGCGCTTACGAGAAGCGCTGACGGGTTTTTCTTAACACCGAGTGCACACAGGACGCGGACAAGCGAAAGAGAGAACGGAGAGAAATGGCTTCTGGGAAACCAAAATATTATTTGACTACGCCGATCTACTACACAAACGGGTTGCCGCATATTGGGCATACATATTCGACGATCGTCTGCGACACGATTCGGCGCTACAAGCGGATGCGCGGGTTCGATGTAGTGATGACGACGGGGACTGACGAGCATGGCGTGAATGTGGAACGGTCCGCGAAGGCCGCGGGGATTCCGGAATCGGAGTTTGTGGCGAAGATGGCGGCGCAGTGGAAGGCGCTCTGGGATGAGTTGGGCGTGCAGGGCGACGAGTTTATTCGTACGACCGATTTGAAGCATGCCCATACCGTGCAATGGCTTTTCAAACTATGCCGCGAGAATGGGTACGTTTATCCGGGGCATTACACCGGGCAGTACTGCATTTATGACAATGCCTACGTGGATGTGAAGCCAGGGGAGAATTGCCCGGACTGCGGGCGGCCTACGGAAACGGTGACCGAGGCGAATTTTTATTTCAAGTTGTCGGCGTTTCAAAAGCCCTTGCTGGATTTCTACGCCAAGCACCCGGAGTTTATTCAGCCGCAGGCGCGGCGCAATGAAGTTTTGAGTTTCGTCGAGGGCGGGTTGCGCGATTTAAGCATCACGCGCACTTCGATTCGTTGGGGGATTCCTGTTCCTGGCGAGGAGCCGCACGTTTTTTATGTGTGGTTCGATGCATTGACGGCTTATTTGAGCGCGGTGGGCGGGCCGCAGTACGAGAAGTCTGGATATTGGCCGGCGGATTTGCACCTGGTGGGGAAGGAGATTATCCGGTTTCACGCGGTGTATTGGCCCGCGTTTTTGATGGCCGCGGGATTGCCCGTGCCGAAGCAGATTTGGGCGCACGGCTGGCTGTTGATGGACAGCGCGAAGATGAGCAAGTCGCTCGGGAACGTGGTGCGGCCGCGTCCCATTGTGAATGTTCTCGGGATGGACGCGCTGCGTTACTACTTGCTGCGCGAGACGGTCTTTGGGCAGGACGGGAATTTTAGTTATGACGCGCTGGTGACCCGCTACAACAGCGATCTGGCGAACGGGATCGGGAATTTGGCGAGCCGCACTGCCGCGATGATTGAGAAAAATTGCGGCGGGAAAATTCCGAAAGCAGCCGCGCGCCTGCCGCAGGATGACGAGTTGGCCAAGATTGCGCAGGCTACGATTGGGGATGTCCTGGAAGAGTACGAGAAGCTTGGATTTTCACGCGGGCTGGAGGCGATCTGGGCATTGATCGCGGCGACAGACCGGTATCTGACAAGCGAGCACCCGTGGTCGTTGGGAGAGACGGAGTCCGATCAGCAGCGGCGGACGACGATTCTTTGGACTACTGCGGAGGTCCTACGGATCGTGACCGTCCTGACGCATCCTGTTTTGCCCGATTGTACGGCCAAGGTATGGGCGCTACTTGGTTTGGCGGGACAGGTTGGCGGCGTGGACTTGGATGGATTGCGGTGGGGGCAGCTTGCGGCGGGCGGTCAGCTTGGAAAGTCGCAGGCGCTTTTCCCGAGGATTGAAAAAGCAGAAGCGATTGAGAGGATGGAAGCCATGGAAAAAGAAGCTCAGAACGCACCGTCGCCGGTTGCGGCGACAACACCTGCAGCTGCACCCGCAACGGCCGGCGCGGGAACGGCGGCGGCGGCAGCTGCGCCTGCAGCAGACACGAAAATTGGGATTGAAGATTTTGCGAGAGTCGAGATGCGCGTTGGGCAGATCAAGACCGCCGAGCGGATTGTTGGCGCGGACAAATTGCTGAAGCTAACAGTGGATATTGGAACGGAGATTCGGCAAATTTGCGCAGGAATCGCGCAGTTTTATGAGCCGGAGAAATTGATTGGGCGCAAAGTCGCGGTGGTGGTGAACCTCGCGCCGCGAAAATTGCGGGGCGTGGAGTCAAACGGGATGATTGTGGCGGCGTCGGTGGGGCCCGAGGGCAGACCGGTTTTGGCGGGATTTCCAGATGAGGATGTGGAGATTGGGGCGAGATTGAAGTAGGGAAGGCGATGGCAACGAAAGCGCGCCTTGACCTGAAGTGCTTTGCAGTGGTCCTATCGATCTTGGTCGCCTGGCTCGGATACATAGTTTGCGCGCATCTATTTTTTGTGACGATGCCCTCTGGAGGTCGCGAGCGATACCACGGGCCAGAGCTCTTGGTTTGCTTTGGGTTGGATGTCCTCGCGGCGGTTTGCGTTTATCTTGTCGCCATTTGCATTGCGCGAAGGAGTAGTAATTGTGGAAAGATTTGAGTTCACCAGTCTATGGAATTGATTGATTCGCATGCGCATGTGGACGATTCGCGGTTTGACGAAGATCGCGAGGCGATGTTTGAGCGAACGCGCGACGCGGGCGTAACCACGTTACTTGCGATTGGGACCGGGCCGGGGCCGCACAAACTTGATGCCGCGATGCCCTTCGCCGAGGCTTACGACTGGATTTACACCACCGTTGGGATTCATCCGCATGAGGCCAAGGATGTCACACAGGGACATTTGGATGAACTTGCCAGATTGGCGAAACACCCTAAAGTGATTGCCTGGGGCGAGATTGGGCTTGACTACTTTTACGATCATTCGCCGCGAGATGTGCAGGAGCGCGTGTTTCGTGCGCAGATGGAGTTGGCGGCGGCGGCGAAGTTGCCGATTATCATTCATTGCCGGGATGCGTGGGCGGATTGCATGCGTTTGATTGAGGAAGTGTGGCGGCCTACCGGGCTGGGCGGGATTTTGCATTGCTTCACGAGCACTTTGGAAGATGCGCGGCGCGGCATCGAGATGGGATTTATGGTTTCTTTTGCGGGCAATTCGACTTATCCGAAAACGCAGAACTTGCGGGACGTTGCGAAAGTTTTGCCGCTTGCGAATATTCTGATTGAAACGGACGCGCCGTACCTGGCGCCGCAGCCTTACCGGGGAAAGCGCAACGAACCCGCCTATGTGGCGGAAGTAGCGCGTATACTCGCGAGTGTGAGAGACTTACCCGCGGATGAATTCGCCGCCAGGACAGCAGGGAATTTTCGGCGATTTTTCCGTCTTGCCGGGCTGCGAGTCTCCGCGGCGGCGGAGTCCTGAAGATGAGTGTGCAGTTGGGGAGGAAGGCTATCGCGCTGCTTACTGCCAAAGAGATTTTTGATCTGGTGCGGGACGACCTGGTACTCGTCGAGGAAGAACTCGCGCGGCAGAGCGCTGGTGCGTTCGAGCCGGTGGCGGAGATTACAGGCTACCTGCTTGGTGGCGGAGGGAAGCGGCTACGGCCGGCCTTGCTGCTGCTTTGCAATTCGTATACGGGGCGGCGGAGTGCTGGGGCGATTCGTTTGGCAGCGGTTGTCGAGTTGCTGCACAGCGCCACTTTGATTCATGACGATGTCATTGACAGTGCGGATACCAGGCGCGGCCGGCCCTCGGCGAATTCGCGTTGGGGGAATCATCGGAGCGTTTTGGCCGGGGATTGGCTGTACATGCAGTCGTTCCAGATGGCTTTGGAAGAGCGGAATTTCCGGATTTTGGATATTTTGATCGATTTGACGCAGAAGATGGTTGAGGGCGAGCTGATTCAGTTGGCGAAAATTGGGCGCATTGATGTTACGGAAGAAGACGCGTTGCGGCTGGCGACTTACAAGACGGCGTGTTTGTTCAGCGGGTGTGCGCGCCTTGGAGCGGTGCTCGGCGGCCTTGAGGGAGTTGAGGAAGAGGCGCTCGCGGATTACGGGAAGTACGCGGGGCTGGCATTTCAGCTCGTGGATGACCTTTTGGATTTTACGGCTTCTACCGAGCAGCTTGGGAAGCCTGTTTTGAGCGACTTGAAAGAGGGAAAGGTTACGTTGCCTTTGATTTATGCGATGGATAACGGGCATCGCGAGGCCCGTGGCCTCGTGGCGCGCGTTTTGGAAGAGAAGGAGTTTCATTCGGTGCGGGCGGAGACCATCGTTTCGCTTGTGCACGATTCGGGGGCTTTGGCGCGGGCGCGAAATTTGGCGCACGAGTATGCGCGAAGGGCAAAGGCATGCCTCAATGGGCATAGGGATTCGGAGTATGCGCGAGCGCTTATGACGTTGCCTGATTTTATTTTGGAGCGGGAGAATTAGGCGATGTGGGGCGCGGCGGCTTAACGGCCTGATGCCTTAGCGGCCCAAGGCCCTAACGGATCGATCTGCCGAGGTGGGCGCAACCTATTGCGCTTCTGCAAGTGTAGGGCACGATGCTTCCTTTCAAGCTGGTCTACCACAAAGGCTACGACTTAAATCTGGGCGAACACGTTTTCCCTTCCCAAAAATTTCGGTTAATTGCTGAGGCGCTTTTGTCTGAAGGCGCGGCCGAGGCTCGAGACTTTCTTACGCCGGCCGCCGCCGTGGACGAGGATATGTTGCGCGTGCACACCGCGGATTGGTTGCACAAGTTGAAGACGGGGACTTTGTCCGCTAGCGAGATTATGAAATTGGAGATTCCTTTTTCGCGGGAAGCGGTCGAGGCTTGCTGGCTCGCTGCGGGCGGATCGATTCTGGCGGGACAGTCGGCGTTGCGGGATGGATTTGGGTGCAACCTCGGCGGCGGATTTCATCATGCTCATTCCGGGCAGGGCGAAGGGTTTTGCGCCATTCATGACGTGGCGGTGGCGATTCGAAGGTTGCAGGCGGATGGCGCGATTCGAACGGCAATGGTTGTGGATACGGATGTGCATCACGGAAACGGAACGGCGGCGATTTTTGCGAAGGACGAATCGGTCTTTACGCTGTCGATCCATCAGTTGAACAATTACCCGGCGTATAAGCCGCCTTCCAATGTGGACCTGGACATGGCGGACCGCGTAGAGGATGACGAATATCTTGGGGCACTGATTCCGGCGGTGCAGTCCGCGCTGGATGAGTTTAAGCCTCAGATTGTTTTTTATGTTGGGGGCGCGGACCCATTTTGCGAAGACCAGCTAGGCGGGTTAATGCTTACGAAAAAGGGGTTGAAGGAGCGTGACCGGCGCGTCTTTGAAGTGGCGCGACGAAGGGGAATTCCCGTGGCTACGGCGTTAGCTGGCGGATACGCCCGGCGCGTAGAAGATACCGTTCGCATCCATGTGAATACGATTCTCGCGGCGCGCGAGGTCGCGCTGAATTTTCCTTCGGTTTCGGCAGCTGGACAGCAGTAGACTCTTGCCTGCGATGGTTGGCGTTTTCCTCTACAGGATTGTGAGGTAGTTCATGATGCGTTCTCGATTGCGGATTGCTTTTGGTTTATTTATTTGTGTGGCGCTGTCAGTCGGAATGGACGTGGCGCGAAACGCTGGCGCGCAGACATCCTCGGACAAGGCACCGAAAATGAAGGTGTACATTTCGGTGGATATGGAAGGCGTCGCCGGGACGGTGACGATCGACCAGTTGGGCCCGAACGGGTTCGAATACGGCCGATTCAGGAAATTTATGACCGACGAGACGCTGGCTGCGATCAAAGCGGCGAAGGAGGCAGGCGCGGGCGAGATTGTTGTCAGCGATTCGCATGGCAATGGGGAAAATTTGTTGATTGAAGATTTTCCTGCGGATGTGCGCATCGTTCGGTCTTGGCCGCGGCATGGCGGAATGATGGCGGGGCTCGATACAAGCTTCAGCGCGGCGCTGTTTGTGGGATACCACGCTTCCACGACAAATCCAAAGGGCGTGCGAGCGCATACCTTTTCGAGCGCGCATTACGCGCGCGTGGCGCTGAATGGAGTCGCCGTCACGGAAGGCGAATACAACGCGGCATACGCCGGAGCGAAAGGCGTTCCGGTGATTTTTGTCTCGGGCGACGACATCGCCACGGAAGAGATTAAATCGCGGTTGGGAGACATCGAGACGGTGGTAACGAAGAAAGCGCTCGGATTTCACTCGGCGGAGACGCTGACCCCGGCAGCATCCTGCGACAAAATCTACGCGGGAGCGAAAGCCGCGTTCGCGAGGCTGCACGATTTCAAGCCCTATGTGATTAAAACGCCTGTGACGCTGGAGATCACCTTCAAGAATTACACGCCTGCGGAGTTGCTGAGCTACTTGCGGTCCGTGCAGCGAGTGGATTCGCACACGATTCGCTTTGTGGGCAAGGATATGGACGAGGTTGACGATTTCGAGGAATTTGTCGGGAACTACGGCGCGGATTTGACACCCTGAGCGGCATTCTCTCCGCTCCCGCTCGGCTTTTGCGCGGCGAGCGTGCGGCGAACAGCGCTGGTCAGTTCGGACTCGACATCGTCGGGATCGAAGCCTTCTGCGCGATACGCAATTTTTCCAGCGCGATCCAGAACGATGACCGTCGGATAACTTTTCACGACCAGAAACGAGTCCAGGCCGTCCGCGAAAACCACCGTCAGCGTGGGCTTTGCTTCGGCGAGATAACCCGGGACGAGCGTTTCATCCTCATCGCAATCCGCCGCAAGAAAAACAATGTCGGCGATTCCCTGGAATTGTGCAGCCACACGCTCGTAATGCGGCTCCAGCGCGCGACAGGGACCGCACCACGTGGCCCAGAAGTTCAGGACGACGATTTTGCCCTTCTTGTCCGCGAGCAGGTAGGGAGAGCCGTCCTGCGCTTTGCGCAAGCTAAATGCGTAAGCCTCTTTGGCGCCGGCGTTTCGTTTCGGCTTGGGCGCGTCCGTGGATGCGGCGACGTCGTCGTAGGCCTGCAGGAGGTAGTCGCCCAGGCCCTGGTCCGAGCCGTGGGCGAGGCGCCAGACATTGCCAAGCTTCTGCCGAATTTCACGGCGATTTGGCTGTTTGCCTGAGGAATCCGCAAGCGCGAACGCTTTGGCATATTCTCGAATGGCGCCCGGCATATCTTTGTTCAGCTCGGCAATTTCGCCGAGCTTCTCAGCTACCGCAGCATTCGCGGAGGCCGCCATGCTCGTGCGAAACTCTCTTTCGGCTGCCGCGTAATCGTGAAGCTTGAAGTAAAGCCTTCCGCGCATCGCGAAGATGGACATTTTGTCTTGCTTCTGGTCGGCAGCCCATTCTTCCACGGAGAGTTTTGAAGGCTTTGGCTGGGAGGCGGCGTTGTTTACGTAGTCCAGCACACGCGAGGAGTAGCTCAGCGCGCGGCGCAGAGCGGCTTCGTCGCCGACGCTTTCGAGAAGTTGGATGGCGAGCAGCGTCATGGGTATGTCTTCCGGGTTAAGGGCGATGATCCGCTCAGCGTAGTCCGCGGCGTGAACGGAATCGCGCAACTGCATGTCCGCTTCGACGAGCGCGCGGTAGATGCGGGCACGTTGGCCAGATTCGGGAAAATCCTTAAGAAAGCCTTCGAGATTTCGCACCAGAGCTGCACGGTCGTTGCCGGACCGATCAATGGCTTGCTGGAGTTCTTCGTTTTCGGAAAGGGGCTTCTGCCCGGGAGATTCCTTTGGGGCGGGGGATTGCGTTGCTTGCGTCGGCGGAATCTCGGGATTGCGTTGCTGCGCTCCGAGGATGACACCGGCAGGAAAGACGTGCTGGATTCCTAGCAACGCCAGCGTGAGCGGAAGTAGCCGCACAAAGCTCATAAACTAGAATTCTAATCTGTTTGTAAGAAAATTGCCGGACACCAGCTTATTGCGCGCCCTGGACTTCGATCGAGCCGGACACCGTATGAACTTCCACGCGGCCGCCGCCCTCGCCGACGTGGGCCCGCAGCGAGTGCTTGCCTTGTTCCTCGATCACGATGGGAATCTGCGCGCTGATTTGGCCGGAGATGGCGTTTGCGGAAAAGTGAAACTTCGCATCGGAAGGCACGGCGATCTCCACGGTTCCAGAGGCCGTCTTCAAATCCCAATAGCTGTTTCCGCTTGGATTGCCCTGCACCGTGACGCTGCCTGAGCTGGAATGACCTGTAACATCCCCATTTGCGGAGCGTACGCCGACTGAGCCGCTCGAGGAGTTGGCATCCACACGGCCACCAGGATTGCTGGCACGCACATCGCCGGAAACGGAATGAGCGACCACATCGCCCTTCGCATTGGTGACTGTGACGTTGCCTGAAACGCTCGAGGCATGGACATCATCGCCGCACTTTTCGGCCTCGATGCTTCCACTGACCGAGGAAAGCTTGACCGCCCCTGCAATATCCTGCGCGCGAACGGAACCCGACACGGACTCTGCCTGTACGGGACCGCGCACGCTCCGGACGCTGATTGACCCGGAGACGCTCGAGGCGCTGACCTCCGTTTCCTTCGGAACTTCCACGGTGTAGGAGATGGAGACGTTGTGAAGGTGCGACATCTCTTTGCCGACGCGAAGCGTGTCGCCTTTCAATTCGACCGGCGGCCTGGCGATGAGGTCATCCAATCTTTTCTGGGAGTTTGCAATCCCCATCCCGGAGACACGCACATCTCCGTGAACATGAATTTTGGCGTCGGCGCTGCCACTGATGCTCACGTCTCCGGAAACATTGGCTAGCTCCAACCGGATTGGGCCGGAAACATCCAGTGTGCGGTCAAAGCCGCCAGAGACCGTTGGGCCCATCTGGCAGCCCGCCAGCGCGACGACAATCGCTATCAGCGCTGCCAGTTTGAGATGTCGCGACATACTGCCTCCAGCGCCCCAAATCGGCGCTCTTAGGGCCTTTCCCAATAGAAGATACGTAAGTGCGCCGAAAAATGTTCCGCTCCGGGACAGCCTGGCGATGGCCTTATCGAGCCAGAGTTTCGTTCAGCGAACCTTGCCGGTAGCCTTCCAAATCCAGCGCAACATACGTAAATCCAGCCATTTTGAGGCTTGCAGCGATGGCGGCGGCCATCTCTGGAGACGTGGCGCGGGACATCTCTTCCGGCGCGATTTCCACCCGCGCGAGTTTGTCATGCAGACGGACGCGAAATTGTCGAAAGCCCAGTTCGCGGAGAGCGGCTTCGCCCCGTTCGACTTGCGAGAGCCTCTCCGGCGTGACTTCGGTGCCGTATGGCAGGCGCGAGGCCAGGCACGCGGAAGCGGGGCGGTCCCAGGTGGGAAGCCCGGAGCGCTGCGAAAGGAGGCGGATCTCGGATTTGTGCAGGCCCGCGTCGAGAAGAGGAGCGATCACGCGGTGTTCGGTCGCGGCGCGATGACCGGGCCTGAAATCCAGCGTGTCGTCTGCGTTTACACCGTAAGCTACTGCCGCAAAACCACGATCCTTGGCCATCGCGTCGAGCGCGGTGAACAGTTCGTCTTTGCAGAAGTAACAGCGGTCGGAGGCGTTGGCGCGGTACTTCGGATTTTCCATTTCGTGCGTTTCAATGAATTCGTGGCGGAGGCCGAGTTGGCGCACAAAGGCTTCGACGACTCCGCGGTCGTGAGCGGAATAACTGGGAGAGAGCGCGGTCACGGAGAGTGCGCGGTGGCCGAGCGATTGATGAGCCGCATGGGCGAGGTAAGCGGAATCAGCTCCGCCGGAAAGCGCGATGATCAGAGACGGAAAGCCGGCCAACTGCTTTTGCAGCAGGAGCTCTTTTTCGGCGGTTGAGAGCTGCGATTGCTCCGCAGCGTGGATCCGTACCAGGGTGCTCATCTCAGTCGAGAGTATACCGCAGCGCGATGGTTGTGTTGCATAACCGCCTCATTTGAAATCGAGGAGAACGTCAACGGTATGTTTGTCCGCTTCGGGGCGCACCCAGTGTCCTACCGTGTCGTAGTGCAGCGGTATATCGCCGAACACTGCGGCCGGATGTGATTGCAGTTTGACTAGAAACTGCTCGAAAACAGCCTTGTCGAAAACGGCGCCGGAAAGGATCGGCCACACTTGATGAAGCTTGTGTTCCGCTGTCAGCGAGAGTCCCGTCACGACCAGGCCGTTGAAGCGATACTGTGCGCCTTCGGAGACGGTCACGTTGTAGGAGACGGTGGTCGCCTGATCATTGTAGGAGGCGACGGGCTCGACTTTTGCTTCGAGGAAGCCGCGGTGCGCGTACTCCTCGCGTGCGCTCTCCCAGCCAGCTTCGATTTTCATGCCGTCGGCGACATCGCCGGGTTTCAGGGCGACTTCCGTCGCGAGCGTGATGGTGGAGAGCAGGGAATTCCCAAACCACTGCACTCCTTGCCAGCGATAAACGGGCCCGGTATTGACCGGAACAAACACCGGGATTTGATCGGGGAGTTTCTGATTTGGATTGCCGCTCAACCGGACTTCCGGGGGGCCGAGTTTTACTTTGAGAAAGCCGAGTTGCAGATAAATTGGGCGGACCTGCTCGGAAAGAAAAAAGTCGACGGTCAGGCGCGAATAGGGTTTTCCGACGACGTCGAGGAGAGCTTGCTGTATGGTGCGGGAAGCGGAGATGGATGGGTCGCTGAACTGCAGGCTCGCGATAGCAAAGTGGCCTCCTTCCGCGTGGAAATTCTGGACGTTGCCTTCGCCCAGTGGATTGGGGATGAGTTCGTGCTCGACGGAGACATTTAGTTGGTGAGAGGCCAGCAATTCTTTCACGGCGTCACTAGCCTGATCCACGACTGCGCCGCCCTCGGGGAGGGTGCCATCGAAGAAGGGCACCTTTTTGCGGATGACGTCGGCGAGTTCGCTGTCGGCGAACCAGGGAAAATTGTCGAAGAAAATAGGAACGCGCGCGGCTTCTTCCAGTTGGAAGGTGACGGTGAGGCCTTCGCCGGCAGTTTTGAAGGTGTAGTTCACTTTCGAGAAGAGACCGGTTTGTAGGAGCCGATCGGCGGCGGTTTGCAGTTCAGCTTTGCCCACTTGGGAATTAATGGCGAGTTGAGTGAGAGCTTTGACCTGATCTTCCGGAAAGGTTTTCAGGCCTGTGGCGCGGATTTCGTGGAGGCTCGCAGTTGCGGCCTGCGGGGATTGCGCGCGGACAGCGGCGAGGGCAAAAAGCAAAGCGAACGCGGCAAATTGTAACCGGACGTGGAAACTGCGAGGCATGTTTTTATTTTAGCGGAAAAACCCGCAGCGGCCTATGCGCAGGGCATGCTAGCCGGCTTCGCCGAAAATCGGCAGACACAGCGATCAGTCGAGCGCCTTGCGCTATTCCACCGTTACGGATTTTGCGAGATTGCGCGGCTGGTCTACGTCACACCCGCGGCGAACCGCGATATGGTAGGCGAGAAGCTGGAGTGGAATGATTTCGAGCAAGGGCGCAAGAATTTCCGGCGCTGGAGGCAGCTCGATGATGTGGTCGGAGGCTTCGCGAGCGAGATGATCTTTTTCCGTGGCGATGGAGATGACGATGCCGTCGCGGGCTTTTACCTCTTTAATATTGGACACGCTTTTTTCGTACCGCGTGACGGATTCGGGGTCGGAGTCATCGCGTGTGGCGAGGACCACGACGGGGAGGTTTTCGTCGATGAGCGCGTTGGGACCGTGCTTCATTTCGCCGGCGGGATAGCCTTCGGCGTGAATGTATGAAATTTCCTTTAGCTTGAGCGCGCCTTCAAGGGCGATCGGATAGTGGATGCCGCGTCCCAGGTAGAGGAAATCGGTGTAGCGGAAAAACTGCCGGGCGAGATTTTCGTAGAAGCCGGATTCTTCGGCTTGCAGAACGGTTTCCATTTTGTGGGGGATGCGAGTGAACTCCTGCATCAGTTTTACGGCCGCAGCCGGGGCGAGTTTTCCGCGCACCTGGCCAAGATAGGAAGCCAGGAGAAGAAGCGCGGTGAGCTGTGCGGTGAAGGCTTTTGTCGAGGCCACGCCGATTTCGGGTCCGGCGTGGGTGATTACGGTTCCCGCTGCTTCGCGTGTGATCATCGAGCCCATCACGTTGCAAATGGCCAGCGTGGGCGAACCTTTTAGCTTAGACTCGCGCTGGGCGGCAAGAGTGTCGGCGGTCTCGCCGGATTGGCTGATGCAGATGGTGAGCGTTTTGGAATCCAGAATGGGGTCCCGATAGCGAAATTCGCTGCCGTAATCCACTTCGACTTGAAGCCTGGCCAGGCGCTCGATCATGAATTTCCCGGCAAGGGCGGAGTGCCAGCTTGTGCCGCAAGCCACGATGCGAACTTGTTGGAATTCGCGGAATTGCTGTTCGGTGATCTGCATTTCGTCGAGGAAAACTTTTCCGGAATCCTGCGAGATGCGGCCGAGAAGCGTGTCGCGCACGGCGCGCGGCTGCTCGAAAATCTCTTTTTGCATGAAATGCTTGTAGCCGCCCTTTTCCGCCATGATGGGGTCCCAAGCGACATGGTGAGCGGGGCGCTCCACCGGGCGGCCATCGTGATCCATCACGCGGACGCCGGATTGCGTGAGGACGGCGATATCGCCATCAACCAAAAAGAAAATTTGGCGCGTGTGCTCGAGTAGCGCGGGGATATCGCTCGCGACGAAATATTCGCCGTCGCCAAGTCCGATGACGGAAGGCGGACCGATGCGGGCCGCGACAATTTTGTGCGGGTCGCGCGAGGAGAGAAACACGAGCGAGTAGATGCCGCGCAGATCCTTCAGAGATTTGCGGACGGCTTCTTCGAGGGGCACGCCGGCTTGCGAATTTTTCTCCACCAGATGTGCGACGACTTCGGTATCTGTTTCTGTGACGAACTTGTGGCCTTCGCGCTGGAGCTGCTCTTTCAGCTCGAGATAGTTTTCGATGATTCCGTTGTGAACGACGACAATTTGGCCCGTGCAGTCGCGGTGTGGGTGGGCGTTTTCTTCCGTGGGGCGGCCGTGCGTGGCCCAGCGGGTGTGGCCGATGCCGTAGGTGCCCTCGATGGGCGATTTCTGAATGACCTCTTCGAGGTTGCGGAGTTTGCCGGGTGCGCGCCGAATCTCCAGCTTGCCGTCGGGCGTGACGACCGCGATACCCGCAGAGTCGTAGCCGCGGTACTCCAGTTTTCGTAGTCCTTCGATAATGACGGGCACAACCTTTTTCGGCCCGATGTAACCGACAATTCCGCACATGCGCGGGGTCTCCTGAGAAGCTAGGAAATTAGACTAGCACGGAGTCGCGCCGTGCCGGCGGGTTCGTGGACGAGATGTGCGAAGCGCGTTACGGTTGAACTGGCGTCTCCGGGCCGGGCTGCAGGTCGTACGAAATCAATTTATCGTTGGAATCAAAATGAAAGCTGGCGCGGGCAGTGGCCGGTTGCAGCGTGTCCGTATCCACCTGGCGCACTATGGCGACAACCAGGGTTTTGTCGGGCGCACTCACGATCCTGTAGCCGCGCGAGTTCAGGAAATACACGAGGCGAGACCTGGTGGTGCCGGCTGGAAGCTGTTTGTTGAGCATCTCATCGATCTTTTGCAGGCGAGAATCGGAAGTGTGAGGGCTGTGCTTGCAGCCCGCGGTGGAGCTCAGAAAGAGAAAAAAGACAAAAGCCAGCGGTAACAGCGCTGTGGTCCTGGGAAGGTTGCGGTATGAGCGCATTTCCTTTGGCCGTTCACTCCACAATTTCGAAGCGGGATTCTTCGATGACCGGGTTGGTGAGGACTTCTTTCGAAATGCGTTCCACTTGCTGCGTGGCTTCATCGCGCGTCAGGCCTTCCACGTTGAGGACGAAAAATTTGCCCTGGCGGACGTCTTTGACGGAGGCGTAGCCAAGACCGGACAGTGCGTGCTGAATGGTTTGACCATGAGGATCGAGTACGGTGCGTTTCGGCATCACCCAAACGTGTGCTTTCATGCGGTCATTATAGCATTGAGATTGCATCGAGAGGCTGCGCCAAGGATCATCGCGAAAGAAGCCAGATCATTTAGTGGCGTTCCACTAGTGGCGTTCCAATGACGACCCCGCCGTCTGTCGCAGCGCGCGCTTCTCCTTCGACGTGAGGAAAGCGTGGTCGAAACTCATGGCAACGAGTTGAGAGAGAGCCTTCTCGTCGAGACCCATACGAGCCGCGTTTTCGTATTCCGCGAGGAGCGTGGTATGGAACATGGCGGGGTCATCGGTCGAGAGCGTGACGGGGACATCGTTGCGCAAGAATTGCGGCAAGGGATGATCCGCCAGAGTCGCTTCCTTGCGCCCCAGCTGTTTCGCGAGTGCGCCCGTGCAGATATTGCTGGTGGGACAGATTTCGAGCGGTATTTTCCGTTCCGCAAGAAGCTCCATGAGCGCCGGGTCCTGGGCTGCGGCGATGCCGTGTCCGACGCGTTCCACGCCGAGCAACTCGACGGCCTCGCAGATTTTGTCCGGACCGCCGACTTCTCCGGCGTGCATCAGGAGGTGCATGCCGTAGTTTGAGGCTTGGTCGTACACGGGGATAAATTCGCCGGTGGCGATACTCATTTCGTCGCCGCCAATTCCGAACGCCACAATGGATTTGGAGCCGCAGCGATGTGCGGCGTTCGCGACTTCCATGGCGGCATCGGCGCCGAATTGGCGAGCGGCGTCGAAAATCCAGTTCAAGCGAAGGCCGTGTTTCTCGAAGGGTTCCGTGGCTCGCAGGATGGCTTCGAAATTAGCCTCCGGCTTTTGTTTGCGAAGCAGCATCACGCCGACGGAGAGTGTTACCTCCGCATAGACCACGCCTTGAAGCAACAGATGCTCGCATAGGTCGCGCGCGATGAGGGCAAAGTCTTGCGGCTCCCTCACAAAGGAAGTGACCCACTTGAATGCGTCGATAAAGCCAGTGAAATCACGATAGGTGTAGCGCCGGCGGACTTCGTCTTCGGAAAGAATAATGCCGTGCCGCGCCGTCAACGCACAGACCGTTGCGGGCTGAATCGAACCTTCGAGATGCAGGTGCAGCTCGGCCTTCGGAAGGGAAGCGATGCTTGCCGGTAGAGGTGACGTGTTCATCCGAGACAAAATTAACGAGGCAACTGTGGCCGGCCGGCGTTGATCCAGGCGGTCAGCCAGTAGGAGGCGACGTCGGTCGAGGCTTCCGAGAGTTGCCGGATTAGCGTTGCGGCTGTCTGGTTATAAAAACGGTCGAAGTAGTCATCGTTGTAAGAGTAAGACTTTCCCGCGACGTAAGCATTGCGATCCGCGAGGAGGATGTTTTCGAGCCAACTGTGCGAGGCCAGGCAAACTTCAAAGGCGTGATCCGTCGGATCGTTGATGTAGGACGCGTCATTCGGACGCATGGGAAAGAAGGAGGAGTAGCGATCGACCAAAGTAATGCCGAAGCGTTCGTTGACGCCCGTCTGCGCGGTCAACTTTCCGTCGAAGTTTTCCGTTGTGCTGAAAGGGTCGTGTGCTTCGGCAACGTAGTCCGCGAGAATCGCGGCGTCCAGCCTGGCTTCTTCCCAGTGGCCGGTGTGCATGTCTTCCGTCAGCTTCTGGCTATAGACACCAATTTCCCAGGGGAGCAGGCCGTTGGATTGAAGCTTCGACTTTCCAAATTTATCCACTGCTGCCTTATAGCTACGCGGGAGGGTGTCGAACGGGAAGCGGCCATACTTGTCGAGATAGAGATGATCGTTGCGCTTTTCGGCGGGAGTTTTCGCAACTGCGTCCAAAGGATCGTTTACGTGCTGGAGCAAGAACCCGCGGTAGGACTCGAAGAAAGAACGTATATCCTGCGGCAAAGTGTCGATGGCCTGGTTAACGACCAGCTTGTGCGCGCTGCGCCCCCAGGCGGAGACAGGCCGGGGCAAGAGCGCGAGAAGTGCCGCGACGCCAAGCAAGACAACAGCCCAATTCTTGCGTTCTCTAAGAAATCCCGGACGCGTCTTCAATTCTTATGCTCCGCGTTTGCCGCACGGAGCGTGCTATGCGTGCGGCCATAGAAATAGTAAATCACGAGGCCGATCATGAGCCAACTGACGAACCGGATCCAGTTCATGATCGGCAAGCCTGCCATCAGCAAAAGGCAAGTGAGAATGGTAAGGACCGGAGCGACCGGGCCGCCTGGAGCGCGGAATGCTCGCGGACGATTTGGTTCGCGGTAACGAAGAATGAGCACGCCCGCGGCGACCAGCGCGAAAGCGAAAAGCGTGCCAATGTTGGCGAGATCGCCCAGAGTGCCAATGTCCAGAAGGCCAGCGGGGACGCCGACGGCGAAACCAGCGACCCAGGTGGAGAAGTCCGGCGTGAGATATTTTCTGTGGACACGGCTGAAAATCTTCGGAAAAAGCCCGTCGCGTGACATCGCAAACCAGACGCGCGCCTGACCGATTTGGAAAACAAGCAGCGAAGAGATCATTCCCATGAGCGCGCCGATGAGGACCACGAGGCGAAGGCTCGAAATATGAAGTTTCTTGAGAGTGTTGACAACGGGAGCGGCATCATCCACCAGCGTGTCCCAGCGAACGAGGCCGGTAAGGACTACTACCACACCGATGTAAAGCACCGTACAGATAACCAGCGTGGCGATGATGCCGCGCGGGAGATCGCGCTGGGGATTTTTACACTCTTCGGCCGCGGTAGAGACAGAATCGAAACCGATATACGTGAAGAAGACGATCGAGCCGCCGGTGAGGATGCCGGGCCAGCCGTTCGGGGCGAACGGATGCCAGTTGGAAGTGTGAATGAATCGCGATGCGAAGGAGATGAAGGCCAGGATGGCGATGATTTTAATGAGCACCATGATGTTGTTGGTTTCCGCGGATTCACGGATGCCGCGCACCAGGATCACGGTAAGGAGCATAACGATGACGAAGGCCGGCCAGTTGAAACCGAAATGCCAGCCAGCGCCGTAAATGTCGTTGCCTTGCAGGTCCTGAAGTCCAGATGGCAAATACGCCGGAGATATCCATCGAGGATTGGGATGAAAGCCAAACCAATCGAAAAGATCCACGAGATGCGCGGAGAAGCCGACACTGACCGCCATGTTGCTGACCGCGTATTCAAGGATGAGATCCCACCCGATGATCCAGGCAATCAGTTCGCCCATCGTGGCGTAGGTATAGGTGTAGGCGCTGCCGGCGATGGGAATCATCGCGGCGAGTTCGGCGTAGCAAACGGAGGCGAAGCCACACGCGATGGCGACCAAGACAAAGGAAAGTGCGATGGCCGGGCCGGCACCGGGGCGGCCAAACGAGGATTGGCGCGTGATGAGATACTGCAGCAGTGGGGCATTCAGGATCGAGGAGACTTGCATCTTCTGCCCGGCGATGGCGGTGCCGACGATGGTGAAAATCCCCGAGCCGATGACCGCTCCGATGCCCAGCGAAGTAAGGCTCAACCACCCCAGAGATTTCTTCAGTCGTACTTCCGCGTTCTCGCAATCGGAAATCAGTTGATCAATTTGCTTGCAACGGAAGAGGTCTGACGCCACTCAGTGTCTCCGATAGCGTTACGGCAACGCGAGACGCCCTTTGCCGGGCACGCAAATTATGAGGAATGATTGCGCCTCAATGTACCCTGAGATGCTGGCTTTCGCAAGAAACGGTAGTGCGCTAATTTTGCTCACTTGTGGGCGCAGGCTTGTGGACGGGTTACCGTTCCAAAAGCGGGAGCTGGGCTCCCGCACTCCAGATCGGGAATTGCGCTGGCTGTTCCAAGGTCGCGGCAGGCTGCTTTGTAAGTTTTGCATCTAAATGGTTTGGCTGCGTTGTAAGTGCTCACCTGTGGAAGATTATATATCTAAGTGTTAATGCTAATGGATATCGCGTCATGTGCGGCTATTCTGTTCGGCCTGCCCCCTCCCCTTATTTTTGGAAAGATGTGAAAGCAAAGGAGTTATAGGGTGGGGGTGTGCGAAGATGTAATTCCAAAGGGCTTGTTAGACGACTTGATGGCGTTCTTTGGGGCTTGCGGCTTTTCGGGGGCACCTGGGACTGCGGCGGACCGAAAGGTCCGCCACTACGCAGTGTTACCTAACGTGTACTTTACTACACTTAGTAGAAGTGTGTCAATAGAAAAAAGACGCTTGTTTCGCGGCTCGAGTGGGTCAGGCTGGTTCGAGTTGGGCGTAGCGCTCTATGAATTTTTTTGTGCCGCGCCCGGGGAAACTTACGGAGACGCGGCGGTCTTCTTCGTCACCTTCGACGCCGACGACTGTGCCCAAGCCGTATTGGGGATGACGGACTTTGCGGCCGAGCATGGGATCTGCGTTGGCGCCTTTTTTTATGGAGGGCCGGCCGAAGGAACTTGTGGTTCGGGCAGGCTTGGGAGCCGAGACGGCTGGCGTGGGTTTGCCGCGGACACGGCGGAGGAATTCGTCGGCGGAATAGGAATACTCGGGATCGGGTTCGTAACGGCGCTTTTCGCCGATCTCGGCCAGAGAACCTCGAACCGTTTCCACCAGCTCACTGGGAATTTCCGCCAGAAAGCGAGAGGGCAAGGAAGCCCGTAGCTGTTGCTCGTTGCCGAAAATGCGGCGATAGACGGCGCGCGTGAGTGTGAGAGAAGTGCGGGCGCGGGTCATGCCGACGTAGACGAGGCGGCGCTCCTCTTCGATGCCTTTTTCTTCGTTCAAGGAACGACCGTGAGGGCAGATGCCTTCTTCCATACCGCTCAGGAAAACATGATCGAACTCGAGGCCCTTGGTGCTGTGCAGAGTGATCAGAGTTACGCCGGGTTTGCCTTCGAAGGAATCGGCGTCACTGACAAGCGCGGCGGCGTCGAGGAAGTCGGTGAATTCTTCGCCCGCTTCCATGCTGTCGGCGACGGCGCGGGTCAGTTCTTCGAGGTTTTCGAGACGGGCGACGTCGTCGGGCGTGTTGCGGTCCTTGAGCATATCTATGTAGCCGCTCTCCTCGAGGACGGTGTGGAGGAACTTCGCGGGCTCGTTTTGTGCAAGGGATTGCTGAAGATTGCGGATCAAGTCCTGAAACGCGCGCAGCGGCGTAACGGCGCGTCCGGCGGCGGCGCCGGAAATGAATTTTTCAATGGCTGACCAAAGCGGAGTGCCATCCACGCGCGCCGTCTCGCGCAGAGCGTCCACGGTGGTTTTGCCAATGCCGCGGGGAGGCACGTTCATGACGCGAAGAAGGGAAATGTCGTCTTCCGGGTGCATGGCCAGCCGGACGTAGGCGAGTGCGTCTTTCACTTCCGCGCGATTGTAGAAGCTGAAGCCGCCGACCAGTTTGTAGCGAAGGCCGCGGCGGCGAAAAACTTCTTCGAAGGCGCGGGATTGGAAATTGGTGCGGTACTCGACGGCGCAGGTTTGCGCGGAATCATCGTTCAAGATGCGTTCGAGTTCACCGGCGATAAATTCCGCTTCTGACTGGGCATCGCGAGCCTCGAAATAACGGAGGTTTGTGCCCGCCCCTTTGGCTGCGCTGAGAGATTTGCCGAGGCGCTCCGGGTTGTTTGCGACCACCGCGCCCGCGGCATCCAGAATATTCTGCGTGGAGCGGTAGTTTCGTTCGAGTTTTACGACGCGCGCACCCGGAAAATCGCGGGAAAAGCTGAGGAGAATCGATACGTCCGCGCCGCGCCAGCGGTAGATAGACTGATCTTCGTCGCCGACGACGCAAATATTTTGCTTAGGACCAACGAGGAGCCGCAGCAAGTCATATTGCACGCGGTTGGTGTCCTGATACTCGTCCACGTGGATGTATTGGAAGCGGGCCTGCCACTTTTCCCGGACAGCAGGAACATCTCTGAGCAGGCGCATGGTGCGGAGAAGCAGATCGTCAAAGTCAAGGGCGCTGCTTTTGTGCAGGAGTTTTTCATAAGCCGCGAAAATATCGGCCACACGGCGGCCGTCCTGGCTGACGGCCTCACCGCGCAGCATTTCCGGAGTCTTGGCGTGATTTTTCGCGTAGCTGATACTGCTAAGGACATTACGCGGGGTGAGGCTGTCGTCGTCAATCGCGAGGTTGGTCATTACGAGTTTCACGGCGGCGATTTGGTCGTCGTCATCGTAGATGGCGAAATCCCGCGGCAGGCCGGCGCTGGGCGCTTCGCGGCGCAATAGCCGCGCGCACAGAGAATGAAACGTGGAGAGCCATGGCTGCGCGGGAGGCACGCCGGCGCGAAGGAGAAGATCGGAGACGCGCGTGCGCATCTCCTCGGCCGCTTTGTTCGTGAAGGTGACCGCGAGGATCGCTTCGGCGGGCACACCTTTGGCGATCAGATTGGCCATGCGGAAAGTGATGGCGCGCGTTTTTCCTGTGCCAGCCCCGGCGAGAATCAGTACGGGGCCTTCCGTGTTTTCCGCAGCTTGCCGCTGTTCCGGATTCAGTTCTTCGAGAAGATTCAACATTTACCCGCAGTGTTCGAAAAGTGTGATGCCTTGTGATGTTAGCCGAGTGAACGGAACCGCGCAAATTAACGAGTTTTTCTTCAGCAATCCGAGAGAAAGTTGCCGCGAAGGCAGAGCGAGTGCGGCGGAAAGCGCGCTTAATGGCTCAGGTCTATCTCAAAATAAAGCAACGGATGATTTTTTTCGAGCGCGCGAATATCCGGAATATACAAGTGAGCGGTGTTCAGAAGATCGAACTGATCCTGTAAATCGAAATAGAGCAAGCCTTGCGCCGATTGGTGAGGAGCGATGATGCTTTTCGAGAATCCCGCATCGGCCGCCGCTTTTTGCGCTTCGACCCAATGCTTGTCGCGGCCAGCTTTGGGGCCTTTCGGTATCGGAATGGGCGAGCGGCGGGTCTCGGTGGGATCGTGTTTCCCCGTGTCCGTCATCACGTCGGCTACGTCGTCTGCGGTTAAGGAACGCAGCGCTTGCCGGTTGTCTTCGGATACGGTGACATTCAAGCGGATTTGCTCGAGGTCAATTTTCATGCTGTCGTCGGAATCGTTGCGAACGATGGTGTCAATGGCCACGATTCCCGAGGCCAAAGGAGACTTCTTGGGAAACTTTGTTTTATAAATGGCAGCGTCGGTCCAGGGCTGAGCGGAAATCGTGACGCCTTCGTGAGATTCAAGGGCGGCGGATTTAAGCGTGGCTTGCGGCTGCTGCGCGGCAGGTTTTTCAAGAAGAAGGTCCAGAAAAAATGCGGCGGCAAGAAAGGGAACTATAATGACTAGGTTTCGCATCGGGTTATAATAAGCCTTTCTCATCTCGACGCCTTCGATTCCTGGGGGAAGTGCAGGGTTGCCCGCACGGAGGGCCGCCTGTGGGCGGCGGTGCGGAAGAGACCGGAGCCACGCTGAGTGTATTTCATCTATAGCCTGTTGATGGGGCTTGCCGCCTTGCTGCTGATGCCGTACTGGCTGGTGCAGGGATTGCGGCACGGCAAATACTTCTCGAACCTTGGCGAGCGGCTTGGTTTTTCTTTTCCGGGATTCAAGAACCTGCCGGAAAAGCGAGCGGATGCTATCTGGATTCATGCCGTATCTGTCGGAGAGGCTCTCTCGGGGGTCGCGCTGGCGCGGCGTTTGAAGCAGTTGTATCCCGACCGGCCGCTGATCATTTCCACGACGACTTTGACTGGCCAGGCGTTGGCTCACCAGCGCATGCCGTTTGCGGATGCGATTTTTTACTTTCCACTGGATTGGGCGTTTTGCGTGCGCCGAGCTTTAGGAGCTGCACGGCCGTCCATTGTCGTTGTTCTTGAAACAGAAATTTGGCCCAATTTTCTGCGAGAGGCGAAGCGGAGGGGCGTTCCGGTTGTCTTTGTGAGCGGGCGGATATCGGACCGTTCTTTTGCGCGCTTTCAGCGGTTTGCTAGCGTGTTCGGGTTGTTTCTAAGGCCGCTTTACCGTGGTGCTCTGTCGAATGCGGGCGCTTTTCTTATGCAGAGCGAAAAGGACGCAGAGCGGATTCGCGCCATGGGGGCTTCCGCGGACCGCGTGAAAGTGAGCGGTAATTTGAAGTACGATTTGGAGCTTCCCGCTCCCACGCCAATCTCGAACTGGCTTGCGGCGGAGGCGAAGCGGCGCGGGCGCTCGCCCGTCATTGTGGCTGGGAGCGTTGTTGCGACGGAAGAGCCGCTCGCTTTGATCGCGTTTGGCACGTTGCAGGGCGAATATCGCAACGCGCTTCTGGTATTGGCGCCGCGCAAGCCGGAATGCTTCGAAGCGGCCGCGCAGTCCATTGATGAGTCGCACCGCAAATTTATTCGGCGGTCGCAGATGCCCGTCCCCGGGCCTTCACAGAATGGCGCAGGGGCTGCGTCCGGTGAATTTACGATTCCCGATGATGTGACCGTTATCCTGCTGGATAGTATTGGCGAGTTGGCTTCGCTATATCGTGTTGCGGATGGAGCTTTCGTGGGCGGCTCCCTGGTGGAAAGCGGGGGGCACAACATTCTCGAGCCCGCCGCGTTTGGCAAAGTGCCCGTGTTTGGGCCGTCCATGGAAAATTTTGCAGAGATAGCCGCTCGATTTATGGCCGCTGAGGCCGCCGTGCAAGTGGAAAGCCCGGAGGACGCCGGCGTTGCGTGGATTGAGTTTATGCGTTACCCGGAGAAGGCTGCCAGGATGGGTGCGAGCGCGCGCAACCTCGTCGAGAGCAGCCGAGGGGCCACGGACCGCGCTATCGCGGAAATTGCGCGGCATCTGGATGGACCGGCGCGCGAGGACTGATGGATCTGCCGCCGCTGGTGCGAATTCTGCTCTGGCCGCTTTCCGTCTTGTATGGTGGGTATGTTCGGCTTCGAGCGTGGTTTTATGCAAAAGGCTGGCTGAAGCAAAAGCGATTGAAAGGGAAAGTCATCAGCGTAGGCAATCTAACCGTGGGCGGCACAGGGAAAACGCCCATGGTTCTTTGGCTTGCAGAGAAATTTCTTGCGGAAGGGAAGCGCGTCGCGATTCTTAGCCGCGGTTATCGCGGTTCCGGGGGGACGAGCGACGAGATCGAGCTGATGAAACATCGTCTCGGAGGACGAGTTACGTTTGGCGTTGGGAAGAATCGCTTTGAGGCAGGGAAGCTTATCGAGACTCAGCAGGCGGTTGACATTTTCTTGCTGGACGACGGTTTTCAACATCTTCCGCTGGCGCGTGATATCGACATTGTGATGCTGGATGGTTCGCGAAGATTAAAAGACCAGTGGCTGCTGCCCTCGGGAAGGCTGCGAGAGCCGATTGCTGCGTGCGAACGGGCGGATATTCTTGTGGTGACGCGTAAAACGGAACGGCCCGATATGGAAGCGAGTGATTCGCAAAGGTTTTCCATCTTCTACGCGCAGACGCGGTTGCTGGGGTTTCGCCGATTGGGTGGCGAAAATAAGCTGAACTACCTGGGCGAAATTGGACAGGGCCCATTTTTTGCTTTTTGCGGCATCGGCAATCCGCGGGCATTTTTTGATGATCTCGGCCGATGGCACGTTCCCGTCGCTGGCCAGAAGATATTCCGAGATCATCACCATTACTCGGAGCGTGATTTGACGATTTTGATGAAGGAAGCGCAGGGCGCGGGGGCCATCGGGTTCGTTACGACCGAAAAAGATGCGTGCAATATTCGTGATGCGCGGGGAATCGCTCTGCCGATCTTTATTTCCGTGATTGATTTTGCGCTTACCTCGGAAAGCGAGTTCGTCGCCGCAGTAGATGGAAAACTTTCGACGAGCGGCAGCGTGACCGCGTGAAAATTCTAGTCCGCGCGACAAACTGGGTCGGCGACGCCATTATGGCTTTGCCCGCGCTGCGCGCCGTCCGAGCGCGCTTTCCGCAAGCGGAGATAACGATTCTTGCGCGGCCCTATGTTGCGTTCCTCTATAAAAATCAGGGAGTCTGCGACATCATTATCGATCTGGACCACAACCGAGACGTGGCGAGCGTGCTGCGCGCGCGCAAATTTGATACGGCGCTGTTACTTCAGAACGCATTCGGCGCCGCGTGGCTTACGTGGCGAGCCGGGATTCCGGAACGCATCGGTTATGCGCGCGACGGCCGCAGCCTTCTTCTCACAAAAGCCGTGCGCATTCCCAAGCCCGGTGAAATTCCCGCGCATGAGCAGTACTATTATCTCGAATTGCTCCGCCGTATCGGCTGGCTGGAGTCTTTACCTAACGAATCCTTTATCCACCTGGAAGTTCCCCAAGAGGAACGAAATCGCTCTGAGGAGTTTCTTCTTTCGGCTGGAGTGAAGCGCGACGCTCTACGCGTGGCCATCGGCGCGGGCGCTTCGTATGGCTCCGCGAAATGCTGGCCACCGGATCGCTTCGCGGAACTTGCGAACCGCCTTCAGGCAGAAGACGCGAAGGCAAGCGTGGACGTGATCTTATTCGGAACCCGGGTGGAAGCGACGGTTTCCTTGGCGATCGCCGCGGGTATGCGCCGACCGCCAATCGATCTCACCGGGAAAACTGCTATCAACGATTTGCCCGCGCTGCTTTCCCAATGCCATCTTTTTGTCGGCAATGATTCGGGCGCGATGCATGTTGCCGGCGCCGTCGGTTTGCCGGTCGTGGCCGTCTTCGGGCCAACCGACCCTTTTGGCACCGCGCCGGTTACGCCGCGTTGCAGCATCGTTCAGGAAAAGACTTATTGCAGCCCTTGTTTTCTGCGCCGCTGCCCGACGGATCACCGCTGCATGACCCGCGTCACGCCGGATGCTGTAGCAGCGGCGGCGAAAAAATGGATTTCCGGGATCGAGGTGCGCACTGCCTGAAACCACCGCGCCCCGTCCCGCTGTCTTTCTCGATCGCGACGGGACCATCTCTGAAGAAGTTGGCTACTTGAATCACATCAGCCGATTTCGTATCTTGCCGCGAGTTGCAGATTCGATTCGCCGCCTGAACGAAGCGGGGTTTCCTGTGATTGTGGTTACGAATCAATCGGGCGTTGGCCGGGGCCATTTTCCGGAGTCGCTTGTGCACGCGGTCCACGAAGTCATGGTGCGGCAGCTTCAGCAGGCTGGAGCGCGGCTTGACGCCATATACTATTGCCCGCACATTTCCGCGGACACTTGCGACTGCCGCAAACCGAAAACTGGAATGCTGGAGCGCGCCGCGCGGGAACACGCCCTGGACTTGCTCCGGTCGTTCGTTGTCGGTGATCGTCATGCCGATATCGAGCTTGCCCACCGTGGCGGGGCGAAAGGTGTCCTCGTGCGAACAGGTTATGGGGAGGGAGAATTTCTCTGGAATGCCGCGAAATGGCAGACGCAGCCGGATTTTGTCGCTGCCGACCTAGCTGACGCCGTCAACTGGATACTGAGGCCAACGATATGAAGCGCCCGTCAAAAAAGCCCGGCCTATCCTCGTCCGTCGATCTTTTGGCTCTCGCCGAATGCGTAGAACAGTTTTCCTCCAGAAGCGTCATCTTATTCGGCGATTTTGTTGCGGATGAATTTCAGTTTGGCGACATTTCGCGTGTGTCGCGCGAAGCTCCCGTGCTGATTCTGCGGCACCGCGAAACGCATCTGTTTCCGGGCGGCGGCGCGAATGCGGCCAACAATCTCGCGGCGCTAGGCGCGCGCGTCATGCCCATTACCGCTGTCGGGGATGATTCGCCGGGAGACGCGCTGATCGAATATTTTCAGAACAAGAACGTCGAGGTCTCCGGCATCCTTCGCGTCAAGGGCTGGACGACGCCTACAAAAACCCGCATTCTTGCGGGCTGGGCGCATACCCTTGGCCAGCAAGTCCTACGCGTTGACCGTGAGCCGCACTCTCCACTGCCCGAAAACATTCACAGAAAGCTGCAAGCCAGGCTTCAGGCAAAACTGCGTTCCGTGCACGCTCTGGCCATCAGCGATTACGGCTTCGGCGTCGCCACGCCCGCTCTGCTCAAGCAGGCAATTTCCGGGCGAAAGAAAGGATCGCCTGTCACGCTCGATGCGCGCCACAATCTCCACTCCTACGCGAAAGCCGGGGTCACTTCAGCGACACCCAACGAGGCCGAACTTGAAGCTTGTCACCACGTTTCCATCGGTCAAAATCTCGTCGAGCTATCGCGTTGTGGCAACGCAACGCTCTCACAGATGAGACTGAATGCACTCCTCGTTACACGCGGTCGCCACGGAATGGCGCTCTTCGAATCCGGCAACCGCGTCACGCACATCGCGGTACACGGCAGCGATCAAGCCGTGGACGTCACCGGCGCGGGCGACACCGTACTCGCTGCCTATACACTCGCGCTCGCTTCCGACGCTTCGCCGCTCGAAGCCGCCCACATTGCCAATATCGCCGGCGGCCTCGTCGTGATGAAACGCGGAACGGCCACCGTGACGCGCGACGAACTTCTCGGCGCCATTCGCCAGCAAGCCGGCGGAGGCGCTTCCTGAATCATGCGCCACGCCGAATCCAAAATTATGACGCGGCAACTTCTTCGCGAGAAATTGGCACAGCACAAGCGAAGCGGCCAGCGCGTCATTTTTGCCAACGGCTGCTTTGACACGCTTCACGTGGGCCACGTGCGTTATCTGGAAGGTGCGCGCAGCGAAGGCGATATTCTTGTAGTAGGAGTAAATTCCGATTCGAGCGTGAACGCGCTGAAAGGCCCAGGCCGCCCCATTCTCGATGAAAACGCCCGCGCCAGCCTTGTCGCGGCACTTCGCGCGGTCGATTACGTCGTTCTCTTCAGCGAGCCAAGCGTTGAGTCACTACTTGAGGAACTCGGTCCCGATGTTCATGCCAAAGGAACCGACTACACCGCCGACACTGTTCCTGAACGCGCCACCGCGAAGCGCCTGGGCATTCGGGTAGCCATTGTCGGCGATCCAAAAGATCACTCCACGCGGGGGCTGCTCGAATCCGTGCGCAAGGCTCCGCATGGCTGAGCCGCGGTTTTTGCTTGTGCGCCTCGGCGCTCTCGGTGACATCGTCCACACATTTCCTGCCGTCGCGGGCCTGTGCGAAACATTTCCAGGCGCCGAAATAATCTGGATTACCCATCCTCGCTGGAAGTTTCTCATCGAAACCAGCGGTCTGGCCTCGCAAGTCTGGACAACGGAAACCCGCTCGTTTGCATCTCTGCGCAAGACCATCAAAGAATTGCGAAACGCGAACTGGGACGCCGCCATCGACTACCAAGGACTTTGGAAATCAGCCGCCTTGCCATACCTTGGCGGCATCAAACGCAGAATCGGGTTTTCCTCGCGGACTATCCGCGAGGCTGGCGTTCCGCTTCTTTACACGGACAAGGTGGATTGCACGACGATTCACATCGCCGATCAAAATGGCGAACTGTCTTTGCGGGCTGGAGCGCGTAATCCGGTCGCGCCATTTGTACTGCGCATTTCCGAAACAGACGACCACGGCATTCGCGATTATCTAGAGAAACTTAGCCTCGATCGCTACGTGATCATAAGCCCCGGGGGAGGCTGGCGCTCTAAGTGCTGGCCGCCCGAACGCTTTGGCCAACTCAGCAAACTGATTCGAGATTCGTTTGGCTTGCGCTGCGTCGTCAACTATGGCCCGGGGGAAGACGATCTTGCGCTCGCCGTTGGTGAATGCAGCGGCGATGCTGAGCCCGTGCCCTACAATGGCCCCCTCGGTCCACTCATGGCTCTCTTACGCAATGCGGCGTGCATCGTCGGCGGTGATACCGGCCCGCTCCACCTTGCGATCGCGCTTGGTACTCCCGCCGTGGCGATTTACGGGCCTACCGACCCGATTCGCAACGGTCCGTACCGTTCGAACGCGATCGTTTTGCGCGCGCCCAACGTTGCCACCACCCACACGCGCAACGATCAAACCGACCCATCCATGCTTCAAATCCAGGTGCCTGAAGTTTTCGCCGCGATACGTCAGTGCCTCGGAGTCTCCGCTTGAGCTCTGCAAGCGTTTTTTTCGTGCGGTGGCGCGTGCGTCTCGGTTACCCGCTCGCGCTTCTCGTTCTATGGTTCGCGCGGCCAATCCCTGCCAGTGTTCTCTGGGGAGGGCTAATCGGTTTCTTCGGACTATTTATTCGCGCCCGCGCCGCGGGACATCTTCACAAGCAAGAGGTTCTCACCGTTACCGGTCCATACGCGTACACCCGGAATCCTCTTTATTTTGGCAGCGCGATTCTGGCTCTTGGAGCGGGATTTGCAACGCATTCGTGGATATCAGCGCTCATTCTGAGCGCCTACTTTGTGTTGTTTTATTCCATCGTCATGCGCAGGGAAGAGGGGGAACTTCGCCAGCATCACGGTGCGGCGTTCGACGAATACGCCAAAGCCGTTCCTCTGTTTTTCCCCCGGCTCACAGCCGCGAAGCTTTCGTTTGGCGGCGCCGCGTCGTTTTCTTTTCGGCAGTACAAGAAAAATCACGAATTTCAAGCTGCTATTGGTTTTTTGATGCTGCTCGCGCTGCTTCTGCTGATGTGGCGTTTTGTGCCGGGGATTGAGGACCATCTCCGGACGTATGGAGACCGGCGACGAAGCAACTGATTTCCAGATTCTTGCCGTCGGTCAAGACGTGTATGGCTCCATCACGGTCCGTCCGCAGATTCTTATTCCGGCACTTCCCAGACGTTCCGATAGCTCCGGACTAGGATGCTCGTAAGGATTGTCTTCTCCCGCGCTAATGACTGCGATGCGCGGCTGCACGGCGGCCAGAAATCCGGGCATCGTCGAATTCTTGCTGCCATCGTGCCCAACCTTCAGCACATCCGCGTGCAGCGCCTCTTCGCTGTTTTCACCGAGGATGGCATTCTCCGCCTGTTTTTCAGCGTCTCCCGGCAACATCATGCTGCGCCCCCAAACTGCAGCCGCACCACGAGTGAATCGTTATTTTTCGGCCCCGGTCCAATTTCTTCGGGTCTGCAGGCCGGGGCTAGCTTGCAATCGCCGCGCCCAATAGGCCAAGCAGCCGCCAGATCAAAACAGAAATCGCCGTGGCAGGGAACAGCCGGCCGATTCGCGCCAACAAAATGCCGATGCATATGAAAAGGCCGGCCAAGACAAACCCGGCCACAATATAGCTGTGGGAAGAAGTTCGCTGCGCGATACGCTGCCACTGGCCGAGCACGGCCCCGCACGCAAATAACGCAGCGATCGCTACGGCCAGCAATCTCATGGGACTCTTCGCAACCTCACCAGCGTTTCGATGTGATAAGTCTGGGGAAACAGATCAAACAGGTGCACTTCGCTCAACTCATACCGGACAGAAAGCGCCGCAAGCTCTTTCGGCTTTCGCGCCGAACCGGTCAGCACCGCCAAATCACGCGCCAAAGTGGAAGGATCGCAGGACAGGTACACGATGTCTGCTGCTCCAAGTTCGGCCAGCTTTGCCGCGGTCTCCGCTCCCAAACCTGCTCGCGGCGGATCGAGCACCACGAACTCCGGCTTTTCTTTCGTTTTCTTCAAAAAATCCTCAGCATGCTCGTTGTGCGTGGTCACGGACACTTTGGCGCTTTCTGCGTTTGCATATAAATCGCGCGTGGCTGCCAGGTTTGCGTCTACGCACACGACCTTTTCGAAGGCTCGCGCGAGGGGTAAGGTAAAAAAACCAACTCCTGAATACATATCGAGAGCGAGCCGCCCCTTCGCACCGCGCGTGACGGTCTTCAATAAATCCTCAATCAAAAACCGGTTCACCTGGAAAAACGACAAGTGGCTCACGCGAAACTTGAACCCACCCGCTTCATGAATCAGAAATCCCGGCCCGGTGAGCTCAAACTTGTCTTTCTTTTGGTCCAGCAGTAGCAAGCTTTCGAGTTGGGGCATCGCATTTCGTAACAGAGCTGCAAGTTCAGCCGCCGGTTTCGGGAATTTCTCGAACGCCACATTCAAAGCAATCTTTTCGTCAGCCGAATCCGCAAACGCCTCAATCTCCTGAATCCCCTCAGGCAGCGTTCCCGCTCTCGCCATCTCCTGCAAATGGCCAAACGTTTGCGCGAGCTGCGGTGAAAGCACGGGGCATTGGTCAATGGGAACGATGTTCGAACTCTCCGGCAAAAAATACCCCAGGGCTCGGGGCTTTCCACCGCGTACCGCCCACTGTGCGCGGTTCCGGTAGCCGTAAGGCTGCGCCGTGTGCTCCTGAATCGCGCCGTCCCAGGAAATTCCGCCGAGCCGGGAAAGCGTCTCCCGCAGAATTTCTTTCTTCAGCCGCACTTGCTCCGCAGTGGTGATGTGCTGGTAATGGCATCCGCCGCATATCTGGAAATGCGGGCACGGCGCGGCAATGCGCTCTTTCGAGGCCGAAGTCACTTCCAGTAATTTCGCCCACACCACCTTTTTCTTCTTGGACTTTTCCGCCGCGCGCACTGCTTCTCCCGGAAGCACGAAGGGCACAAAAACAGTATTCCCATCGGCGTGCGCCAGCCCATCGCCGCCGTACACCATCTTCTCGATTGATAATAGTAACGTGTCAGACATATCTGAAGCTCTCATTCTGCGATTGTTCGCGTGGAAAGAAAAGACAATAACTTCCGGAAAAAACGCTCAGTAAAAGTAGTACAAGCTCAACCGCGGCAATCGAAACTCTTCGAGCAATCTCTTCTGCAAATATTGCTTCTCAATCAGGGCGATTTGCTCCGTCTTCATTTTGCGCCGATAGGCAGCAAGCTGGCCGTCCATCTCGCGTCGAACTTTCAACATCATCTCTTCGCTCGCGTGGCCGGTCAGCAGAGCGTGTAGCTTGTCGTCCAGAACCGTCAAACGTCGCTCCAAATCTTCAAGGTCCAGGGAACCGGGCGTATCAAGAATAGTCGCCGCTCCATTCAATGATGACGAAATGTCGCGCAACCGCGCGGCAAACTCAGGATTCTCGTTATCAGCCGCTCGATTCGATGCGACATCCAGTTTTTCTCCATTTTTTAGCATGTAAGTCCGCAGTTCATCGCGCGAAAAAGGCTCCTTCGTCACGGCGCCGTTCCTAGGCGCCTTCCCAGCGGCCGATTCTAGCTGTTCCTGCGCTGCTTCGAGCACCGCGTCCGTGCAATACGCCAAACTCTTCAGCGGCTTGCCCGCACCGCGCCGCGACCTCTGATAACTCTCAAACGCGCTGTCGATCCCTTTCAGCACGGCGTCCAGGGGCACGCCCGCCTTCTGCCACGTTTCCATGATCGCCCAATCGAGCGGAGACACAAGCAAATGCGCCCCGCGCTTCTTCCAAAAATAATTTTCAATTTCCGTGAAGTAGTTGAAGTAGTTCCAGCTGTCCATGTAATGTCGACGCCATCCTGAAAGGAAGCGATGGATCCGTGACCCAAAGAATCACGCCGCACCCAAGCCTCTATTTCCGCACCTTCTTCAGGGGAGCCGCCGCCTCTCGTGCGGCCGGATTCGTCGTCGTTTCTTTTCCCGTCTTCGCAGGCTGATTCTTCTCCCAAATCAATCGCAATCCCGTCAGTGTCAAAAACTCATCCGTATGCTGAATCTGTTTCGATCCCCTCGCAACAAGGCTCGCCTGCCCTCCCGTCGCCACCACTTTCACTTCGCCGCCAAGTTCCGCCTTCATGCGGGTGAGCATTCCATCCACCATGTCTACCGCGCCGTAATAAAGGCCAGCCTGCATGTGCGTCACGGTGTTTGTGCCAATCACTTTCCCAGGATCCTTGATTTCCACGCGCGGCAACCGCGCAGCCCGCGCAAACAATGCTTCCGAGGCAATCCCCAACCCGGGCGCAATCACTCCACCAAGATATTCCCCGCGTGTCGAAATCGCGTCAAACGTAATTGCCGTCCCAAAATCCACCACAATGCACGGCCCGCCAAACTTGTGAAACGCGGCCACCCCATTCACGATGCGATCCGCGCCAACTTCCAGCGGGTTATCCACGAGAACCGCCATTCCCGTTTTCACGCCCGCCTCTACAAACAGCGCCTTCTGCCCAAAATAAATCCGCGACATTTCCGCGAGCGTCCAATTCACCGGCGGTACCACCGAACTGATAATCACGCCGCTGATCGATTCCCGATCCAGTCCCGCAATCGTAAACAAATTGCGCGTCAGCACGCCGTACTCGTCCACAGTCTGCTGCCGCGCCGTTGTTAATCGCCAATTCGCGATCAGCTCATCGCCGCGAAAAACACCCAGCACGGTGTTCGTGTTGCCAACATCGATCGTCAACAGCATCTACCGCGCCTCCGAGACGTCGCCAGAAATAACGGTCACCAGCTCGCCGTCGTCGCGCTTTACTTGCAACAAACCTTCCGGCCCGAGCCCCGCTGTCGTACCCGCAAAACTCCCCGTACCGTTCGTGACTCGCACGCGCTTCCCCCGCGCATAACTCGAGACCGCCTCAAATTTCTGCGTCACGCCCGCTGGTCCTTCGCGCAGAAAATGATTGTAGTCGTTCTCGAATTCGCGCAGCAACCGCGCGAGCAATTCCAGCCGCGACTCATGCTTTCCCGTCTCGATTCGCAGGGAAGTCGCCGTCGCGCCCAGGTCCCCTGCGAATTTTTCCTGATTCACGTTCACTCCGATTCCCACAATCACAAATCGCACCTGCGACGGCTCCGCATGCATCTCCGTCAAAATCCCGCAAACTTTTTTCCCTCGGAGCAGCAAATCATTGGGCCACTTCAAATCCGGCGTGATCCCGGTCTGAGCCTGAATCGCCGCGTACACCGAAAGCCCCGCCATCATCGTCAACAGCGGTGCCTGGACCGGCGCAAGCCGTGGGCGCAAAAGCAAAGTCACATAAATTCCCGCCGCCCGGTCCGATTGCCAGCTCCGCCCGGCACGCCCTTTCCCTGCTGTCTGTTCTTCCGCAAGAATCACCGCGCCTTCCGGCTCGCCACCGTGCCCCAATTCCAGCCCCACGCGATTCGTCGAATCCGTTTTGAAAAAATGATAAATCCGCTTCCCGAAAAGGCTGCCCTTCAATCGCTGCCGCAGCATGTCCGGCGTCAAAATATCCGGCACTTTTTCCAGATAATAGCCGGTGGCTGGGTGTCCCTTGACCCGCACACCAAGCTCGCGCAACCGCTCCACCGACCGCCAAACGGTCGAGCGCGACACCCCAATCTCCCGCGCAATCCGCGCCCCGTTATTCACAACGGTAGCGTTCTCCGCCAGCAGCGTAAGCAGCGCCGCCAACCGCTTGTCAGTTGTCCCCGGAAATGTTTCTTGACCCATCAAAGTCTCGGCAAAAGTGCGGAGCGCGCTTCAGAGCGCCCCATCGGTTGAATCCGCGCCGCTAAGCTTACGTTCCCTGGCAGATGTCTACAAGCACCTGCCCAGGGCTAGAGTTGTTTGAGACGATCCTCGAGTTTTTTTAACTCCGCCCGCTGTTCAGCCAATGTGGCTTCCAATCCCTGAATGATTTTCGCCGGCGCCCGGCTACGAAACGTCTCGTTGCCGAGCTGCGCTTCCTTCGAAGCAACCGCCTTCTGCAATCCCTCCAACTCTTTCTTCAGCCGCGCGCGTTCGTTTTCGGGATCAAGCGCCGTCGCTTCAGCAATGTCTTCAAGCGGAATCCTCAACTCACCGTACTTGGTCGACCGATTAATCCCGGTTCCGCTCAGGCGGCCAGCGGCGAAATCAATTCTAGAAAGAGTCGCAAGCCGGGATACGTTGGCCAGATTGTCCTTTATCACTTTCTCGACGGATGCGTTGGCGGGTGAGATTTCCAGGCTTACCTCCTTTTTGGTTGGCACTTTGCCATCCGCTCTCATCTCGCGCACGGCCGTGACAATTCGTATTAAGATCTCAAAATCATCGCGGGCGTCGGCGTTCTTCCATTCGGACCCTCCTTCGGGATAGCCGTCCAAGGCTATAGACTTCGCTCCGACCGCTTGCGGCAGTTGGTGCCAAAGCTCCTCAGTGAGAAACGGCATGAACGGGTGCAATAAGCGTAGAGCGGCTTCGAACGCTGCAAAGAGATTCCTCCACGCCACGATAGCTCTATCGCGATTCGTGCTCAGTAACTCCGGCTTCACCCACTCGATATACCAATCGCAGAAATCGCCCCAGAAAAATTGGTACACACTGTGCGCTGCCTCATGAAACCGGTAAATTGCCAGCGCCGCATTTGCCTGCTCCGTAATCCCCGCAAGCCGCGAAAACAGCCACCCATCAATCAGCGGCACCGCTCCCTGAAACGCATAGGGCGCCCCTGCCCGCACCCCTGGTGCCGCCAACTCCTCAATCCCCGTTCCACCCTGCTCAAACTTCTCCAAATTCATAAACAAAAAGCGCGCCGCATTCCAAATCTTGTTTGCAAAATTCCGCGCGCTTCCCAACCGGTCGTCCGACAGTACAATGTCCGTACCCGGCGCGGCCATCGACGCCAGGCAAAACCGCATTGCATCCGTCCCGTATTGCTGATTCAGCACCACCGGATCAAGCCCCGTCCCCTTGGACTTGGACATCTTCTCCCCGCTGCCCGTCCTCACCAGCGAGTGCAAATAAACCGCGCGAAACGGCACTTTCCCCGTAAAGTGAATTCCCAGCATGGCCATCCGCGCCACCCAGAAAAACAAAATGTCGTACCCGGTGATCAACAAGCTCGTCGGATAGTATTTCTCAAAATCCGCTGTTTTCTCCGGCCATCCCAAAGTCGAAAACGGCCACAGCCCGGAACTAAACCATGTATCCAGCACATCCGGATCCTGCGTCAATTTCCCCGATCCGCATTTCGTGCACGCCGCCGGCGCCTCTTCCGCCACAATCACTTCGGCGCATTCTCCGCAATACCACGCGGGAATCCGATGCCCCCACCACAACTGCCTCGAAAGCGTCCAATCGCGAATATTGTCCAGCCAGTTCAAAAACTCCTGCCGCCGGTTATCAGGAACAATCTGAATCGTGTTTTCTTTTCCCGGTTCGTACTCGCGCACCGCTTGAATCGCCGGCGCCGCCAAATCTTTCATTTTGCAAAACCACTGCGTCATGATGCGCGGCTCGACCACCGTCTTGCTCCGCTCGCACAATCCGATCGCGCTCACATGCGGCGCAATCTTCTCAATCAACCCGGCCGCCTCAAGGTCCGTCACCACTTTTTTCCGCGCTGCAAACCGGTCCATTCCCGCATAAGCCCCGGCCGCCGCGCTCATTCGCCCTTCCGGAGTCATCACATCAATTTCCGCGAGCCCATGCCTCTTGCCCACTTCAAAATCGTTCGGGTCATGCGCCGGTGTAATCTTCACCGCGCCCGTTCCGAATTCCTTGTCCACCATCGCATCCGCAACAATCGGAATTCTCCGCTGCACCAGCGGCAGAATCACCGTCTTTCCAATCAGCCCCTTATACCGTTCGTCCTCTGGATTTACAGCGACAGCCGTGTCGCCCAGCATCGTCTCCGGCCGCGTCGTCGCCACCACAATCGATTCCGTTGCGCCCTCGACCGGGTAGCGCACGTACCAAAGATGCCCCTGCCGCTCTTCGTGCAGCACTTCCAAGTCGCTCAAAACCGTCATGCACTCCGGACACCAGTTCACTAACCGCGTCGCACGGTAAATGAACTCTTCTTTGTAGAGCTGGACAAAAACCTTGCGCACCACCCGCGAAAGTTCCGGCGAAAGCGTAAATTTCTCCCGCGACCAATCGCAGCTCTCCCCAATCTGCTTCATCTGCTCGGTAATTTTTCCGCCGCTCTCTTCTTTCCATTTCCAAACGCGCTTCTCAAACTCTTCGCGCCCCAGCGTCCGGTAATCAATTCCTTGTTCCGCAAGCTGCCGCACCACCACGCGCTGCGTTGAAATCCCCGCATGATCGGTTCCCGGCAGGTACAGCGTGTTGTAGCCCCGCATTCGGTGCCAGCGCGTCAAAATATCAATCTCGGTATGGTCCAGCATGTGCCCGATGTGCAGCGATCCAGTCACATTGGGCGGGGGAATCACGATCGAGAAGGCGGGGCCGGGCGCGTTCGGGTCGGCCTTAAACAACTGCTCCTTCACCCAATACTCCGCCCAGCGTGGCTCAATCAACTGCGGCTCGTAAGCCTTGGCAATTTCTCGTGCCATTAGATCCCCGTCTCCCCAGGTGCTCTGATGTGGTAGGGGCTTGGTTACCCTGCAAAGAGCCCGCCATTTCGGTAGCGTCAAATCGCTTAGTGTAATCTTCGACTATACGGTGCAAAATCGAACTCCGTCAATTCGATCAAAATACCTTTGAACGCAGATTCCGCAGACGTACGCCAGATTTTCCAGCATCATTCCCATTCACAGATACATCCAAGTGTAGGTCAATGCATGCAAGTCGAGACAAGGTATGGAATTGGAAGTAATCGGAGAGAATCATGGCTAAACTCACGGGACAAGTAGCAATCGTAACAGGCGCATCCAAAGGCCTCGGCGCGGACATGGCCAAAGCCCTTGCAGCCGAGGGCGCTTCCGTAGTTGTGAATTACGCGTCAAGTAAAGAAGGCGCTGACCGGGTAGTCGCCGAAGTTGCCTCCAAGGGTGGCAAAGCCATCGCTGTCCAGGGCGATGTGTCCAAATCCGCCGACATCAAACGCCTGATGGCCGAAACCAAAAAAGCCTACGGCAAGCTCAACATCCTCGTAAACAACGCCGGAGTCTATGAATTCGCCCCGCTTGAGGCCACGACCGAAGAATTGTTCCATCGCCAGTTCAATATTAATGTGCTCGGCCTTCTGCTCACTACCAGGGACGCCCTCCCTCTCTTTGGCCCTGAAGGCGGATGCGTCATCAACATCGGCTCTGTTGTAAGCACCATGCTACCTCCCAACAGCTCGATCTACTCCGCCACCAAAGCCAGCGTCGATGCCATTACCGCGGTGCTCTCCAAGGAACTTGGTGCACGCAAGATTCGCGTCAATTCCATCAGCCCCGGCATGATTCTCACCGAAGGCGTAATAACCCAGGGCATAGCCGAGAGCGACTTGCGCAAATTCGTAGAGACTACGGCACCCTTGGCACGCGTCGGCAAGCCCGACGATATTTCGCCCACGGTCGTTTACCTGGCATCCTCCGATTCCAAGTACATGACCGGCGAAACCGTTCGCATCACCGGCGGCTTGTAAAGAAAAAGCTGCACGCGGAGCACTCTTGTTTTCAATAAATCTGAAAATTATTGTAAATGGGAAGGGAACTGCTACTTCTTCGCGTTCAATTCGTCGCGGACCATGGACTCGACGACATTCTTCAAAATATCTCGCGTAACCGCCTGCAGCATCTCCGGGCTCATCTTTGCTAGTACTTTGGCCACCATGTCTTCCATGCTGGACTCCGGAACCTTGGCAGTACTCGCCGCGGCGGGCATCTCTTGCACCGCAGTCTCCGCAACTTGATGCGCTTCTTCGCGAAGCTCTGCCACCGCAGCCGCAGGTAGCGCCACTTCTTCCAACTTCGCTCGCACGTCAGCGCTCAAAGCCGGCGAAAGCGCGTCCACGTTGGCGCCACGATCTTTCAACGTTTCAGGAACCTCCTCGGCACCCACGGTTTCCAAAATCGGTGCAACCGAATGCGCGTTCACAGGACCTACAGGCTCGGCAGCTGCGGGAGCATCCCAGGTCGAAGCAAGCTGCGCAGCTTTTTGAGCTTGCGCATCCCATGGGCTCGCCACGGAAGAAAACCACGAGCTCGAAGTCGCGGGCTTTGCTGGCTCCGGTTCTGGCGCCACATTCACGGGCGCACTCACAGGTACTTCGGCCGTAACCGCGGCGGAGATCTCGGCATGCGCGACAGCTTGAACCTCGGCCGGAACTTTCGCCGGAACTTCCGCACGAACTTCTTCCACAAACTGTTCATTTTGAACAGGGCGCGTCTCCGCCGGCGCAACTTGGAGCGCTGTTTTGGGCGCCAACGCGGAGGCCCATGCTTCTTCTGAAAATGTCGCGATCTTCGGAGCTGGAGCCGTCGTTTCCGTGGCTGCTACCGGCGCCTCGGTTACAAAAGTCCCCACACTCTGCTCGGTTTCCGCCGCTTCTTCGAAACGCGAGATCTCTTTTTGCGGTGCCCAGGAGTCATCCCGCATCTTGCGCGCCGGCCCTTCGGAAAATGCCGTTTGCCGCCAATCTTTCCCCTCGGTGGCAGCAGGCTCTTCTTCCATTTCTTCGTTCCCCGCATCACGCCGCCAGGATGCGCTATCCTTCTCGTCGTCTTCGTCTTCCTCGACTTCGTCTTCCTTGTCTTTTGCCTTCCAGTCCCTTTCCAGTTCTGGACGCGGCGTTGTTGCTGCGAACACCATATCGTCTTCCTGCTCTTGCCCCGCAACCGGCGTTTCCAAAAGACTTCCAAACGCCAGCGGCTGCGAACCCGTATTAATCCTTACAGGCTCCGGCCTTCCAGGCATCTCCGACAGCGGTTCGCTGTCAACGGACGGGAATTCCTCCACCGGCGGCAGTGTTGCCACGCTCACTTGCGGCTTCGGCGCCAGCATTTCTGCCGCGCGCCTCGGTTCTTCTTCCTTCGGCGGCGCGGGCGCCCCGCCAATCAGTACTCCCGCTCGCGTCAATGCGGACTTCACCATCGAAATTAGGGGATCGGGCGGCACAAACGGTTTCTTCAAAACTCCATCCGCGCCCACTCTCTGCGCTTCCTGTTCATCCAGCGGATCAAATGCCCCGACAAGCAAAATCACGGGAATGTGCGCCAGCGCAGCATCGCCTTTTACGTACTGGCAAACTTCATATCCGTTTCGCACCGGCATGAACACATCCGCCAGTACCAGGTCGGGCTTAATATCAGAAATTTTCCGCACCGCCGCTTCGCCATTGCCCACGGCAACGACGTCGATGCCCTGATCCTTCAGGGCAAGCCCCACCATCTTCTGTATGTTGCTGTTATCGTCCGCAACGAGAATTCTGGCCACCAAACACCCTCCGGATGCGATTCCATCCGTTCTTAGCCCGGCCACCGCTCTGCAGTGGCATTCTATCGCCGGCTAGCAACACCGGCAGCAATTCAAGACTCCAGAGTATTGGAGCACTCGGCGTCTAGCTCGTCAATCTCAACGCACAGGCTGTGTGTCGGAAATGAATATGGTCTTTTCGAACCTGTTCCGGCTCTTTTTCGTGCAGAAAAATGCCCATGGTTAGGTCTCGGCAAGCCGGCCTATCAGAACTCGCGACGATCCAGGATCCCGTGAGGCACAGGAGGGCGTAGGGGATTTCACTGCACGCGGAAGTCTTCGAGGCGAAAGGTCCGTTTTGGGCTGGCTGCGTCAGGCGGTTCCGGGCGGAAGAGAAGCCATGCGATCAAGCCCCACGGAAAGAGGAACAGAACAATGAGCGAAACCAGCAAGGTTGACTTACCCCTCAGTTTGGCATCCGCTGCGGACCATCGGACCAGTAGCACAATGGCAAGAATTACGAATAGAGCCGCCGCAAAGGAGATTGCATCCAGCAGGTAACTCATATTAGACCAAGCCTACCGCTGAGATGAGCACCGCGCAAGGTGCACATGTCTGGTCAGCCCCACAACCTGAAACTAACCAAGTAACTCACTTCTGAAAAGCCATGGGTGCGGCCACCGCCACACCCATCGTTCAACTCGAGTTTAGTGTTTGCTCAACGAACTACCAGGGCACCAGCTTGCGCAGTCCCTTTTTCTTTTTGCTGCTCGATTCCTTCTTCGAATCGCCGCTCTGCGCATCTCCCGTTTTCGCCGCATCTGTAGCAGGCGCTGCATCCGTAGAAGCCGCGTCGCTTTTCGCTTCTGTGCCAGCCGCAGGCGCGGTCGCATCGCCCTTTGCCGGCGTTTCCGTCGTGTTTCCAGCTGCTGGAGGATTCTTTGCCGCCGCATCGTTGCCGGTAGCTTCCGCCGCTGTCGGCGCTGATCCGGGCGCCGTCGTAGGCGTTTCTGCTGGCGTTGCAGGATGCTCCGTCGTAGTAGCCGGAGGTACCGCAGCACCATCAGCCGGTGGCATCGTGGTTTCCGTGCTGCCGCCCACCGTTTCCGCGCTGGCTCCTTCTCCCGACCCTCCAGGGGTCACGTTGGCGACGATTCCCGTTGTGGAGCCGCCCTTACGGCCAAGCATCGAACCCTGTCCGCCCGTCAACAACTCCGTTGCGGACATGCTGTCCGATTCAGGCTCCATCGTGGGCGTGCCGGTCTGTGCCGCGGTAAACATCTCCGTTCCAGGCCCACTCTTTATAAGTTCAAGCGGCCTTTTCATCAGAGGCGTCTTTGGTCTTGGCGCGTTCTGCTCCGCCGTCATCCAGGCTAGCGAATTCGGATCCGCCTGCGGAATCGGCGCCCCAAACCCTTTCAATTTGCCCTTCGCTCCAGCCGCCAGGGTGGACAACGGATAATTCTTCACGATCCTTGCGTAATACAGCGCGGCCACGTTGTTGTGTTCGCTCTTCTCGAAAATATCTCCCATCATCCACAGCGCACGGTCGGACTTGCTATAAAGCGGATAGCGGTTCACTACGGTCAACAGCCTCGTCGCCGCCGCCCGCTTGTCGCCCTTCACGTAGTAGTAGTAACCGATCCGGTAGTCGCCTTCCGCCAGCACTTCCTGCACTTCGCGCAAATGCTGTTGCGCTTGCGGCGCCAGCGGGTCGTTCGGATACTTTTGCAGAAAAATTTGAAACTCTTCTTCCGCGTCTCGCGCCTGCGACCGATCCCGGTCCGGCTTTTCCATCTGCTTGTAGTGCGTCATCGCCACTTGCATTTGCGCGTAGGTCGCTTCTGGCAAAAACGGAAAAAACACAATGAAATCCTTGTACCCGGAGACGGCCAGTGCCAGGTTCGATGTGCCCCCCTCCTTGTAATATGAGTCCGCGATCGACAGCTTTGCCTTCGCCAAATACTCACTGTCGGGATATGTATTGATCAGCGTCTGGAGGTTCAGGCGCCCCACTTCCTGCCGCCCGTGCTTGATGTCGTCCATTGCCTTGTCATACAAAATCTTGTCAGGCTGTGCGTTGTTGTCTGCGCTTGTGGACTTATCCACCTTTTTTTTCTTTTGGAAGATCTGCGCATTACAATTGGCCGCCCCTAGCATGAATGCCCCCGCCAGAAGCCCGCTCGCCGCAACCTTCCCCACCGTGCCCAGTTTTAAGGTCGCACTACTCACAATTTGGCCCAAACTTCACCTCTCTCGCGAATCTTGGATTCCTAACCACACAAATCTAGGGTTCCTAGCCGCAATCCTCGACTAACTCCACTGGAATCTGACACGTCCCGCCCTTCGACCGGCGGCATCCCAAGTATAACCTGAACTAATGGACAGGTGGAGCAGGAACTTTTGCCCCTCGGGACAGGTCTCTCCACCCGCCTCCGGTCGCCGACCACACCTGTGTGATGCACAGCTTCATCTCCAAAGGTTGCCTGACCAGGTGGGGAAATCCTTCTGCGGATGACCCCTTCGACTGAGTTTTGCTTCGCCCTCCGTGTCCTCCGGTCCCTCTGGCGGCCCTCTACGTTATGTTTTTCTCTTCTGCAAGTTGCCGCATTTTCGTCACAATTTTCAACAAAATGTAACAATCCACGCTGCTATACTTTCTCCCTTCCGAGGAGCCATTCACAGCCTAAATGGACAAACGCAAATTTCTCTTCGTCTCTCTCTCCGGCCTCATTGGTGACATCGCCTGGCAGGTTCTCAAAGAAGGCCACGATGTCCGCTACTACATCGAAGCTGAAAAAGAACGCGACATCGCCGACGGCTTCGTCCCGAAATCCAAAGACTGGGAACGCGACGTAAAATGGGCTGACATTGTCGTTTTCGATGACACGCTTGGCCAGGGCGCCAGAGCCCACGCTCTCCGCGCCCAAGGCAAACCCGTCATCGGCGGCTCCGAATACACCGACCGCCTCGAGGACGATCGTTCCTTCGGCCAGGAAGAACTAAAGAAAGCCGGCGTCAACATCATCCCCTACCAGGACTTCGATTCCTTCGACCCCGCCATCGAATTCGTAATGAAAAACCCCGACCGTTATGTCATCAAGCCCAGCGGCGAGGCCCAAAACGTCAAGCGCCGCCTCTTCGTCGGCGAAGAAGAAGACGGTGACGATGTCGTCCGCATGCTCGAAGCCTACAAGCGGGCTTTTTCCGAAGAAATCAAAGTCTTCCAACTTCAGCGACGCGTCACCGGCGTGGAAGTCGCCGTAGGCGCCTTCTTCAACGGCAAAAAATTCATCACCCCGGTCAACATCAATTTCGAACACAAAAAGCTTTTCCCCGGCAACATTGGCCCACCCACCGGCGAAATGGGCACCAGCATGTTCTGGGCCGAGCCCAATCGCCTCTTTAACAACACGCTCCTCAAAATGGAGCCCAAACTTGCCGAAGAAGGCTACGTCGGCTACATCGATCTAAACTGCATCGTCAACAACAACGGCATCTATCCGCTCGAATTCACCAGCCGTTTCGGTTATCCCACAATCAGCATCCAGCAGGAAGGCCTGCTCACGCCTATCGCCGACCTCTTCTGGGAACTCGCTACCGGCGCCGACCCCAAATGGCGCACGCGCAGCGGCTTCCAAATCGGTGTCCGCATCGTCGTCCCTCCCTTCCCCTTCGACGACGAGCCCACCTTTGAATCCTTCTCCAAAAACGGCGCCATCGTTTTCAAGAAACCAAACTACGAGGGCGTCCACATCGAAGACGTAAAAGAAGTAAAAGGCCAGTGGCTGATCGCCGGCACCTCCGGCATAGTCCTAATCGTAGTGGGCACAGGCCAAACCATGCTCCAGGCCAAAGCCCAGGCCTATTCCCGCATAAAAAACATAATGATCGCCAACATGTACTACCGCACCGACATCGGCGACCGCTGGGTCGAAGACTCCGACAAATTGCATAATTGGGGATATTTGCGCTAGCAGAATTGGCTCTGGACCGGTTTGTACTCCGGAAAACTCTACGACTGGGGCAACCCACGGCAGCGACGGGCCTTTGGGCCCCTGTAAGTTTCTTTTCTCTTTAGGCTGCTACCGCTTGGCTTCTATCGCAACCCCATAGCCGCAATCCCCGCCACGACCCCAAGCCCCACAACAGCCCCGTATACCGCCGAAGCCGCCTTCCATGAAATTGTTTTTCCCACCACCGAGTAGCTATAAACGCTATAAATCCCCAACGTGCACAAAATCGTCGCCACATACGGCAACGGCACGCCGCGCGTCATCGCGATATACGCAATCACCACATCAAAAGCCATCGGCACCGGCAAAAACGCTCCTATGAGTGCCACCAGAACAATCCCGCCAAGCGTCACCTGTGCCGTCAACGCATTCTGCGGCACCAACTCAATCGCCAACGCCCCCAACACCGCCGCCAGAATCATCAACGGCGCACCCACACGAAACACATACCAAAAACTACGGGCATAAGTATGCCCCGCCGAAAACACCGCCCGACCCCAAGTCTCCGCCGCCGGAACTTCTATCGGGCACGCTATCCCTTCCGTTTTTTCGTCCTGCATCGCTCCCACTATCGGCGCCACTACAAAAATCAAGAGCAGCACCGACACCACCTTCAGCAACGCCATCGGCAGCGGAAACAATGTGAACGTCATCGCCAGGACAAGCACATTCAGGGCCGGCGAACTGAACATAGCCGCCAGCACCGACTCTGTGCTCATCCCCGACGCATAAAGCCCTCGCCCAATCGGCGCCACGCAGTTCGCGCATACCCCCAGCGGCATACCCGTGACTGCCCCGATGAGCGCATTCACAAACCGAAACCGTGTCCTCCTCCGCGGCAAAGTAGCCAGAAATGCCAGCGACGCCGCCCCAAAAAAGAACCCAAAAGTCATCCCCATCTCATTCGCGTGCAGCCAGTTCACCGAAGTCTTCCAAACCCGCTGGGCGAGCGGCATGCTCCGGTCCACCGAATAAACCGCGTCAAAACTGATCGCCCCAACCACCTTTACGTGCGTCCCGGCGTTGTACTTCTTCAGCAGCGACGGGTACCGTGAATCCACCCAAAAAATCCCTCCCATCGCCAGCATCAAAACAAACGCAATCGTCCGTGTTCTCCAGTTGTTTTGCCTGGCAACCGCCATTGAAAATGGAATCGCAGCCGTAGGCGCAGCCATAAACAAATCTCCTCACAACTCACCAGGCGCACCTAAGCAAAGCAGGCCCAGCGAGGGGGAAATCTACCCGGCAACCCGCCCAGGAGAAATAGTAGAAAACTACTACGCGAAACCTGTGTCCCCCGATTGCCCTCGATCCCGTCAGAACCTGCGGCACACGGTTTGCACACTGCCTCTATCTGGCGAAATACCCCGTCTTTGCCCGAATCTTCACTCCCTCGCGCTTCGACTTGATCACAATCTTCCGAAAGCTGTCATCCCTCTGCGGGTCAGCGGGGTAGTATCCCAATTCGTACGAAGTCCGCAACTCCTCCGCAATCTGGCCGAAGTAGGTGTGCGCGTCGGTCGTTTCCGCATCCATGTGCGCGCCGCCAGTCTCGCGTGCGACGCGGTCCATAACGCTGGTCCCGTACTTGTTCCGGGCCGTCAACTTTCCGTGCTCTTTTTCGGTGTAGCGAATCGCATACACCAGAACGTTTTCGCTCTGTGCCGTCTCGATCGTCGTCATCATGTCGTGCGAACTGGAGTTGTCTTCTCCATCGCTGAACAGCAAAATCGCCCGCCGTCCGTTCTCGAGCGCCAATTTTTCCGTCACCGAATAGAAAATCGAGTCATAAAACGCGGTGCCCAAATCGCGGTTTTCGTCGGGTCCCAAGGTCGGGAAATGTTTCTTGCCTTTCTGATACGCTTTCCACTCCTCGAGCAATCCGCTGCCCGACGACGAAAAGTCGCTCACCAGCCGGATAGCGTTTCTAAAGCCAACCAGAAACACGCGGTCCTTAGGCCCCAGAACATTGTTGAAAAAAACGTCGAGATCCTGATCGTGCTGTTTGGAAAAATGATCCTGGCTCCCGCTGGCGTCCACCACCACACCGAGCGTCAAAGGAACATCCTGGCTGCGTGCAAAGTGCCTGATTTTCTGAGGCACCGCGTCTTCGAAAACTTCGACGTCGTCCTGCGTCAAATCATTGACCAAAGCGCCGCGTGCATCGCGCGCCACAAACGACACGTTCACGAGATTCACTTTGACTTGAATCTGCGTCTGACCGCCGGTCTGCCCGCGGCTCAGCGCAGCAGCAATGGTGAGGACTCCAATGCCAAGCACCACCAGCAAACTGCGGCGAAAGTTCACTCTCAATTTCTCCAACCGAGGACCACCCTCCTATCTCCTGTGAACCAAGATGCTGCGAATCGGACCGACTCGACTCACGCCGGAGTTTTTTCGTCGTCGGTGCGTGCTTCCAGGTAGAGCAATTGAAAACTGCTCCCCGTGCCATTCGGCTTCACGCCCACAATATGCTGCTTCTCTTTGCTCCCCGCCTTGAAGAGCATTCCCCCGGCATCCGGCTTGTCGTCGCCGCACGTCAGCTTCTTCGACGCATCACCCTTGTCTTTATCGCTCGCCGTTTTCGAGGGATCGCTGCAGTTCAAAACATTTCCGTATTTCGAAAGCGCTTTCTGATAAAAAGCCGCCACCTTCTCTGGCGAATCATTCGACTCCATTTTCAAAACCACCAATTTGAACCCAAACGAACTGCCCCAAAGGCCCAATTTTGCCGCCGCCGAACCGTCGCCGTCTCCCTTGACCGGCCGCGCCCCCGGATACACCGGTAACCCCGCTTCCTTGGCGGTGGCCTGCGCGCTGACCGTCAAACCCGCCTCGCTCCCGTCCTTGTTCGTCACCGTCACGTTGACGCCGCTCTTATCCTTGTCCTGCGCGCCCGTAGAAGCGACGCCAGATGCCCTGGTCACTCCAACCGCGACGGTTGCTGCCAGGCTCAGTACTCCAGACAACGCAACGCTAAACACTCCAGCCCGCTTGCTGCCACGAATCACGGATCCACGCATGCCACCCTCCTCAAAACGCTTCTAATGGTACAGGACGCTCCACCACACGAATTGTTACGGGCGCAATTCCGCCGCCACCTGTGGATACGGCGCCACCGCCCGCGAAGTTCCCGCAATCTCTTCCACAACTTCTTTTCTTTATCGACTCCAGCCGCGGAACCTGGGAATATCTTCAAGCTTTCCCAGGTATCCACAAGGTGGTGTGGCGTCTTCGTTGTCGGCAAAGGAATACTGCGCCCCCAAACGAACGCTGCTCGACGATCGACCAATCAAATCCATAAGGAGAGTGCGAATGAACCGTGCTTTAGCTCTGATGCTTTTGCTGACCGCTACGCCCCTGGCTCATCCCATGGCGCAAGAGGCCCAAAAGCCAGAAATGGCAAAAATGACGCTGAAAGTAGGTGATGTCGCCCCCGACTTCATACTGCTCAGCAACGAATGGAAAAAAGTAAAGCTCAGCGACTTCCGCGGCCAGAAAAATGTCTTTCTCGCCGTCTACGTCCTGGCTTTCACCGGTGGTTGAACGAAACAACTTCAGGCGGTCCAGGCTGGAATCGCCTCGGGTAAGATCGACCCCACAGATACGGCAGTTTTCGGCGTAAGCATGGATTCCCCCGCAGCAAACGCCGCCTTCGCCAAACAGATCGACGTCAAGTTTCCTCTCCTCAGCGACATGAACAAAAAGATGCTGACAAGTTACGGCATCCTGAAAGGCTACGACGTTCAGAACGACACCTACCAGTGGGCTCAAAGGGCCAACATCGTCATCGATAAAGAGGGCATCATCCGCCACATCGAAGAAGGCGACAGCGCCGTAGACCCCAACACCGCCGTATCGGTCTGCACAGACCTACACAAAAAGGCCGCGCCGAAATAAAATCTGTGATGTTGGATGGAGTCTCGGCAGTTGCCGCAACCGCTGTTTATTTTGCCAGGGTCACGGGAAGAAATTCCCGTGACCTAAAGTGGCACTGACTTTTGTCTGTGCTTCGAACCTCGACTGTCGGCGTCCCCTAGCGCCGGATCTGCAGCAGACCTTGTTCGTAGGATCATCCCGCGTCACACGCTAAGGTTTCTCCGAAAAATTTACAACCTCATCTTCGAGCGGAATTTCGTTCTTGTGAATTTCGCCTGGCCCTTTCGCGTCCGACTGCTTCCATTCCATGCCACGCCCAACAACTTCAAACGAAGCCAGCGAATACGGCAATCCTTCCGCCCCCAGCGGGGAACTCGCATTCTCGAGGTGAAAATGAAGATGCGGCTCCGTCGAATTCCCAGAATTTCCCACCAGCCCAATCACTTGCCCGCGCCGCACTTTATCTCCAAGCTTCACGCGCAACGACCCCGGCTGCAAATGCGCATAAAACGCAAAATGTCCGCCGCCAATATCAATGATCACGTGGTTTCCGCCAACTGTCTCCAACGTGATCGGCACCGCCCGTGAAGTCGCCCCGGGAATATTCTCCGGGATACCGTCCTTGGTTTCCGTAACGACTCCGTCCGCAACTGCATAGGCGTTATTGCCGTAGCAGAGGTAATTCTTGTTGTCCTTCTCATCTCCCTGAAAGGTTTTGCCGTCGTCGCGCAGCTTGACCCAATCGATGGCAAAACGCTGGCCTATCGCGGCGTGCCCGTCGATTGGAATGAGGGCCCTTCTGTGGCCCGATGTATTCGACGGCCCATTTGCAGCTACCCAGTGATCCCCGCGCAGGGGGGAACTTATCGCAATCGCGCCCCGCCCAACAGAAATCGACGCAGTCTCAATCGTCAATTCGTCGGGATACGTCCCAACCTTTACCGTTATTTTTTGCCGGACCGTAGCCGGCACCGCTTCGAGCGTGTCCACGGTTGCCCACATATAGACGACGGCCATCGCACCCGGCTCGATCTTTGTTTTTTCCGTTGAGGCTGTGTGCCCCGGCCTCGCCAGGACTTTGTCTACGTCCGCGCCCGAATACTTCACAAGCGAACGCTCCGCGGCATCTCCTGACACCATTTCCACCTGCATCAGGCGGTGTTCCCAGCGGTCCATGTTGTTCAGGTGCAATTCATAAACGATGTGCCACTTTCCATCCGCCTGGAAAGCTGTCGGGGCAAGCGGCACAAGGACGTCCTCGAATACGGACAGCGGTTTTTCTTTCGGACCCTCGGCGGGCTTTTGCGCAGCGGCGTCCTTCGAAGCATCATCGGTGTTTCGAACAAAATTCAGCGGCTGCCCCGGCACACCTCCTTGCGTCCACGTCCCCTTCAATTCTGTGCGGGCCGCGCTCAGGGTTCCCTCATAAACGCCGCCGACAGCGCCCACCTCAAAATGAACCGCATCGCCTTTGACGCTGATCTTTTCCAGGGGAAACGTCGAGCCTTGATCCACGCTTTGTCCTTCCCCAGAAAATTCGCCGTTCGCCGCCTTGGTGATGGTCAGGATGATGTGCAGTTTGTTGTCGCCCTCGCCCAGCGTACCCTTCCATGTTCCCGCAAAATCGCCGCCCGAAGCGGCCGCCTGCGCGAGCGCTCGGTAGGGAAGTGAAACAAATAGTGCAATCCCGAGCAGCACAACCAAGAGTGCGCCATGCCGCCCCGCAGGCAAACGACTGTGGCCTGTTTCAGCTAGCGGCAATCTCTTGTCTCTAGTTGTAATCTCGCTCAAGATGTCTCTCCTTTTTGGCTGGCAACATTTGTTTCATTCTGGACGGCTATACAATACACGATATCGGCGGGCGGGTGGTTCTTCGTTATCAAAATAGTTTTCGAAGCTCACCTCTTTAAGCCCTGCACGGATGAATTCCGCCAGTTCCTCACGGGTCAACGGCCACGGCATCTGTCCTTCCGGCTCGCTTGCTTCCCGGCCTCTTGCAATCACGAGCAACGATCCGCCGGGCTTCAGGAACGAGGCAATTTTTTCGATCGCGGCGGTCCGCAGCGAACCTGGCAAGGCCTGCACCGTGTTCGCTTCGAAAAGGAAATCAAATTTCCGTTGCCATTCCACGGGCGGCTGAAACAAATCCGCTACGCGATACTTCACGTTGCTTTCCGGAAATCGCTTCTTCGCGGTTCGAATCGCCGTCTCCGAAATATCAAATGCCGTCGTCCGGAATCCCCACTCGGCCAACTCCTCGGCATCGTCGCCCAGGCCGCAGCCAATCACCAGCGCGCTCCCTCCGTCGATCTTCTGAGGCCGCGTTTTCCAAAATTCAGCCAGACCGGGATTGCCTTGCCGGTCCGCCCAGGGCACCACGCTTTTACCCTCTTCGCCTTCTCTGTAAAGCGCCTCAAACCAGCCCGTCGGATCGCCCTTTTGCATGAACTCCTCTGCCAGTTCCCGCGCTCTAGATCGGTCTTTCATTTTTTCAGCCTATTTGCCTCCCCAAAGAAACTTGCTGATATTGTCATTCAGGAATTTTGCATCCGCCGGATCAGCTGCCGCTCCCGCAGGATGGCCCCACAGCGATGGAATTGGCATTAGCGTTCCCGTTTTCATGAATGCCGCCTCATATTTCGCGTCTTCCACTGGAAAATACAAATCCGTCGCCGACGGCATGTACAAAAAGGGAACCTTGATGGATCCCAGTGCCTTCTCCACGTCACCGCCAAACCCGGGTGTTGTCCCAACGTCGTGCTTCTCCCACGTCCGCATCTGCAAGATCAAATTGTTGGCATCGGCGCCCGGAATAAAATTCGTCTTCAGGTTGTTCACGAAGCTCTCGAACGTCGTTCCGGGCTTTGAAGCTTCGCGCCACAACTCCTTTCTCCACCACTCCTGCGAAAATAGCCACGCCTCCCAGACAATCGCGAATGCTTCAATGCCTTTTTTGGGTTCCTCCGTGTAATCGCCGTTTGCGAATACCGGATCGGTCGTAATGGCGTTAATCTCGCTCTCCAACCGCACGATGCCGTGTCCGTACGTTTTCGCCGTTCCCGAAGTAGCCACAATCCGGTCCGCAAACGTCGGGTAACTCACCGCCCACTGAAACGCCTGCTGCGCCCCCATCGAAAATCCCACGACCGCGCGTATGTGCGTGACCTTCAGCTCCTCCGTAAGCAGGCGATGCACGGCCTCAACATTGTCGCGAATCGTCGTCACGGGGAATCTCGGCCCATGAAACGGCTCCGGCGTGTTGCTTGGCGAAGACGAGTTCCCATTTCCAAACAATTCCGTCGCCACGAGAAACAATTTCGCGGGGTCAAGCGCTTTGTCCGGCCCAATCAACCACTCATACCCATGAAAGTTGGCCATGTAATGGGAAGGCAATAGCACCACGTTGTCCTTCGCGTCATTCAAATGCCCGTAGGTTCCATAAACCAGACGCACCTGCGGCAACGTGACGCCGCTCTCCGTCTTGAAATTGGCAATCACAAACTCGTGCTTTTCCGCGGGAGGTCCCTTTTTCTCCGCGTTTTCTTGAGCCGCAACTCGAGGTCCAAGAAGCGCCAACAAAGCGGGTAAGAGTAGCCCAGCCTTTTTTATTTTCGAATTCATCAAAACGCTCCCATTCTCCGCGGCGCGACACCACGACCAAATCAAGTGTAGGAGCACGCTAAAATGTGCTCGCTGCCAGCCACCATCGCCACGTATCCTACCACCAGAGCCTTCCCTGCAATCCCGCACAAACCGCATCCGGCGAATCACGCAAACAGCAGAATCGCCAACTCCAAAGGGTTCACGCGTCGCCCTTCCGGTCGCGCAACCTGCATCACAATTAACCCTGGTTCTACTAGTTATGATTTGGGCGAATCGCAAGCGACGAGGCCCCGTTCCGTCGTAACATCAATAAGCAAGGGATTCTTTGGAGCCAATCATTGGGAGCTGAACGACGTCGCACGCCCAGGTACACTTTCATCGCCAGCGCCGAGCTTATTGAGGAGGCTTCGGATGTGCGCATTGCCACGCGCGTCAGCGAGCTGAGCCTCTATGGCTGTTACCTGGACATGATGAATCCATTTCCTGTGGGAACTCTGGTAGTTGTGAAGATTTCCGCAGGCGACGCCTATTTCGAGTCCAAGTCAAAAATCGTCTACGCCCAGACAAACATGGGCGCAGGTGTTGTTTTTCTGGAGACGGCGGATCAATACAAGCCGGTTTTGGAGCGGTGGCTTGACGAAGCCGGACGCACGCAGAAGAATCGCGTCGGCTAAGCTTATTTTTGACACGCCGCTCTGCGCACGGGCGCTATTTATTGCGCGATTTCTCCTGCTGATCCACCGCGTCGTGCAAACCTTCCAGCAGCTTGCTCTTTTCCTGGGCGTTGTTTGTTTTCCGCACCTCGCCCCATAGAGTGTCTCCGCTTTTTGGCTCGAGCAGTGTAATTCGCGTGCAGCCCGGCGGCGCAAGCTCATCTCCGGCGGCGGGATTTTCGTTCACAGGTTTCGGATCGTATTTATCACTGGCATCGCTTCCAGGAACGAATTTCACGACGCTACTCCCGGTAAACCGTAGAACCAGATCGGCCTTCTGTTGCGTGTCTACAATTTCGTATCGTCCCCACTTGGTTAGTCCCATGTACGCGTCATGCTGGATTTCCGCGTCATTGGTCTGGTTGTCCACGTAAATTGTCCTGGCGGAAAGAACTTTCGATGGCAATGCTGCGCGTTTGTCTCGCGCTTGCGCTAGTCCAAAGTCGAAAAGCAGGATCGCCAGCACCATTGTCGCGACGGGAAAAAAGTACTTCATCTTTTTCATGAAGACACCCCGGTCTTTAGATTCCTGAAGCTGCCCCACTTTAGGAGCTCTCCTCACCCTGCGTAACTGGACGTGCGACGCGAAAAAGGCCACCCGCCGCGCGATAGCTGCACCTGCCCACACAGTCAGTGAAATCAGTCTTGAAAGGCCCGGAATTAGCCAGCTACCCACGCGCCAAGCATGTTCCTAAGCGGTTAGGTTCTGTGCTAAATATCCCGATGCCAAGGGTTTTGTGGTTTGGCAAGCTACGAGTCGTCCTTTATATCAATGGCCATAGACCCGCGCACATCCACGTGATTGGGAATGGTTGCGAGGCAGTGTTTGACATTCACTGTCCAGCAGGGCCAGTAAGCGTTCGAGAGAACTACGGATTCAAGCGAAAAGAAATTGCGCGCCTTACGGAAGGTCTGACAGAGCATGTAATAGGGTTGTGCAGCTCATGGGAGGAAATTCATGGCGAAGGGTGATGGGTTTGATCTGGCGAACAAGCGCGCCCGGCATTTTGCAGGCGACGGCACCCAGAGCTCTAGCCGTTCATTACGATCGCAGGATCGGGCGGGTAGTCATTCACCTTAACTCTGGATCGGATGTCGCTTTTTCTCCGCGCGACGCGCAAGGACTTGAAAATGCCAGGGCATATGAGCTTGAGGAAATCGAGATCAGTCCTTCCGGTCTTGGTATTCACTTTCCAAAGCTGGACGTGGATATTTACGTGCCGGCCTTGCTCGAAGGCTTTCTCGGTTCCAGAAAGTGGATAGCAGCAAGGCTCGGCGCGGCGGGAGGAAAATCCAGGAGCGCGGCCAAGCGAATGGCCTCAAAAAGGAATGGCAAACTGGGAGGCAGGCCTCGAAAGGCTTTGGCTAAAGTCTGAAACCGGATCAAAAGCGCGAAGTTGCTTTTCGCCCTGTCCGCGCGTTCAGGTTTGCAACTGCGCAAACCAAACTTTTTCGGCGTTGCCCGTGTTTGCCGCGCGCGACTAGAGTTGAGGCACATTGGTCCCCCCCACCCTGGACTCAATCACGTCTTTGTGTGAATTCAGGGAGGGATTATGTGGACCAAGCAGCAAACGCTCACCGATACGCCCGTAGCATCTCCGTCAGCAGTCCAGACACCCGCATCCAACGTCGCAGCACTCAACGTACCCTCCCCGCAGCGGACGGGGAGCCCGAAACATTTTGCTTCTGCACGCCTGGGCTCCAGCCTAGAAATCAAAGGACAAATCACGGGCAACGAAGATCTGCAGATTGACGGCATCGTGGACGGACCAATTTCGCTGACAGGACACGAACTCACGGTCGGCGCGGACGCGCAGCTCCATTCGGAAATTCACGCCGGCGAGGTGGTCGTTTACGGCAAGGTTGTCGGCAACGTGCATTCGCGTGGCCGGGTGGAAATCAAGCAGGAAGGATCCGTTACCGGCGATATTGCTTCCGCGCGCATAAGCATCGAAGATGGCGCGCACTTCAAGGGTCGCATCGAAATCGATCCAGCAAAATCCCAGGTAGCAGCAGATTAACCGATGTCCGCGGACCGCTGGAAAGATCTGCCTCGACTGGCAGACTAGTTGGCGACAGTGAGTTCAATGGTGGTCGAACTGGGTATGCGCTGGCCGGCTAGCGGAGCTTGATCGATGACCGCCCCGTGCGGCCACTGTGCCGCGGAGACGTAGTTGACCTTGCGGCGAAGGCCAGCGACGTCGAGGCGATGCTGTGCGTCCACTTCATTCAACCCGACAAGATGCGGCATGACATAGGCTGTTTCGCGCTGACCGGCGGAGACGAGAACGTCGACTCGCGGGCTCGAAGCGCCGGCGCCAGGGCGCGGCGTTTGCTGGATCACGGTGTCAGCGGGATCGTCGGGCAAGGTGATCGCGGAAACTTCGCCGACTTGCAGGCTGCTGCGCAGCAATTGAATGCGCGACGCGCGCAGCGAATTTCCTTCGAGTAGCGGAATCTGCAGCTGGCGCTGGCCAAGGCTCAGAACCACGTGAGCCTGCTGCGAGACTTTCATCAACATTCCCGGCGGCGGGCTCTGCCGAACGACGGCGTTAATGGGAAACTCGCTGTAAATGTGGTCAGCGACGCGCAGGACGAGGCCGTGGGAGATAAGCAGACCGTTCGCTTCGGCGACATTCTTGCCGACTAAATTGGGCATCGTGGTTTCGCGCCCATGAATCGCGATGCGCATAGCAGTGATGGCGCTGAGAAACGCCGCCGCCGCCAGGATGAAAACCAGCAGCGACATTCTTGTCACCCATTCGAGGCGTTCTCTGAGAGTCATGGGAGTTGGCTGAGTTCAGGCAACACTAATAATAAAGCAAGCTGAAACTCGAAATACGAAATTCGATTTTCGTATTTCGAGTTTCGCATTTCGTTACTTTTTCAGCGGCGGCGCGGAATAATCCGGCAATTTGTCTTTACTCGTGTCGGCGCGCTTGACTTCAAGTTCGTCGAAAAGCAGTGAGGGGCAAATGACCGTCGTGGGCACCCCGCCGGATCGGTTGCTGACCAGAGGGTCGTTGCCGACCGCAATGAGATTGCTGCGCAGGGCGCGAACATCGAGTTCGCTAAAGACTGCGCCGCGCACCAATTCCTCGTGGCCATCCGGGTAGGCGCGATACAGCAGGCGCGGAGAATTCCCCGGACCAAGCGTGTCCACGCGATACGCATACGGCTTGCCCTGATCCGTGACCATCTGCACGATCTTCTTCTTCAGCTCTTCCGGGGGCTGTGCTTCGGCGCTCTTAAGCAGCAGCACTCCAAGGCTGGGGGCAGGGAACGATCCTGGCGCAGCGCGCCCGTGGCCATTGGAACTCGGAAAATCCCGCACGGGCTGGCGGCCCAGCAAATAATTGTTCAACATGCCGTTCTCGATCACGTTTACCGTCTTCGCCTTCACGCCTTCGTCGTCCACCTCGTAACTTCCGATAAGCGTGTGGCCCTGAAATTCCTTCAGCGTAGGATCGTCGATAAGTGTTAGAAAGCTGGGCAGCACGCGTGTTTTGTAACTGGTTGCAAACGCCCCGATGGTGCGGTTCGGCCTGCCCGGTTGCGGTTTGCGCCCCACAACGTTCGACCCCACGAGCGACGCTATGACGTCGTCTGCGGCATCCGGCGCAAAAAGCACCGGCCCGCGGTATTCTTCCTCAACGATTGGCGCCTTGCGAAGGGCCATTACGGTATCGAGAGCTTGTTTCACATCGGCCAGAAGTTTTTCCCGTGACGGCAGTTCTTCGGCCCGGCCCACCGTCCAATAAGGATTGCGGGTCAGGCGCATTCCATCTTCCGCTTGTGCGGAACTGTTGAGTTGCAGGTTGTACGTGGTCTGGCCGTTGCGGGTTATTGTCCCTTCCGAGGTCACGAAGTATTCGTTGACGGAGCTGAATCGCGCAGACGCAGTGACCGACTGTATTTCCGGATACTGCCGGTAAAGATCGGTCATGTCTTCCAGAGTCTTGCGCCAGGAGGCTTCGTCCACTTTCAAGGAAACTGTAGGTTCGATGGCGTGGATGACAGGTTCTTTGGAGAAGTCGTCAACCGGATTCGGGTCGGGACTGAATCGCTTCATTTCCGATTGTTTGTCCGCGAGGGCCTGGCCAGCGGCTTTGTAAGCTTCATCGGTGGTCAGCCAAATCTGATGACGCAAAGCGATCGGATCATTGTCGAGCGGCAGAATGTTCGTTTCGCCCATGCCCTGGCCGAAGTAGCTGTCCTGCTTGTAGTCGCCAACGCGAACAACCACGCGCAGAATGCGCAAATGCACGCGCTGGCTTTCGCGCAGCGCCCCAAACGCGGCCTCCGCGTCGTAGTCATCCACATCGTTCACTCGATATTCGATGTAATAGGGCGCCTGGACCTGATCGATCTTCAGCTGAGCTTTCGAGCGGTCGAGTTCCGTAAGAAGCGCTTCGAGCAAACCATCGCCCGCCGCGGCAGCATGTGGCGCGGCTGCGTCCGTGTCAGCAGGAGCGGGAATTGCCCACGTTGTGTTTGACGCGTCATCATGCGTAGCGGCACGCAGATGCGACACGCCAAGGAATAAGGACGCCGCGAGAAGCGATCCGGTTAGTGTGGTCAGCGTGCGCGCAATTTTCATTGCTTGACCTCTGGCTTGCTCTCTTCAAAACCCGGCGGAGGCAAAATAGGTGGCCGGTCGTGCGAATGCTGGCGCTTCTGCACTTCCATCTCAGAGAAAAGCATCGCGGGAGCCACGGCCGAAACAGGCACCTGCCCGCTCTCCGCACCGCAGACGCCATTGAAAACATGCTGCTGATCACCGGTCATCAGAATGCGCGTCAATGCCGCAAGCGGCGTACCCACAATGTCCACGCCTCGCACAAGCTCGTCAGGCCGCCCATCTGCATAAACCTTGTAAACAATTACAGGCAGCACTTGAAAAGCTTGCGGCAGCGAGCGAGTTGTCAGTGTAAATCCACCCTGAATGTCGTCGAAGTACAAGCCATATGGCTTGTTTTGCCTTTTCACTTCATCGATCAATTTTTGCCGCATCTCCGCTTCTGGAACGCTCTGCGTCGATGTGACAATCAGGTTTCCCTGCCGACCGGTCGGCATCAACCCGGGCTGATTGCGCCCATGTCCGTTCGACTGGCTGAAGTCCTTAATCGGCATCCGCGACATCAAAAAGTTTTTCAGAATCCCGTCTTTGATAACCTCTACCCTGTGCGAGGGAACGCCTTCGCTATCGAAGTCGTAGGTGCCGGCAAGTTTCATCCCGCCCACTTCACGCAGCGTCGGATCGTCCGTAACGCTCAAAAATTTCGGCAGGACTTCCTGCCCGACTTTTTTCGTAAATGTCTGTCCCTCATCTTCATCGCGCTGCCTGTGCCCTTCGAGCCGGTGCCCAAGCACTTCGTGAAAAAAAACCGCCGCCGCACGCCCGCTCAAGAGTGCCGGTCCGTCATACGGTTCGGCCACAGGCGCTGCTTTCAGGGCCTTCAAATCGTCTGCCATCTTCACGATCTTCGCGTTCAGCTCCGCCTCACTCGGCAATCCCGCCGCCGAAGGCGCCTGAAACGTTTCCACGCGCAGCAATTCCATCCCGTCATCCGCGCGCGTTTGCGCTTCCATCACCATCCGCGTGCTCGCACTCGGTGTTTCAATCGCGCTGCCTTCGCTCGAAACCATCCGCGAGTTGGAATCCGAAACTTGCACGACGACATTCGCAAAATAAATGTCGGGGTATTTGCGGAATGCTCCGGACAATCGCCGCACTTCCGCTCCCCACGCCGCGCGATCAAATGCTGGCGGCGCAGTGGCGTTTACCAAATGTGTCTCTGAAACTTCCTTGGAAAAGTCCGGCGACTTATCCTCTTCTTCCGCGCGGACCGCCGTATTGGTCTTCACGTTCAAAAACGCCGGCGCTGCCCTCTTGTATTCACGGTCCGTCAATTCCCACAAAACGCGCGCAATGGCATCCTGATCGTCGCCAACAGGCAGCGTTCCGGAAGTCATCCCGGTAGCTCTGCTCTGCCCGTGCGTGTTATCCAGTGCAGCCGATCCAACGCGCATGGTCACATCGGCCTGCCGTCGCTCCAATGAAGCATCGGTCAGCAAACTTCCATAAGCGCCAACCAGGACGACCAGGTTCTGGTCATACACCGTATAGCTCATGAAGTATGGTGCCGAGTCGGTCTTGGCCAGGTCGGCAGTCGCCCTCGCAAGTTCCGCCTGCATCACTTTCATGACAGGATCCGCGCTGCCTTTGGGAGCAGGCTTGTCCGCGTCGGCAGCGGCCGTTGGAGTCGTAGTTTTCGTCGCGGCCTTATCAGTGGCTGCCGAAACCAATGGCAGCCACGCAAGCTGCGCGGCGAGCGCCCAGCAACCCGCAAATCGCAAAAATTGCTTCGCGCCGGCTTTCCATCCGCCGTGCGTTTCCATCCATCCAAAGCTTTTCATGGAATGTGGTCTCCCAATCCGGGCAAATCCAAAACCGATACGAGTCCAGGCCCAGCCAGAATCATATTTCGGGTGTGGGTCAATTTTCGAGTATGCCTGAGCGATGTGCGGCAAGCAAACCAGGTTTCGCCGGAATGTTCGAGGAAATACAAGTGGCGCCGGTACCGAACCCGCAAGCAGAAACCGCCCGCGCCCATCTAGTTTGGCGGTGAGTAGGCGCAATAGGTTGTGCCGATCACGGCCCGCCGAAATGTTCCTCGGTTTGTAGTCTTGCCCCGTTCGCGAATTCGGAGGCTGAAATCTGCTTACGCCCTTCGAGTTTGACGGCTCGCAGCCGCAAATTAGTCGAGCCGCCGCACCGGACAGAAATTTCGTTTCGGTGAAACAGCAACGTGCCGGGCGTAGGGCCAGGGATTGCGACCGCATTTATCTCAAGCAAGGCATCGGATGCTGGCTCGCCCCAAATATGACAAGTCTGCCCGCGGAAAGTGGTGTAAGCCCCAGGCCATGGAGCAAACCCGCGAACCCGATTAAAAATTTCCTGCGCACTTCGCGTCCAATCAATCCGCCCGTCTTCTCGCTTCAGCATGGGCGCGCTCGAAGCTTGCGAGTGGTCCTGCGCCCGCGCAAGGATTGTCCCAGCGGACAAGCCGCGCAACGTCTCCGCCATAAGCGGAGCCCCAAGTTCTGACATCCGCGCAGCAAGTTCTGGTGCGGTCTCTGTCGCCCCGATTTCCATCTCTCTTTGCAGCAGCATCTCGCCGGTGTCCATTCCAGCGTCAATGCGCATGGTTGTGACGCCCGTTCTTGTCTCGCCGTTCACAATGGCCCAGTTAATGGGCGCGGCCCCGCGAAATTTCGGCAGCAGGGAAGCATGCAGATTGATCCACCCAAGTCTGGGTATAGGCAGAAGCCGCCCCGGAATAATCTGGCCGTAGGCAATAATGACGATGACATCCGGCGCCAGGCCTTCCAAAAGCGTTTGTGCTTCGGGCGCCCTTATTTTTTCCGGCTGATGTACGGGAATCGCTGCGGCCAATGCAGTTTCCTTCACCGGCGAAAACGAAACTTCCTGCCCGCGCCCGCGCGGCCGGTCCGGCTGCGTGACGACCCCGACAATTTGAAACTCCGCCTGGTCAAGAAGATGTTTCAGCGTGGGCACGGCGAATTGAGGAGTTCCGCAAAAGACTAAGCGCATGAACGTAGACTTTCGTGGGGGCACAACATGTTTACCCTGAGTTTCGAAGGGTTTAACCCGAGCCGCGAAGGACCTTGCCCGCTGCTGTCTGGAATGTTCAGATGAATGTGGAAGTTACCACTCGCCTTGCTTCTTCAATTTCTTAATCTTGCGCTTGATCAGATCCCGCTTCAACATGCTGAGGTGCTGCAGAAAAAGAACTCCATTCAAATGATCAATCTCGTGGCAAAACGCGCGCGCCAGCAAATTTTCCCCGCGAATCTCAAATGTTTCGCCCTTTACGTTCTGCGCCCGCACGGTGACAAACTGCGGCCTCATCACGTACCCCCGAAATCCCGGTATGGATAGGCATCCTTCCTCTTCGCGGACTTCTCCCTCGGCATGAATAATCTCCGGATTGGCAATCACAATCTTCGCCTCGGGGTTTTTCCCCACCGTAACGTCAATCACCGAGAGCCGCAGGCTCAAGCCAATCTGTGGCGCTGCCAATCCCACGCCCTGCGCCGCGTACATCGAAGCAAACATGTTTTCGGCAAGCTGCTCCAACTCGGCGTCAAACGTTTTCACCGTGGCAGTCGGCTTTTCGAGTATCGGATCCCCGTACTTCACGATCGGATAAATCTTCCGCGCCGGCGCGGATGCAACTGCTTCCGCAGCAACTTCCGCCGAAGGCGAAGCCCCGCTCGCCACTACTTCAGAACTCGTCGATTTGTCTGGCATAGTTGTCGAAATTCCGCCGCATTTCTACAAGCGAATCTCCCCCAAATTTTTGCAGAAAAGCATCCGCTAACACAAGGGCCACCATCGCTTCGCCGGCAACCGCCCCCGCTGGCACCACGCACCAGTCGGAACGCTCGTAGGCTGCCTGAACGGGCTGTTTGGTAACCATGTCCGCGGTATGGAGCGCCTGCCGCAGTGTCGAAATAGGTTTTAGATACCCTCGTATAACCACGTCTTCACCGTTAGTGATCCCGCCCTCAAGCCCTCCGGCCCGGTTTGTCGTCCGGCGAAAACGCCGCGCCGGTTTCTCGTAAAAAATTTCATCCTGCACTTCGCTGCCGTAAGAGCCCGCTGCCGTAACGCCGGCCCCAATCTCAACGGCTTTCACCGCCTGCACGCTCATCAACGCCTGCGCAATCCGCCCATCCAGTTTTTCGTCCCATTGCGCGTGGCTTCCCAGCCCTACGGGCACCTTGTGCGCGACAATTTCGAAAATCCCGCCAACCGTGTCGCCGGCCTTTAACGCCTTGTCCACTTCCGCCTTCATCTTTTCCTGCGTGGTCGCATCCACGCACCGCAACGGCGATTCCAGGTCGCCGCTCACTGCCTGAATCTCCTCCCAGGCCGCCGCGCGCTCCAGGCGCACATGCCCGACCTGAATCGTGTGGCTGGCAATCTCCGTTCCCAATTCCCGGAGCAGCAGCTTCGCAAACGCCCCGGCCGCCACGCGCGCCGCTGTCTCTCTTGCGGAAGCCCTTTCCAACACATACCGCGCATCATGAAAATCGAATTTCTGCGAGCCCGCAAGGTCTGCATGACCAGGCCGCGGCGCAACCAGCTTTTTCTCCTGCCCCGCCGAATCCGCCGTAGCCTCGACAGGCAGAATCTTCTCCCAATTGGCCCAGTCGCGATTCTCAATCCGCAGTGCAATGGGCGCACCGATTGTCTTCCCATGCCTCACGCCCGCGAAAATCTCTGCGTGATCTTTCTCAATCTTCTGTCGCCCGCCGCGCCCATAACCAAGCTGCCGCCGGTGCAGCTCATGATTAATGAACTTGAGATCCACAGGAAGCGAAGCGGGCAGCCCCGAAACAAACGCCAGCAACGCCTGTCCGTGCGATTCACCCGCGGTGTAAAACTTCAGCATCTGCGCAAACACCCTCACCTAAAATAATCCACATGGATGGAAGCAAGCAGTGTATCTGCCGCTGCGCCTTGCGTCCAGCCACCACAAAGTAGCGCTGTTCTCGTGCGGAGTGCGGAAGCCTTGCTCCCGATTTTCGAGATAAGCGGCCGGGCAGACCGCCACACTTTGCGGACTGTTTACTTGACGCGCTTTGGCCGCACAGTTACGCTTTCGACCCAGCAGTTGTGCCGCTGAGATTCAATCAGATAGTTAACGATTCAGCTGACGATACAGGTGCTCGTGGCAGACACGCCTCTACAGGTCACAGGCAGCGAAGAAAAGACGGAGGACCAGCTAACCGTCACGAACGTGGTCGTAGGCGCCTTGAAACGCGCCGTGGCCGACGTTCAGGATTACTCCATCATGGTCGGACGCGGCCTGGCCAGCATTTTCACTGGCCCCCACTACGTCCAGGACATTCTGCAGCAGATGGACAGCATCGGCGCAGGCTCGCTTCCCATCATTTTGCTCTCCGGATTTTTCATTGGCGCCGTCATGGTCCTCCAGACCGGCTCGCAATTCACGCGCTTCGGACAAAGTTCGCTGACCGGCGACGTCGTGGCCATTGCTCTGGTGCGCGAACTGGGACCTTCACTCACCGGATTATTAGTCACCGGTCGCTGCACCACCGGTATTGCTTCCGAGCTTGGCTCCATGCTTGTAACCGAGCAAGTGGACGCCATGCGCGCCATGGGAACGGATCCGATTCACAAGCTGGTCGCGCCGCGCATTATCGCCACGCTTCTGACGCTTCCCTTGCTCACGGCCATGACGGATTTCAGTGGTCTGGTTGGCGGCTGCGTGGCTTCCATCTTTTCGTTGCGTCTCGGCGTGGTTGAATTCTGGCGCCGCGCCATTGACGCCCTCGATTTTGCCGATCTGATGCAAGGCTTCACCAAGCCGATGTTTTTCGCCGTAATTCTCGCCACCGTCGGTTGTTACCGGGGACTGACCGTACGCGGCGGTACTCAGGGCGTGGGCCGGGCCACCACGCAAGCTGCGGTCATCTCTTCCGTGATGATCATCGTCGCTGACGCTTTTCTCACCAAAGTGGCGTTGTACCTCGGCGGCAAACTCTTTTAAGTCTCGCTGCCCCGACCTTCCCGGCCCTGAGCTGGTCGATGTTCCTGCCCGCGCTGCGCCGCAAATCCCGCTATAATGGCCATCGCACCCGACGACCAGCCACACGATGAGCAGCCCCACCACATCGAGTCCCGGCACCAATCCCGTAATCCAGTTTCAGAACGTTCGCATCGGCTTTGAAGAAGGCGACATTCTGCGCGGCGTGTCCTTTCGCCTTGAGGAGCGCGAGACGCTCGTTCTCTTGGGCGAAACCGGCGTCGGCAAAACTCTTTCCCTCAAGCTGGCGGCAGGCTTGCTGCGTCCATCCGCCGGGTCAGTTCAGGTGCTGGGAAAAGAAGTGTCCACTATGCGGGAGAAGGATCTGCTCGATTTTCGCCGCCATGTCGGCTTTGTTTTTCAGGAAAGTGCGCTTTTTGACTCCATGACCGTTGGCGACAACGTCGCCTACCGTCTGTTGGAGGATCGTGTCGCCGACGATCAGATTGAACCCCGCGTGCGCGAAGCGCTCCGTTTCGTCGAGTTGGAACACACCATGGACCTCGTTCCTTCCGAACTGTCCGGCGGCATGCGGCGGCGCGTTTCGATTGCGCGGGCATTGATCAATCAACCGCCTATCGTGTTGTATGATTCGCCCACAGCCGGACTCGATCCGGTGACGTCGCAGACGATCATCACGTTGATTCTGCGCCTGCGAGATGTCTATGGCGTCACCGCGCTGCTCGCGACGCAACGCCTTCAGGACGGATTCGCACTGGCGAATTTTCGTTTTGATCCGGCGACGAACCGTGTTTTGCACAGCCCTTCTAATGGCGACACGGCCGGAGCAAAGATGGCTGCGACGCGTTTTCTTGTTTTGCGCGATGGCGGAGTTTATTTCGAAGGCGGACAAGCAGAGCTTGCCGCGACGAAAGATGATTATCTGAAGCGGTTTCTCGTCTGAGGTTAAGACATCCGTCTGAGGTTAAGACATCCGTCTGAGGCTGCAGTAATTCTTGTGAAGTTGTAACACTTCTTCGGCAGGAAAAAAGGGAGGGAATGAAAAATGGCGCAGCGCAAACAACTTACGTGGACGGAACTGCGCGTAGGACTCTTCGTCCTCGTCGGTCTTTCGGTTATTGCCACGGGTATTTTCTGGGTCACTGGCGCTGGCTCGATTGGACCGAAATACCGGCTGATTACCTACTTGCCTGACGTATCCGGTCTCTCCAACGGCGCTCCCGTGCGCTTGGACGGTGTCGAAATCGGGAATGTGGAAACCATCAAGATCGCGCCGCGCACCGGAAACCTGGCTCAGGATAAAGTCAGGAACATCCAAGTAATTATGCGGGTGGGTCAGAAGTATCAGGAGTACATCCTGACCGATTCCGTCGTGACCCTGGTGACGGAAGGCTTGCTTGGCAACGAATATGTCGAGGTAACTCGCGGATTTACCGGAACCGTGCTCAAGGACGGCGAGGAAGTGCACGGTTCGGGAGGGCTCGCGCTCAAAGAAGTGATGGCACGCGGCGCGGACACCCTGCAGAATCTGCAATCCCTTTCTGACTCCGTGCAGGAGATGATTAACGGCGTGAAAGAAGGCAAAGGGACGCTCGGCAAACTCATAACCAACGAAGAAGCGTACAACCATCTGAACAGCATTCTTGCCAAGGGCGACACCATGCTGGCTAATATCCAAGCGGGTCAGGGAACCATTGGGAAGCTGGTGGCGACGGACGAGATGTACGCCAAGGTGGATAAAGGGCTGGATAACGTGAATGTGATTTTGGCCGACGTCCGCGCGCAAAAAGGGACCATGGGCAAACTCCTTTACGATTCCACTCTATACGATCAGGCCAAAGAAGCCATTACCAATGGCAATGCCCTCATCGGCGATGTGCGTGCCGGAAAGGGCTCCCTCGGCAAATTCGCAACCGACGATGCGGTCTACAATAACCTCAAGGCCACCAGCGAGAATGTAGCGAACGCCACCGCAAAACTGAATGACAATACGACGACCGTAGGCAAGCTTTTCTCCGATCCCAAACTTTACGACAGCCTCAGCGGTTTGACCGGAGACATGCGTTTGCTCATTGGCGAGTTCCGGCAGAACCCAAAGAAGTTTTTGCATATTAAAGTCACGATTTTTTGACACGATTTTTCGTAAGAAATTTGCCGCGCGCTTTGCGACGCAACGTCTGGTGTGCTGTAATGAGTTTGTAACAAAACGTGTTTACGCTAGGTTGCCAGGCCGCTGCTCTCAAAGAACTTAATGGAAAATCAGGACACCTCACAAAAACAGCCGCGCGTTGAGCCCGGCAAATCCACGCTTCCGCAGCCCGGTAAGCCGGTGCCGAGCCGTGCCTACCCCGGTGCGCTGATCGTTGTCGAAGGCACGGATGGTTCGGGTAAGAGTACGCAACTTTATTTGTTGAAACGCTGGCTCGAAATTGGCGGCTACCGTCTTCACTTCACGGAGTGGAATTCGTCTCCGCTCGTGAAATCCGCTACGCGGCGCGGGAAGCAGCGGCGCTTGCTTACGCCGACAACGTTTTCGCTATTGCACGCGGCGGATTTTGCAGACCGCTGCGAACGCCAGATCATGCCGCTGCTGCAAGGCGATTATCTCGTTTTAGCCGACCGCTACATTTACACCGCATTTGCGCGCGACGCCGCACGCGGCTGCCCTTCGCGCTGGCTGCGAAATCTCTATCGCTTCGCGCCGGTGCCGGATATCACGTTTTACTTCCGCGCTCCGCTGGATGTTGCCGTGAATCGCATCCTCAGTGGCCGCCCGAAACTCAAATATTACGAAGCGGGAATGGATCTCGCCCTTTCCTATGACCGCTCCGAAAGTTTTCGGCTGTTCCAGGCGCGCATCCTCGAAGAGTACGACCACATGGTGGACTCGGATAATTTCGTCGTCCTCGATGGCACGCTGCCGGTAAACAAATTGCAGAAGCAGATGCGGGATATTGTTGCCTCCAAAATTGATTTGAAGCGCTTTGCACCTGGCGTGCAGGCTCCGGAGTAGGCATGTCCGATCAGGAAAAAGAAAAGGAAAAAGAGAAAGAAAAGCCGCTGCCGGCTACGGTCGTTCCACCGGAACATCCGGAAGCCACCGCGGCGCCGCTGCCCGGCGCAAAGCCCGGGGCCCATGGCGAAGACGGTGCTGCCCAATATTTCTATGGCGAAGCGCTTGTCGGTTTTGACCCGAGCGAGATCACCGGAAACCTGATTGTGATCGAGGGCATGGATGGTTCCGGCCGCTCGACGCAAATTGCGTTGCTCCAAGAATGGCTCGAATCCGAAGGATTCGCCGTGCAAACAAGCGGTCTGCGGCGATCAAATCTCGTGGGCCGCGACATAGATGAATTGCTAGCGAAAAACGCGGTAACCAGGCTGACTCTTTCGTTGATGTACGCCACCGATTTCTTTGACCAGGTCGAGCATCGCGTTTTGCCTGCGTTGCGCTCCGGAACGGTCGTCCTCGCGGATCGATTTATCTTTACGCTGGTGGCGCGCGGCGTGGTCCGCGGCATCAACCGGGATTATCTGAACGGCTTGTACGCCATGGCGCTGCGCCCGCACCTGACGTTCTGGCTGAATGTGCGTCCCGAAACGGCGTTTGCGCGCGAGTTCAAGAAAGCGCAAGCCATCAGCTATTGGGAGGCGGGACGCGATATGTCGCTTTCGCACGACTTGTATTGGTCTTTCATTCGCTATCAGACGATGATCAAGCGCGAATTTGAAGTGATGGCCAAGCGCCACTCGTTCATCGAACTCGACGGTGAGGCCAGCGTTTCCGCCGTTAACAAGCAGCTTCGCCAGCGCATTGGCGAGCAACTCGGCATTCGCGCCTCGAAGTACACTCCTTCCGCGGCGCTCGCGCATCTCTGGCGGTAAATTCCAACATGTCCGATCCGGTTCACATTGCGGCAATCGACGCCGGTTCGAACGCGGTGCGCCTTGCCGTGGCGCGGGCTTACTCCGCGCTCGACATCGAGCCGCTCGTCAGCGAAAGATATTCGCTTCGCTTGGGCGAAGGCGTTTTTGTGCGGCACCGCTTCACCGAAGAGCTTTTTAAAAGGGCAATCAAGGCCTTTCGCCATTTCCGCGAAATCATGGAAGAGTTTGGCGTCACGCGCTATCGCGCGGTTGCGACCAGCGCTTCCCGCGAAGCGCGCAACCGGGACGCGTTCGTTGCGCAAATCAAGCAGAAGACGGGAATCAAGCTGGAAGTCATCAGCTCCGTGGAAGAGTCGCGGCTCGGCCGCGTTGCCGTGCTGGCCGCTCTCGGGCCCGAGTCGCCACCGGCTTGCATCGCTGATCTTGGCGGCGGAAGCCTGGAGATCAGCATCCTGCGTGATCACAAGGTTGAACTGGCCGCACAGTTGGGCGTGGGAACCGTGCGGCTGATGTCTACGCTGAATATTCCCGGCGTGATTCGGCCGGCGCAGGCCGAGCAGGTGCGTAAATACGTGCGTGCGCTTCTCGAATCGCGTTTGCCGTCGCGGCCAAATCTTGGCGAGCAAACTTGTGTGGCGCTTGGAGGCAATGCCGAAACTCTGGCAAATATTGCGCCGGGGCCCCGGTTGCACGGGCTTCCGACGCTCGAACTCTCCCTGCTGCGCGAGCGGCTGCCGGATCTTCTGGAGCGCGATGTACGCGAGCGCATGAAAAGCTATGCCATCCGGCGCGACCGCGCGGACGTGATTGGCATTGCCGCAATTACTCTTTTGACGCTCGGACGCTACTTGAACATTCGGAATTTTTCGATTCCCAGTGTTGGTTTGCGCGAAGGCCTCGTTCAGGAAATTGCGCGCGAAGCGTTTTCGCGAACGGAGCCGCATCGCTACGATGCGCCGGCGCGGCAACTGCTCGTGGGCACAAGGAGCTTCGCGCGGCGTTTGCAGAAGGATCAGACGCATGCCGAGCATGTGCGCGAGCTCAGCATTTTGCTCTTCGACCAGCTTCAGCCCGTGCACCACCTTCCGGCGCAATCGCGCGTGCTGCTGGAAGCCGGAGCCTTGCTGCATGACACTGGGCACATGATCAGTCATCGCGGGCATCACAAGCATGGCGAGTATTTCGTCTTGAATGGCGACATCCCTGGCTTAGAAGGGCGTGACCGCGCCATCGTCGCCGCTTTGGCTCGGTATCACAATCGAAAATCGGAGCCTGCGGGGCATCATACGGCGTATTCGTCGCTCAATAATAATGACAAGCGCATTGCGCGGCGGCTTGCGGCGATTCTGCGCATTGCCGAAGCGCTGGATCACTCGCACCGCCAGCGCGTCATGCAGGTGCGCGCGGCGTTTACACGCGGCGCCGTCGGCTTGCAGGTCACCGCGCGGGGTGACGCAGCCGAAGATTTGCTGGACGCAAATCGCAGCGCGGAGCTGTTTGAGAAGGAATTTCACGTACGGCTTTATTTCCGGCAGGCTGTCTCTTAGGCAACGCGCCGCCGCGGTTTGCTTCCGCGCCGCTCTGGAATTATTAAGATTCATGCACAGGGAGAAGCGTTCATGCAGATTTATGTTGTGCGCCACGGCATCGCGATTGACCGCGAAGATCCGAAGTGTCCGCCCGATCCCGAGAGATATCTCACGGAAGAAGGCGTCGAGAAAACCCAACGGGTTGCGTCTGCGGTTGCCGGCCTTTGCGATTCACCTGATTTGCTGATATCGAGTCCTTACGTGCGAGCAACGCAAACCGCCGAGATTTTTGCCGATGAGTTCGACTATCCGGAGGAGAAGATTCGTCGGACCGATTTGCTTTTGCCAGGCGCGGATCCCTCGCTGCTTTTCCGGGAATTGGCGAAGGATAAATTGTCATCGGCGATTTTTCTTTTCGGGCACGCGCCTCAGTTGGACGACGTGATTGCGACCGCTCTGGGATCGAAGCATCACGTCACCTCGCTGAAGAAGGCAGGCGTGGCCCTGATTGAGTTGAAGCGCGTTTCGCCCCCAAGTGCCCAGTTGGTTTGGCTAGCCACGCCAAAGATTTTGCGCCGCGCAGGCAAATAAGCCGGTGTGTCATCTTCCGGAAGGCCGCCGCGCACTTCGGCGCCCCCGCGTCCCCCGTGTCCGGTGTCTAAATTTCGTATCCAGGAGAAAAATCGACTGACGTGTCATGCAGAACGAAGTGAGGGACTGCTTTTCTTTCTGCCACCCCCAATTCCAGCCGAAACTTCGGCGCCTACACCCTCTCCCACTAATCTGAGGTCTCCAACGAACTTGACACCATGTAGCATCCCCGCATTGCTCTAAATTTGCGGAGCGTGTAGTCAGGCTAACCTCCTTAAATGCAATACTTACAAAAAACGAGGGGCCTCGCGCGGTTTAAGTTATTGAAACAGATGCACTTACGGGGAAGGCCTCATAAGTATTGATTCCAATAGGCTTGTCAAATTCATTCTCATGAGGATGAATCTGGAAAGCGAGTCGTGGGCGGTAGGCCAGATGAGACTGACAAATCATCGCCCTGGCATGGCGACGGTTTATTTCAACTTGAACGAGAACCTTACGAGGTTCGTCTAGGTCGGCGTTGTGACTGGATTTGGCGCTGGTTCTGGACTGGGCTCCGACGCGATGCACGAGGCTTCTGGTTTTGGGACGGCTTTGAGGATTAGGGGCTTTTTTAGCGTGGATTCCAGCAGATGCTTTGCGGCGGCCAGGCGAGCTGCGGCTTCCGCTGTGTCGGAGATGCCTGGGACTCGGAAGACCATGGCGTCCGCGGAGTTTTCGAGGCCAAGGCCGCGGGTGGTTTCTATGCCGCACTTGCGAAGGGCGCGCGAAAGCCGCAGGACTCCGGAGAGTGCGCGGACCGCGGTTTGCTGCGCTTCGGAGAGTTTGGCAAAGCCGTTTTTTTGCTTTGGTTCCGGGCCCCGGTGGTAACGGACTACCCAAGCCATCAGGTCCCATTGGTCGGAGGTCCAGTTTGGCGGGACTGGGAGGCTCTTTAGGAATTTGCGCGCCTGTTTTGGAGTGGGGTAATGATCGCCTTGGGAACTGACGCCGTGAAGTTTGGCGGCGGACTGCATGATGCGGCGCATGCCTGGGTCTTTGAAGGCGTGCGCTGCTCCTGCGCGGTGCAGCAGATGGAAAAGGCGGACAGCGATGCGGGAAACCTGGTTGGTGCGGCGAGGGTGGGCGTCGGCGGCACGAGCGGTGGCGTGAAGACGAGCTGCTGCGGCCGCTTCGAGGCGTTCGCCGTGGGGGAGATTGTGGCGCCACTCGTGCCAGAGGCTGGTTTTGCCGAGGGTAAGCTGGCGATAGGTTTCGAGGCGCTCCAGGCGCTCTTGCGAGATTTTTTCCTGCCAAACTTGCGTGGATTGTTCGGTCTCGGGAGACTTCGTTTCTTCCAACAATTCTGCGAGGACATCTAAATCGTGGATGTCGCCGAGAAGGTCTTGGACGCGCTTTAATTGGTCGCCCCAGAGTGCATAGTGGTCGGGCAGGAGGCTCTCTACAGTGTAGCGGAAACGCTTCAAGCCGATGCGGAGGGTGTGCCAGGGCTTGGATTTTTCTGTGCGAAGAGCGCGATTGTGGAGCTCTTTGGCTTCTTCATAGCGTTCGAGCGCGAGGCATTCAGCCGCGAGGCTGCCGACGGGAACCAGGCGGGCGCGCTGTTTCAGGTGGCGCTCAAGATGGGCCCAGTCTTTTTCGCTGAACTTTTCAGCTATGCGAAGAGCGGCTTCCGTTTCTTGTTTTTCTTCGGCGTCGAGCGAGGAGAGCAGTTGAGCCTGGAGTGTGTCGCCTTCGGGGGCCAGACTCTTGATCCAACCCTTCGTTACCTGGGTGTCGCGGAGGGCGCCGAGGCCGCGGAAGAGTTTGCGAGCCACCTTACGCATCTCGGGCCAAGCGGGGTCGGGGTCGACCTCTTCCATGACTGCGGCGAGAGAGCGGCAACGGCGGATGGCGACACGTAAGTCGTGAACTGTATCGGGATCGGAGGCCGAACGCAGGCTGGCGAGTTCTTCGAGGGCGCGGCTCATCCAGTGAGAGAGGTTGCGGTGATCGGGCCGTGAGCCGGGTACTGGGGGAACGGCTAAAGGCGACCGCTGGGCAGTCAACGAGAATGGTGACCGCTGAGCGGCCATCGATGTTGCCATCAAAAACACCTAAGACCGTTCGCCTGCTGCTGGCGGGTTCGCAGCCCCTGTGGCGCACGGTGGGAACATAGAGTAACGCCTGGGGCCAGAGGGAGTCCAGTCGAGGGGTTGTGGAAAAGTCCGCAGTGAAATTGCAGGTCTCTGAGCTAAGAATTGAACAGAATTCATTCGGGTGACGGCTCGTCTCGCCACTCGCCACTTCGTGCCATTGGCGAGTTTGGATAGTGTTGGCTTACACTGCTGAAGAGGAAATATAGCGAGAATGAAACTAAAATTGCCGGAAAGGCAGTTTGGGGCTTATTTGTTTGATTGCGACGGGACCATTGCTGATTCGATGCCGTTGCACTATGTGGCTTGGAAGAGAGCGCTTGGGGAATGGAATTGTGACTTTGAAGAGGAATTGTTTTACTCGTGGGGCGGAATGCCGATTGCGGAGATCGTCGCCACTCTAAATGAAAAGCATGGGCTGAAGATGCCGGTGGAAGACGTCGCGCGCCGCAAGGAAAGTCTTTATTACGAAATGCTGCCGCAGTTGAAGGTTGTGCCGGAAGTGTTGGAGCATATCGAGGCGCAACATGGGCGGATTCCTTTTGCCGTCGTGTCGGGAAGCACGCGTGAGTCCGTGAAGGCTTCGCTGGAGACGCTGAAGCTGCTGGATCGGTTTGATACTTTGGTCTGTGCGGGAGAGTACACCCGAAGCAAGCCCGATCCCGAGGGGTTTTTGCTTGCGGCGTCAATGCTGCGCGTGGCACCCAAGGATTGCCTGGTATTTGAGGATACGGAAATGGGGATTCAGGCGGCGACAGCGGCAGGGATGGCTTCGGTTAAGGTGCCCGCGCCGTGGGAGAGGCGCGAATCCTAAGCAGACGAGCTAGACTCAAAAACTAAACTCGCGAATCGGAGCAAGAGACGCACAAAACGGAACCTGATATAATTCGGTGAGTCGGAGCAATTCCCGGAGTGGCGGAACTGGCAGACGCGCCGGACTCAAAATCCGGTGGCCGCAAGGCCGTGTGGGTTCGACCCCCTCCTCCGGGACCATCAAACAACCTCATAAACACTGACGATTCCTCAACGTCCAAGGCCCGCGTTCGCGGCTCGTGAGAGTCTTGCTTCGACCGCTTTGACCGCATCAAGCGTTCTATCAACGTGCAGGTCGGGACTTGGGCCGCCAGTGTGCAACACACATCCTTTACCAGCATCGACTCCGCACGTAGGGCACGGGACAGCGAGTAAGAGTTCCGGGGTCAGGTATGCGTTTGCCATTCGAGAAGAATAGGACGGGGCATTTCATAAGAATGCCCTGTTTTGCACAGTCGGACGAGGGCTTTCGTCCGACTTGACGGGCGCTTTATAAAGTGGGATGCCACGCGGTTAAAGTGGGTCGCGAGTTGAACTTTAAAAAGTTCGGCTTTTCCGGGTTTGGCGGACACTGTAGGTTTTTCCGAACAGCGCGCTTACCAAGAGCTTCTCCAGTTTGTTTTGGCGCTCACCCTTCAATGCACATACTATCCCCGCGTTGACTTGCCTCGGCTCGCAACCTAATATGAGCGCCAAATGGCCGACTCGATCTCGCTCATCGGGCAGACCGTCTCCCATTACCGCGTCCTCGAAAAACTTGGCGGTGGAGGCATGGGTGTTGTTTATAAGGCCGAAGATATGCGCCTCCACCGTTTCGTGGCGCTCAAGTTTCTGCCGCCGGATCTCGCTTGCGATTCTCTAGCTCTTGCCCGTTTCCGGCGTGAGGCTCAGGCTGCGTCCGCGCTCAACCATCCCAACATATGCACCATCCATGACATTGGCGAAGAAAACGGGCAAGCCTTCATTGCTATGGAGTGTCTGGAAGGCGAGACGCTGAAACATCGCATTTCCGGTAAAGCAATGCCGCTCGAGGCCACGCTAGAAATAGCAACGCAGATTGCCGAAGCCTTGGAGACGGCACACTCGAGCGGCATTATCCACCGCGACATCAAGCCGGCGAACATCTTCATCACGCAAAGGGGACAGGCAAAGATCCTCGACTTCGGCCTGGCAAAGACGATTTCCCGCGACGGAAACGAAAAATCGAATGCCACGCTGGAGCCCGAAGCGACGATCACCAGTGCGGCGCTGACTAGTCCTGGCAGCCCGGTGGGCACGATTGCTTACATGTCTCCCGAACAAGCGCGGGGACACGAACTGGATACGCGCACCGACCTCTTCAGCTTTGGCGCGGTGCTTTATGAGATGACGACCGGGCGTCTTCCGTTTGCCGGCAACAGCGCGGCGGAAATATACGACGGCATTCTGAATCACGAGCCGCTCCCCGCCAGCCAACTCAATTTGAACGCACCGCCGGAGCTAGAGCGGATAACGAACAAGGCTTTGCAGAAGAAGCTGGACAAGAGGTATCAAAGCGCTTCCGATTTTCGGGCGGATTTGCAGCAGCTAAAGAGAGACACAGAGACGGGCCGGGTGGGAAAGGAGGCCAGGACGGCGGAAGGCTCTCCGGCGTTCGCTACGGGAGCTGTCGGCAGGCGGTATCTGGGTTATGTTCTCGCGGCAATCGGGCTCTGCGCCGCAGGCGGCTCGGTGGCGGCGTGGTACGTCAATGCTAATCGCCACCCTAAACTTATGGAGAAGGACACCGTTGTGCTCGCGGATTTCGCCAATAGCACTGGCGATGAAGTTTTTGATGACACTTTGCGACAAGCACTTTCCATCTCGCTGCGGCAGTCCCCCTACCTCAATGTGATGTCGGAAGGAAAGACTCGCAACACCCTCAAGCTGATGACCAAGCCCGTGGATATACCGTTGACGCCGGAAACGGCACGGGAGATCTGCGAGCGCACGCAGAGCAAGGCATACCTGGCGGGTTCCATTGCGGCTTTGGGAAACGCGTACGTCATCAGCATAAAGGCGGTCAACTGCCAAAACGGAGACATCCTGGCTCAGGAACAGATGACGGTGGCCAGCAAAGAGAAAGTGCTGGACGCGATGGGGCAGGTTACCACGAAAATGCGAGGGGAACTGGGAGAATCCCTGGCATCTGTGAAAAAGTTCGATTATCCGTTGGGTGAAATTACGACTTCCTCTCTCGATGCGCTAAAGGCATACAGCCTGGGTATAAAGGCGCAGTCTGAGAAAGGTCCCCTCGCGATGCTTCCCTACATACAGCGCGCGGTGGAGTTGGACCCAGATTTCGCTGAAGCCCACGATGCCCTGGGCATTTATTACGCAACTAACGGCGACACAGTTCAGTCTCGAAAACATTTGGATAAAGCATTCGCATTGAAAGACCATGCCAGCGAACGCGAACGCCTTCATATTGTTTCGACGTATTATCTTGCCGACACGGGTGATCTGGACAAGGCCGCCAACACGTTTGAAGAGTGGATTGCCAAGTATCCCAACGACACAGTGGCTTACGCCAACCTCGGAATCGTTCGCGCAAAGCAAGGGAATTACCAGAGGTCTTGCGAGGCCATTGGCCGGGCGCTGGAATTAGGCGGCCCCAACGTTTTATTTCAGACGAACTTGGGAATTTGCAACCTTTCGCTCGGACGCTTTGCGGAAGCCCGCAAGATCTTTGAAGAGCTAGAAGCGCGGAATCAGGGAAACCAGATCGTGCGTTCGCGACTCTACAGCTTGGACCTCCTGGAGGGCAAAACCGCAGAGATGGCCAAGGAGGTGGAATGGTTTCGTTCCGATCCGAACAGCCAATCGGACTGGCTGGACATACAAGCCCAGACATTTGCGTACGCCGGCCAGCTCGGGAAGGCGCGGAAAGCGGCGCAAGCCGATGTCGACTTCTTGAAGCTGGAAGACAACAAGGAGGTTATCGGAGCGAAGACTTCGAGATCTGCTGTGCGCGAGGCGCTTTTTGGGAATCTGAAGCTAGCGCACCAAGAGGCCGTAGAGGCAATCAAGCTAGGGCCCGGGAATCACATGGCTAAGATGCTTTCCGCTTTTGTCTTCGCGCTGACGGAGGATGCGGCGAGGACACAAGCGCAGATGAAGGAGCTGAACGAGAAGTTTCCCCGGGAAACTAACATCCAGTTGTACTGGCTTCCCATGCTCCGAGCCCAACTGCAAGTGAACGAGAAACATCCGGAGCAGGCTATCCAGGAACTTCAGGTTGTCACGAACCGAGAAGACAGTCCCGCTGAAGAGGGGAATTGCGAACTGAAGACTCCTTCTTATGTGCGCGGCAGGGCCTACCTGGATTTGCAGCAAGGCGCTGCTGCGGTGACCGAATTCCGGCGGATTGTCGACAATCCAGGCCAGGTCCTGCTGTGCCCTATGGGGCCGGTGGCCCATGTATGGCTGGCGCGTGCGTATAAGCTGACTGGAGATTCGGCGAAGGCCCGGGGAGAGTATCAAACTTTTCTGAAGCAGTGGGAAGGCGCCGATCCCGACATACCCATCCTCATCGCTGCCAAAGCCGAGTATGCAAAGCTTCAATAATTCGGAGGCTGCCTAGAGAGCGGCTCGCGGCCCCTCCTGCTGTCTGTGGACGATTGTCGGGAGACCGGAAATGCCCGTTCCAGTACACCGGGACGGTAGGCTCCCAGAATGCGCGACGCCGAGACTCCCGATTCTCTTCGACAAATAAGCGAGACTTCGGTTATTGAAACGGTTTAAGATTGGCCGCTAGCGAGGTCTATTTTTGATTCGCGTGAGGGAAAAATGGTTCGTTTCCGAATCGTGGTGACTGCGGGGATTATTTTCGGCGCGCTGCTAGGTGCGCTGACTTGCCTAGCGCACGGGCAAGGAATCATCACGGTTTCGGGAGAGGCCGCGGCGGCGGACGAGTCTCGGGCAGATGCGGCTTCCCAGGCGAGTGATGGGAAGAAGCTGCCGGTTCCGGCTTTGAGCTTGAATGAGGGGTGGCAGATTCAGTCGTCGTGCGACGCGAAGGCTGGCGGCGCGCAGATATCGAAGGTGGGATTTGATGCAGGCGGATGGCACAAGACGACTGTGCCGAACACCGTGGTGGGAACACTTGTGGATGACGGAACTTACCCGGACCCGATGTTTTCCACCAATTTGAAGAAACTGCCAGGGATGGATTACAGCGACAAGTCATTTTTTGCGATTCAGGATTTTCCGGCGGGGAGTCCTTTTCTGTGCTCGTGGTGGTGGAGGAACGAGTTCACGTTGCAGCCACCGTTCAATGGGGAGCACTTCTGGCTGCACTTTCCGGGGATTAATTACCGGGCGAATCTTTGGGTGAACGGAAAGAAAATCGCGGATGCGAAAGGGTTCGCTGGGACTTACCGGATATTTGAGTTCGACTTGACGCTGGCGGTGAATAGCAATGGGCCGAATGCGGTTGCGCTGGAGATTTTTGCGCCCCAGAAGAACGATCTGGGGATCACGTGGGTGGACTGGAACCCGACGCCGGCGGACAGAGACCTGGGAATTTGGAAAGAGGTGACGCTGAGTTCGAGCGGGCCGGTGGCGGTGCGGCATCCGTTTGTGAAAAGCAAGCTCGGAGACGACTATACGTCGGCGGAACTCACGCTCAGCGCGGAATTGCGAAATCAGACAACAGAATCGCAAAAGGGAGCGCTGCTCGCGTCGGTGGACGGTGCGGTTCTTCGGCAGGAGGTTGAGTTGGCGGCCGGGCAGACACGGATTGTACGGTTTACACCGGAGCAATTTACTCAATTGAAGCTCGCCAAGCCGAGGCTTTGGTGGCCTTACACCGTGGGCACTCCCGATTTATATACCGCGGTTTTCAGCTTTGTTGAAGACAAGGGAATATCCGATGAGGCTACGATAAAGTTTGGAATTCGCGAAGTGACTTCGGAAGTGACGGAAAAGGGAGCCCGGCTATTCAAAATTAACGGGCGAAAGATATTGATACGCGGGGCGGCGTGGGCGCCGGATATGTTTTTGCGTCCCATGTCGAAGAAGTTGAATGCGGATCTGCATTATGTCCGGGACATGGGATTGAACACGATACGGCTGGAAGGCCGGATCGATCGCGACGAGTTCTTCAACAAGACGGACGAGTTGGGGATTTTGGTGATGCCGGGGTGGACTTGCTGCGACGCGTGGGAGCGGTGGAAGTCGTGGACGCCGGAGACGCGCGCGATTGCGGCGGCCTCGATGAAGGACCAGGCGCAGCGGCTCCGGAATCATCCCAGCGTTTTTGTGTGGCTGTATGGGAGCGATAATCCTCCGCCCGCGGATGTTGAGCAGATGTATCTGAAAATTTTGAAAGAAAATGAGTGGCCGAATCCTTCGGTTTCGTCCGCGAGCGAGCAGCCGACTCGAGTCACGGGAAAATCCGGCGTGAAGATGACCGGGCCTTATGAATATGTGCCGCCCGTTTATTGGCTGGCGGATAAAAAGGCCGGCGGAGCCTACGGATACAACACCGAGACGAGCCCTGGACCTGCAATTCCGCCGCGGGAATCACTCGAGCGATTTATCCCGAAGGATCATCTTTGGCCGATCGATGATGTCTGGAACTACCATTCTGGGAAAGAACGTTTTACCACCGTGAATGTTTTTACAGATGGATTGACGAGGCGATATGGAGCGGCGACTTCGCTGGATGATTATGAGCGTAAGGCGCAGGCGATGACCTACGACGGCGAACGAGCGATGTTTGAGGCGTATGGCAGGAACAAGTACACGGCGACCGGAGTGATTCAGTGGATGCTGAACAATGCCTGGCCGTCTTTGATCTGGCATTTATATGACTACTATCTGGTGCCGGCCGGTGGATATTTTGGGACGAAGAAGGCCATGGAGCCTGTGCACGTACAGTATTCTTACGATGATGGATCCGTGGTGGTGGTGAACAGCACGTATGAGGCGTTGGCGGGGATGAAAGTCAGCGCGAAGATTTTTAATATTGACGCGGCGGAGAAGGCTTCGAAGGAGGAAACGCTGGGTGTTGCGGCGGACAGCAGCACGAGGGCGTTCGAATTGGGGAAGGTTGCGGGAATTTCGAAAACCTACTTTTTGAAATTACAGCTGAAGGATAGCGCGGGGAAGTTGGTTAGCGAGAATTTATACTGGCTTTCGACGAAGGCAGATACGCTCGATTGGAAGCACCAGCAGGACACGGTGTATACGCCGCAGGCGGAGTTTGCGGATTTGAGCGGATTGAATTCGTTGCCGCAGATTCCTTTGACGGCGAGCCTGGTTTCTGGGGAAGGCACGGAGCAGGTGACGGTGTCTAATCCGGGGAACGCGGTTGCGTTTATGGTGCATCTGCGCGTGACGCGGGGCAAAGGCGGAGAGGATGTGACGCCTATATTTTGGCAGGACAATTATTTTTCTTTGTTGCCTGGGGAGAGCCGGACGGTTTCTGCGAAATTCGATGCATCTTTGCTCAGCGGCAAGGAAGCGGTCGTGGAATTGGATGGGTGGAATGCTGTTCCGGCAACGTTGGGAAATTGAAGCGGGAAATTCGAAATTCGAAAAGCGTTTTTATAAAAATGGGAAGTGGCGAGTGATTCGTGGCGAGTGGCGAGTAACCCCGCAACGGGGCTCGTGACCAGTTATCGAGAGTCGAATTGCATTTGTTTCAGGAGCTCCTTGAACCGTCGTTGGTTGCGGATTGGGTCGTATACCGGGTCCATTTTCAGGAAGACCATCCAGTAGGAACGTTCTTCAAAACCCTTTTGCAAGAGGTTGAGGGCTTCGTCGTATTCGCCGAGGCCGATGTGTATGCGGGCGATCATGGGCGACGGGAGATAGCGGCCGGCCGTGGAAAGGGACGACATCTCCTTGCACAAAGCTCTGGCTTTTTCTGTTTTACCCGCCAGGGCGTAGGCATGGGCCAGGGGCGCGAGCGCTTCCTGATTTTGCGAACAGTGTGCAGCCTTCTCAAAGGCGGCGATGGCTTGTTCGTACATGCCATTTTCGATGTAAATGCGGCCAAGGGCGAAGTGCGCTGGATAGAAGCGCGATTCCTGCTCGAGGAGCGCTCCGAGGTGTTTGATGGCGCGGTCGTATTGCCGCGCGAAAAAGTAAGAATCGGCGGCGCCCATATTGAGCATGAGAGAGAGGGGATCGAGCTCGCGGGCGCGTCGCTGCGCGGTTTGCGCTTCTTCGAGACGACCCATGGCATTCAGGAATGAAGCGTACCAATGGAACGCCGAGGCGTAGCTTGGATTGAGTTCGATGGAGCGGAGAAATTCTTCTTCGGCGCCAGACCAATTCCATTCATACCAGAACCGAGCGAGAGCAAGGGAGGCGTGCGGTTCGCAAAGAGAAGAATCGATCTGGATAGCGCGCGCGGCGCTGGCGGCGGATTTCGGACCGGCTTCCTTTGGAGACACGGCACCGAACCAGCAGAGCAGGTTGCAGCAATCGGCGATCCCGGAGAGGGAACGGGCGCAGCGAGCCTCAATGGTCAGAGCCGTTTCAAAGGAGGCGATGGCTTTCTTCAGGGCTTCCTCGGAGCGCTGGCCAAAGAAGAAACGCCCGCGAAGGTAGGACTCGTGGGCGGCGGGATCAAACGACTGGGAAGCCGCGGGAGTTTCAGGCAGGAGCTCGAGAGCGAGGGCCCGGCCGACCTGGCGGGCAACGTCGGCCTGGACAGCCAAGATATCGCGGAATTCGCGATTGTAGCTGGCAGACCACAGGTGTGTCTGGTTGGCGGTTTCGATGAGCTGGACCGTGATCCGGGCCCCGGTGCCTTCGCAGCGGACCGTGCCTTCGAGAACGTACCCAATTTTTAATTCCACAGCGATTTCCGAGATCGATTTTTTTGTATTTTTATATTGAATTGCGGAAGTGCGGGCGATGACGCCAAAGCGCTTTGGATTGATTTGGCCGAGATGAGCGATCAGCTCTTCCGTTAGCCCATCAGCGAAATATTCTCTGCCAGTGGCATCGCCAAGATTTTCGAAGGGGAGGACGGCGAGCATTTTTTTCGTGGTCGTAACGGGAATGGCGACGGACAGTGCGTTGCGCTCCCCTTTGAGCACCGGGGCGACGAAGCGGTAACCCAGGCGTGGCAGCGTTTCGATGAAGCGCGGGCTTTGTGCGGAATCGCTGAGCATTTCCCGCAATTTATTGACGGCCGTGTTGAGGTTCTGGTCGTAGCGGACGTGTGTGTCGGGCCAGAGCTTCTCCTGAAGAGTCTTGCGGGTAACAACGCGTCCCGCGTGTTCGAGCAGCTCTGCAAGAATAAGGAATGGTTTTTCTTCGAGCCGTATGCGCATGCCTTGTTTTCGAAGTTCGCGCGATTCCAGGTCAATCTCGAAGGTGCCAAAACGGATGGTTGAGGTGCATGCATCGAGCTCATTTATGAGCAGAGCGTTACTCACCGGTGACGATTCCATGGTTTGTACTCCTGAGCCTTCCAAATTTTGTAGGCGTAAAGAAGTTGGCGTAAGTCGATCTCATTGATGGGCCTCCAAGTTGATAAAGACTTGTTGCCGCGTTGATTTATTCCCGCGCGCTTGCAGGCATCCAACCGCGAAGAAGTGAAAGAACCCACTTCAGGCAACGCGAATTCCAGAAAAATTAAGGAGAAAGTGAAATGAAAAATGATGTGTTCTCTCGGAGTGCGAACCGGCGGTCGTTTTTGAAGGGTGGAACGGTGGCGGCGAGCGCGGCAGCGTTGACTGCCGGACTGCCGGGAAGGGTGCTGGCATTTGACCCCGACGAGGATGACAGATCGCAACCAACGAAGGGAGATATCGCGATTCTTCGATTTTTGGCTGCGGCGGAGATCATCGAGGCGGACCTTTGGACACAATATGCGGAACTTGGCGGTATAGGGAGCAATCCGCCGATTGAATTGGATCCCAACGAAGCGCTGAACAACTACCAGAGCGCGCTGTCTAATCTTGATGGCGATGGACCGCAATACATTACGAGCAACACTTTGGATGAAGTGAGCCACGGGAATTTCCTGAATGCCTATCTCGCCTCGAAGGGAGCGGAACAGGTCAGCCTGGAAGCCTTCCGCACTTTGCCGGGAAGCACAGCGCCAGGAACATCAGGCAAGCTGCGCATCACGAACCTGATGAATTTGAATGTGGATACGAGCTGGTTTGTTCGCTACCGGAGCACGACCAATCCGGACCGGGGCGCAACCTTTCCTCAGGCGATTACGCTAAACAACGTAACGGCGATTCCCCGAAACGCGGCCGATTTGGCGGGGACGCCTGACCCGCAGTTTCCTATTGCGGTGCCGGACCATATCCAGGCGATCGCGAACGTGGCGGCGTTTCACTTCGGAGCGATCGAAGAAGGTGGCACAAGTCTGTACGCGACGCTCAGCCAGAAGGTGACGAGTGCGGAGGTTTTGAAGATAACCCTCAGTATCGGGGGAGATGAGATTGCACATTTCCTGGAATGGGTGGATTTTTCGGGGAATGGAGTGCAGGGGCCGGTAGCGCCGTTCACGGATTCGCTATCGGGCTTGACGTTCCCGAATTTTTTCACCAATCCGCCGGTGCAGAACACGCTTAGTCTGACGCAGCCCAGCTTGATTTTTCCCGTGCCTTGCGAGTTCCTGAATAAGGATTTGCCAGACGTGGCGATCATTCGGCCCACCAGCGACAAAAATGGTGGAGCTGTGGCAGCGGCGAATGGGTTCATCAACAGCGGGCTCTTCATTGGGCAGACGCCGAAGTTTTTCAAGACGCTGCTGCAGCTGGCAGAAGAGGCGGATGCGGCGCAGCGGGGTTTTTAGCCGCAGGGGAAAGCGAGCGAACCGTTTGGCAGAGTGGTTCGGCCGGTTGTGTTGGTGTGGGCTCAAGCCTTTTGGCTTGGGCCCATTTTTCTTGTGGTTGCAAGAGGCCGGCGCATCGGGCAAGATTCCGGCCCATGAAAGCTCTTGCGCGTTTTGCTTTGATCGTTGGCGTTGCTTTCAGGAAGCAGCTTGTTTATACAGGGCCTGTTTGTGCGGGACTTGCATTGTTGCCTGGATTTGTTTGGGGGCAGTCAGCGCCGCCGCAAGTGGACCAGAAGTTGACCGCTGAAATTGCAGAACGGATCGGCAAGAGTGGGGCGGAGGTCGCTATCGCGTTTCGAACATTGGATGGACGCAACGCCTATTCGCTGCGTGAAGAAGATTCGTTTCATGCAGCAAGCACGATGAAAATTCCGGTGATGATTGAGCTGTTTCATCAGGTGCGGCTCGGAAAGCTGAAGTTGGAAGACACACTGCTCTTGAAAAATGAATTTCACAGTTTGGTGGATGGATCGATTTATAAACTGAATCCCGCCGATGACTCGGAAACGGATCTGTATGGCGCGGAAGGGCAGACGCGGACATTGCGGCAGCTTTGCGAGTTGATGATTACGGTGAGCAGCAATTTCGCCACGAATCTTTTGATTGAGAAAGTGGGAGTGGAGAATATTCGGGCTGAGATTCATTCGCTTCATGCGGATGGGATGAATGTCTTGCGCGGGGTCGAGGACGGGAAGGCGTTTGAAAGGGGGTTAAATAATACGACGACCGCTCGGGGCCTGCTGCAACTGCTCACGGCCATTGCAAAAGGAGAGGCGGTTGATCCGGAATCCTCGAAACAGATGATTGAGATTTTGGAACGGCAGAAATTTAATGATGGCATTCCTGCCGGGCTGCCGCCGGGGACGCGTGTGGCGCACAAGACGGGAGAGATTACGAAGATTCATCACGATGCGGCGATTGTGTTTGCGCCGAAACCGTTTGTGCTGGTAATTCTGGTGCGCGGGATTGCGGAGGAGAAGGAGAGTGCGGCCCTGATGGCGGATATTACGCGGTTGATTTATCGGGATGTTGAGTCAGTGGAAGAGGGCTTGGTATGCCAGTCTAGGCATTAGCTCGAGACAATGCACAACCTTGAGTTCGAGAGGCTCATCCAACGCAGTAGGGTAAGATGTGGTTGAGAGGGGTAAGGCGATGAAGAGTTGGGTGAGGATTTTGGCGGTTTGCGCGTTGGGATTATTTTTGGCGAGCACGTCCTCTGCGGATACGCTGGAATTGAAAGATGGGCGCGTGCTGCAAGGACGGTATCTGGGTGGGACGCAGGCTGTGTTGCGGTTTGAAGTAAATGGGGAAGTGCAGACGTTTAATGTTTCGACCATTGTAGCGGTGACATTTACGGGTGGAACGGGTGCGGCGAAAGCCCCAACGGCTTCCGCCAGGCCTGACGCAAGCGCACCAGCGGATAATGCGCCGGCGGCTTCGGCGCCAGCCTCCGCGGATGCGGCACCGCCGCCTAATTCTGGTCTAGATGCCGGGCAGGCGCCTGTTACTTCGAAGGATGTTGCGCCTTCGCCTTCGGGGACCCCCGCTTCCGCGACTCCCTCCTCTCCGGCCGCTCCGGTTGCTCCCGTTACTCCTGCTGATAGCGCTCCCGCAGCTAAGACGGCTGTGCCTGCCGCTTCGGGGCAGGATCCTGCCGCTCAATACGGGGAAGTCACTCTGCCCGCCGGACAGTCTCTCCTGGTGCGCATGATTGATGCCGTGGATTCGTCCAAAAACCACGTGGGAGATATTTTTCATGCCACGCTGGAAACCGATTTGTACCTGCGCAATTCACTTGTGGCTCGGAAGGGAACCGATGTTTATGGCCGCCTGGCGCAGGCGCAGGAAGCGGGACACTTTTCCGGCAGCGCGGAGTTGCAGCTGGAGTTGATGCGGATTGTGATTGATGGGCGCGACTATACGCTGGTCAGCAGCGATTACAGTTTGAAAGGGCAAGGGCGCGGGGCTGATACGGCTAAGAAAGTTGGAGGCGGGGCCGTGTTTGGAGCCATCCTCGGCGCTATTGCGGGAGGGGGCCGAGGTGCGGCGATTGGCGCGGGAGCAGGTTCCGCGGCTGGCGCTGGTGTGCAGGTACTTACGCGTGGGCAGCAGGTGAAAGTGCCAAGCGAGGCATTGTTGGAATTTCGGTTGCAACAGCCAGCAATGGTTACGCCGGTGCAGAGCTAAGGCGGCGATCAGGGGACTTGCAGTTTTTGTTCCCCCTGCGTGGCGCCGGCCTCACGTTTTTAAACACGTACCCCCGTTGTCGTATTGGAACCATGGCACGCAAATTCCCTCTTGCTCTTCCTACTGTTAGTGACTAAGCTACCCCCTCGACCTTGGAGAGCCATCGTGCCTAAAGAAAAACCACGCGTAAACATCGGAGAAGTCATCAAGTCCTACCGGAGCCAGAGGGGATTGTCGCAGGGAGACATCGAGCGGCGCACGGGATTGCTGCGCTGCTATCTTTCGCGCGTCGAGAACGGGCACACCGTGCCGTCCCTCGAGACGCTCGCGAAGATTGCGGAAGCTATGGACATTTCGCTCGCGGATTTTTTCCCGGGAACGGAGACGCCGCGCGACCGCGAGACACAGAAAATGCTTGGAGAGCTTTCGCAGGATGAGATTCGTTTTCTTGCGGAGATCAAGAAGTTCAGCGGCACGTTGTCCGAAGGGGACAAGCGTCTGGTGCTGGCCATGATCCGCAAGATGGCTACCATGCTTCCGCCACCCGCGACGAAGAAGCTGGTTATTCGACGCAGCACCGCTGTATAAGCGCCCGACTGCTAGCGTCAAACGAAAACCATCCGCGAGCTTTGCTGGGATGCGTTTCAGCGCTCCCGTATGCGCTTCTAGGTATCTTCCTTAATTGTTCTGGCCGCGGATTAGGCGGATAGCGTTCGGTAGCGCCGCGCCGCCGCGTCCCGCTGATGGGGCGCCATCCTCATTTGCGTCTTTGGAGTCGCCTTCGCCTGGCGCAAGGAAGAGATTGCTTTCCACTTCGTGCTGCTTCGTGTAGAGGTCGTAGTAGCGGCCGCTTGCGGCGTAAAGCGAGGTGTGGTTACCGCGTTCAATGACTTTCCCACCTTCAACGACGAGGATCTGTTCGGCGCGGCGGATCGTCGAGAGGCGATGGGCGATTACGAACGTGGTTCGCCCGCGCATCAGGTAACGAAGACCTTCCTGGATGAGAGCTTCGGATTCGGAGTCCAGGCTGGAAGTGGCCTCGTCGAGGATCAGGATACGCGGGTCCGCGAGAATGGCGCGAGCGATGGAGACGCGCTGTTTCTGGCCTCCGGAGAGTTTTACGCCCCGTTCGCCTACCACAGTGTCGTACTTCTTCTCGAAACCATCGGCAAATTCGTCCACGCGCGCGATGTGGCAGGCCGCGAGGATTTCTTCTTCCGTGGCTTCAGGGCGGGCGAAAGCCACGTTCTCGCGGATGGTTCCGTCGAAGAGAAACGTTTCCTGCAGGACGACGCCGAGCTGGGTCCGATAAGAGTTTAGTTTTACCGTGGCCAAATCAATTCCATCCACCAGGACGCGGCCCGCCGCGGGAACATAAAAGGCGGCGATCAGGCCGATCATCGTGGATTTGCCGGCACCCGAAGGACCCACCAAAGCTGTGACGGTACCAGGTTGCGATTCAAAACTTACATCGTGAAGAACCTCTTTCCCGGAATCGTAGGAAAAATTTACGTTTTCCATTACGACCATGCCGTTTATTCGTTCCATGTTCACGATACGGCGCGGGTCGGCGTCTTCCTGCTTTTCATTCAAAATTTCGCGGGTGCGTTCGAGGCCGGTGATGGCTTCCGTGATTTGTGTGCCGATGGCGACGATCTGGAAGACTGGAGCGATCAGAAATCCAAGAAAAAGATTGAACGCAAACCAGTCGCCCAGCGTCATGCTTCCGTTCAGGATTTTGTGGCCGCCAAGCTCTAGCATAAGGGCGCTGACGACACCGAGAAGCGTCGCGCCGGAGAGACTCATCAGCGATGTGGCGGTCAACGTTTTCAAAACGTTATCAAGCAACCGCTGCACGCCGGCAGCGAAAATTCCTTCCTCGCGCTCTTCCGCATGGTACCCCTTCACGACGCGCACGCCGCCAAGCGATTCCGTGAGCCGTCCGGTAACTTCCGCGGTGATTTTTGGGCGCGCGCGGAAAATCGGCCGGATCGCGGAGAAGGCTTTGCTGATCCACAAACCGAAAACCAGAAGAATCGAGAAAGCTACGCCGGTCAACAGGACGCTGGCGTGAATCAGGTAAATGAGCGCGAAAACTGCGGTCATCAATCCGCCGGCGAACTCGACCAGGCCCGTGCCGACGAGATTGCGAACGCCTTCCACATCGCTCATGATGCGCGAAACGAGGACGCCTGTTTTGTTGGCGTCGTAGAAAGAGACGGGCAAGCGCCCTATGTGCGCCTGTACCTGACGCCGCAGCTCGGTGATCATTTTTTGAGCGGACTTGGAGAGCAATTGCGTCAGCGTGAACGAAGTGAGGCCCTGAATGAGGGTAGCGCCCAGGACTGCTCCAACGATCGGGGTCAGCAAATGGAACTGGTGTTTTATGGCCACGAGATCGACAAAGTACTTCGTTGAAGCGGGAAGAACGAGGCTGCAAGCGCGGCTGATGGCCATCAATACGAAGCCCAGCGCCAGCAGGCCCCGGCGCGGCTTGATGAGCGCCCACACATCCGGCAGGGACTTCCAGGCGTTTTTTTTCTTCTCCGGCTTTTTGAGTTCGGCTGAGTTCGGTTCGGATGCCATAATTTAGGTTTCGGGACGGCTGGCTTTCTTGGATGCTGAGTCTATCTGGAAGAGTACATTTCCGCCCGGGTTTGAACAAGGATGGCCGATGGCAATTGGCGAAACGCAGGTCCCCAAGGGAACTTTGATTGTGACCGGAGCCAGCCGAGGGATTGGCGCGGCGGTGGCAAAGATGGCTGGCGCGCGCGGATTTCGTGTCGGCGTGAACTTTTCGCGTGATGCGCAGGCCGCGGAAGATGTGGCCCTGGAGATTGTTTCCGCTGGGGGAAGCGCAACCGCGATTCAGGCGGATGTTTCGCGCGAGGCGGATGTTCTGCGGCTTTTTGAATTTGCGCATCGCGATCTGGGGCCTGTGACGGGGCTTGTGAACAATGCGGCGATTACCGGTGGATTTTCGCGCGTCGAAGAGGTGTCGAGCGAAACGCTAACACAGGTTTTCGCTCTCAACGTCGTTGGGGCGATGCTGTGCGCTCGCGAAGCGGTAAAACGCATGTCCACACGAAATGGCGGAAGCGGCGGGTCTATCGTGAATATTTCTTCGCGTGCGGCGCAGATTGGCGGGGCCGGGGAATGGGTGCACTACGCCGCGTCCAAGGGTGCGCTGGACACGTTTACGCTGGGGCTGGCGCGAGAGGTTGCGATGGAGGGAATTCGCGTGAATGGCGTAGCGCCCGGTCACGTGCAAACCGGGCTTCACGCGGCAAGCGGCGATCCGGACCGTATGACGCGATTGGCTCCAACGATTCCGATGGGACGGCCCGGAACTCCGGAGGAAATTGCGGAAGCGGTGCTCTGGCTGCTGTCGCCGGCCGCGTCGTACACGACGGGTGCGATTCTGGCGGTTGGTGGCGGGAGATAACCGGACCCAAATAGCCGCGAGTGAGTGAGGCTCTTCTCAGTCAGCGGCTGCGCCGCCGCGCGGAAGTTCCGCCGCGGCCGGGAGATTCAGAACGCTGGAGATAAATTCGCTGACGTTCACGCCCAGATGGCCCCAGAGGCGGCGCTTGAGGCTGGTGTAATCCTGCGAGCCGCTGAAAATATCGCCCATCAATTGGCGGAAAACCGCGCTGCGGTTCATCAGCTGGACCATGCGTGTGGTTACGGCAGTGCCCAGAAAAGAGCCACGGTAAAAGCGGCGCACGATGCGCGCGGCGAATTCGAGTTCACAAGAGAAGGCAGCTTTGACCCACGCGGTGTATTTCTCCGGGCAGCCCTCGGCTAGCGATTTACCCAGCAATTCGCCGGAACGCATCGCGTAGAAAAGACCTTCACCCGTAAGAGGATCAACCCAAGCCGCGGCATCGCCGACTAGCGCCCAATTTTTTCCCAGTACCGCGCGATCGGAGAGCGTCCGCTCTTGCGGCGACGGCAGGACGTGACTGTAAAACTTCGCGCCTTCGGTTGCGATGGCGTGCTTTTCGACGAAAGCGGTCAAGTGCGTTCGGAGCTGCGCGCTGGTGTGCGATGCCATGCTGCCGCAAATGCCGACCGAAAGATGGTCGCAGCGCGGGAAAGACCAGATGTAGCCTTCGAAGTGCGGAAGAAATTTTATGGTGATGGAGTCGGCCGTCTGCGGGACGAAATAGCCCTGCGTCATTTCCAGTTCGTCGCGCTCGAGAGGGCGCGATTCCGCGGCGATCTGATTGCGCGCCCCTGCTGCCAGGACGAGAAAATCGGCGGTACGCCATTCGCCATCCACGGAATAGCGGGGCTTCGCAGTGCTTGTATCCACGCCGAGGACATGCGATTGGTGCACTTTGCAGCCCGCGGATTTGGCGCGGTCGAGCAGCATGCCATTCAGAACTTTGCGCGAATAGATGACGATAGGATGCGTCATTTCGAGGTTGGCGCGATGGTCTTCGCTGCTGATCAGTTCGACGGATCGGACGATTTTTTTGGGATAAGGATTGTCGAGCAGGAAAGGGAAACAATGGACGGCTTTATGGGTCAGCCCCCCGCCGCATGGTTTTTCCCATGCGAGATGTTCGTCAAAAATGTGAACCTGGTGCCCGGCACGCGCAAGCTGCTCACCGCACATGGCGCCGGAAGGCCCGCCACCGACGATTGCTATTTCTGACATGGTCGTATCCCGCTGGTGTCGTCGAAGGGCCCCATCAAGTGGTGGGGAAGACCACCAGGCAAAACCCGGCGAGGAGTATAGCACCGAAAAGCGCCGCGGCTGCAGGCGAGGCGGTAACTCTCCGGACAACGAGCATGCCCCAGGCTTGCCCGAGAGAAAAGAGGGCGAAGGAGGTTGCGAGGAGGACGGGGAGGATTTCCCCGCTGTGGAGAACGAGGATGCCGGCGACGATCACCAGCAGCAGGACCAGGCGGAGGAAGAGGGAAGTTAGCAATCTTGCAAAGGTTTTGCGGGGGATTGCCGGCCCCAGGACAAGTTCTTCCGCGAGGAGGTAGGGAAAAACCGCGAGCACAAAGGGAATAAAACGGACCAGGCGCGCGGCCGTGGGCCACGCTTCATAGAAACTCAGGTCGATCCATGCGCCGAAAAGAACCGCAAGCAGAAGTGCGGCAAAGCCCGCCAGAAGAAGGGAGCGATAGTGCGGTCTGGCAGATTCGGAAGTGTTTGAATTCTTGCGGAGAAAAGTTCGCAAAAAGTTCCATTGCAAAGCCAGAATGACAACGCCGACCACCAGCAGAAGGCTTGCGAAATAATCGCCCTCAAAGAGATGCAGAACGCGGAGAGGAATCCAGTAATGAAAGAGAGCCACGGCTGCCAGGCCGATGACGGCGAATTCAACGATGGTTCGCAATCGTGGAGCGGCAGAAACGCTTTCGGCAAGTGGCACCAGTTGCTTTTTGTCCTGCAGGATTTCGCGTAAAAAACCGCCAGCCAGAGTGACTATTCCGGCCAGGCCCAGAAGAAATCCGATAACCCCGCGATGCGGCGGCAGGATTTGCTGGCGTTCGATTTGCAAAATGCCGGTTGCCCAGGTCTGGGCGGTCAACATCGCCTGGGCATCGAAGAGAATGCCGACGTGGGTAGCGCGGGAAATGGGAACGAATTTGTTGGATGCGTCGCCGGGAGCGGGCGCAAGGGCCCTTGCGGCGTTGCTGAGAAGGGAAGGCTCCCAGCGGCCGAACATGATCAGGGAGTGAGGCGGAAGCGTGCCAAAACCATGGTAGGGAATTGCTTCGTCGGGGATCCCGGGGATGGAATTCATCGGAGCCGGCGAGAGCGCAATTACGCCGGCTACAGGTTGGCGGGAAGCTACGAGAAGGGCAATGGCTCCGCCCATCGAGTGGCCGGCGAGGATGGTGCGTTCGGGGTTGAGAAGTCCATGCGAAGTTAAATCGCGCACCAGGTTCTCGCCGCATTGTTCTGTGCGGTCGAAAGAGAATGGGCCTTCCGTGCGGCCATGGCCGGGCAGGTCCGGGACAAAAACGCGGAGCCCTTGCTCGGCGAACCCTTCGGTGAGGTAGGACATGATGCGTTTGTTCGCGGCGACGCCGTGGAAAAGGACGACGTAGCCGCGTGGCTCTCCATTTATGGGCTCGACGATGTCCGTTAAGAGGCGGCAGCCGCCCGCGTCGACGCGAAACGTGTGCTGCTGCCTGCTGCGTACGCTAAGAGAAAGCCAAAGGCCCGCGGCGCAAAGGACTACTCCAACGATTCCTCGCAGCGCATTTCTTGCTTTGGGATCGTTATTCATTGCGAGCGGCCGAGCACGGAAGCGCGGCGCTCCCCTGCGTGATAAACTAGATATTTACCCTGCAACAAGGCTGTTATTTCATTGGCCTTCATGGAGTTCCTTTGAACGCGGAGATTCTGACCCTTGACGAAGCGATTTTGCGGTTTGGGCGAGAGAAACGCAACGGGCTGAGGGTTGTGTTTACCAATGGCTGTTTTGATTTGTTGCACCCAGGCCATATCGCCCTATTGGAGCAGGCTCGTGCTCTTGGAGATGCGCTGATTGTTGGCCTGAACAGCGACGCCAGCGTTCACCAGTCAAAGGGTGTGGGTCGCCCCATTTTGCCGGAGCGCGAACGAGCGGAGCTCTTAAGCGCGCTCGAATGCGTAGATGCGGTGGTGATATTTGACGCTCCTACACCTCTGGAAACTATCACGGCGTTGCTTCCTGACGTGTTGGTGAAGGGCGACGATTGGCCTGCGGACAAAATTGTTGGCCGAGAACAAGTCGAAGCTGCTGGGGGAGAGGTAGTCCGAGTTCCAATACGAAAGGGCTATTCGACCACGGAACTTCTCCGAAAGATTCGCGAGGGCTCGGCTGCGCCTCGCATGGAAGCCTGACGCCTCCGCATGATTCTCCCTGCCGTTCGCGAACGTTTGGATGCCGTGCTTCGTCACCCTGCGGTGGAAGGCGCCGTGGGCGCGTTGCGCGATGGTGCGCAGCACATTTCGCTTTCGGGTTTGCATGATGTAGCCAAAGCGTTGCTTGCGGCGTACGTTACACACGAACTTCGCCGGCCGGCGTTTTTCGTCACCGATTCCAATCGCCGGGCCGAAACTCTCGCGGAAACCGTCCGATTCTTTTCCGGCATTTTTCCCGGCGCCAGCGGAGGCGTGGCTTCGCTTCCTGCGTTTGACACGCTTCCGTGGGAGTCGCAGAGTCCGCACCCGGATATTCTCGAGCGTCGTGCCGCCACGTTGTTTCGTTTGACAGATGGGCAAGTCTCTCTGGTAATCGCTCCGATTCAGGCCGCGCTTTGGAGGTATCAGGACGCGACGCTGTATCTGTCGCTGGCGCGCACGCTCACGAAAGACGCCGAAGTTCCTCTCGACGAATTCATCGCGCATCTCGGCGGCGTGGGTTACACGCGGACGGAAATGGTGGAACTGCCGGGGCAGTTTGCCATGCGCGGCGGAATTGTGGACGTGTTTTCGGCAGAAGCACCGCGGCCTGTGCGCATCGAGCTTTTGGGTGACACGGTCGAATCGGTGCGCGAATTTGATCCCCGCACGCAACGCTCCATCGCGCCGGTGCAGCGAACCACGATTTTGCCGCTCACGGAGTGGAATGTTGCGGCGTTGGTCGGAGCGTCCCAGGCTGCGGCGCAAGGTGCTTCTCGAGCGGCTTCGCGCGATAGCTCGCAGAGCCCGGCCCCTTCCTGGGAAAACATTTCCTTCTTCGGCCCTTCCGAACCGAGTGGGCAGAGCTCGCTGTTTGAGCTTGCGGAAAGTTCGCTGAAGCCGGTGGTGTTTCTGGATGAGCCGCAAAATCTGCGCGAGGCAGCGGAAAAGCATTTGGCGCACGCCACGGAAGTTTACGAACGGCAGGGAAGCGCAAGCGATCCGGCCGCGTCGCATTTTTTCCTGGACGAAGATGAGTTTTCCGCCGCGCTCAAGAAAACTTCGCAAGTCCACCTGGAGCAGCTCGCCATGAGTATCACTGCGACGCCGCAATTCGAGCTTTCCTCGAGGCCCAGCTCGCGCTTTCACGGCGACGTGGTTGCGTGCATGGGCGATGTGAAGTCGCAGCTGGCCTCCGGTGGAAAAGTCTTCCTTACCGCCGCAAGCACGGGCGAACTTGAGCGGCTCGCCGATGTAGCGCGCGAATACGAAGTCCCTTATGTCCTGGGAGAGTCGGAAAATGCGGCGTCGGGTTTCACAGCCGAAGGAGCGCTGGAGACTGCTGGATTGTTGCTGATTCGCGCGCCGTTCGCCGAAGGCGTGACTTTTCCCGATGCTAAGCTAACGATTTTCGGGCACTCTGACCTTTTCGACGTCACGCCGACGGTTGAGCGGCCCAGTCACAAAATTCGCACTTCCGGATTTTTCACGGATTTCGCCGAGCTAAAGCCTGGCGACTTCATTGTTCACGTGGATCACGGGATTGGCCAATTCGAGGGGCTGCGGCAAATTGAATCCGACGGCCATCGCGGCGAATTCATGCTGCTGCGCTATGCGGACGATGCGCGCCTTTACGTGCCTCTTGAGCGTATGGATTTAGTGCAGAGCTATCGCGTCGTCGAAGGCTCGCAGCCCGTGCTGGACAAACTCGGCGGCACCGGTTGGAACACGCGGAAAACGCGCGTGCGGAAATCGCTCGAAGATATGGCGGAACAACTCCTCACGCTCTACGCCGCTCGCAAAACCGCGCAAGGTTTTGCTTTCTCGCCCGATGGAAACTTCCAGCGCGAGTTTGAGGACGCCTTCGAGTTCGAGGAAACGGTGGATCAAAACACTGCCATCGCGGACATTCGCCGCGACATGGAAAAGCCCACGCCGATGGACCGCCTGCTTTGCGGAGATGTCGGTTACGGAAAGACCGAAGTCGCCATGCGCGCGGCGTTCAAAGCGATTGCCGACAGCAAGCAGGTGGCGGTGCTTGCGCCCACGACCATTCTGGCTTTTCAGCATTTCGAGACTTTTAAGCATCGCTTCGCGGCGTTTCCGGTGCGCATTGAAATGCTCAGCCGTTTCCGCGGCCCCGCGGAACAAAAGAAAATTCTCGCGGACCTCGAAGCCGGCAAAGTCGATCTGGTGATCGGCACGCATCGCCTGCTTTCGAAAGACGTGAAATTTCAGGATCTCGGCCTTCTGGTTGTCGACGAAGAGCAACGCTTTGGCGTTGCGCACAAAGAGCGCCTGAAGGAAATGCGCCAGAACGTGGATGCGCTTGCGCTATCCGCCACGCCGATTCCGCGCACGCTGCACATGTCGTTGGTCGGCCTCCGCGATATGTCGGTCATCGAAACTCCTCCGCGCGACCGCCTCGCGATTCAAACGGTCGTGGCGCCCTTTCAGGAAGATTTGGTGCGGCGCGCCATCGAAAACGAACTTGCCCGCGAGGGCCAGGTCTATTTCATCCACAACCGCGTGGAATCCATATATTCGCTGGGAACGCTGGTGCAAAAGCTTGTCCCGAAGGCTCGCGTCGTCGTGGGACACGGCCAGATGGGCGAAAAAGAACTCGAAAGCGTCATGCTGAAGTTCATCAACGGAGAGGCAAATGTCCTCGTGGCAACCACTATCGTGGAAAATGGCCTCGACATCCCCCACGCCAACACCATTTTGATCAATCGGGCTGATCGTCTCGGCCTCGCCGAACTTTACCAACTCCGCGGTCGTGTTGGCCGCTCCCATCAACGCGCCTACGCCTACCTCCTGGTCCCTCCCGATACTTCGCTCTCCGAAATTGCCCGCAAGCGTCTCTCCGCCATGAAGGAGTTCAGCGAACTCGGCGCTGGCTTCCGCATCGCCGCCCTCGATCTCGAGCTCCGTGGGGCAGGGAACATGCTCGGCCGCCAGCAGCACGGCCACATCGAAGCCATCGGTTTCGATATGTATTGCCAGATGCTGGAGCGCGCCGTTTCGAAGCTAAAGGGCGAAGAATCCGCGCCCGAGTTGCGCACCACGCTAAGCCTGGGCCTCGACGTCCGCATCCCCGAAAACTACATCCCCAGTGAAAACCTGCGCCTGCGCACCTATAAACGCATCTCATCGATTGCTACAGAGGAAGAAAAGCAGGACGTTCGCCGGGAACTGGCCGACCGCTTCGGCGCGCCGCCTTCGACGGTAGAAAACCTTTTGGAGTACGCCGCCCTCAAATCCATGTGCGAACGTCTGCGCATCTCGACCGTTGAGCGCCAGGGAAACCGCATCGCGATAAGGTTTCATGCTGAAACGACGCTTGATCCAGCCACGCTCGTCAGGGTAGTGCGCTCGCGAAAGGGCATCAAGCTGGACCCCAGCGGCGTGCTTTGGCTGGAAACCACGCGGGGAGAGTCGGTGCTGGTGGCCCTCAGAAACGTATTGCTAGGCCTTCAAGGGCAAGGATAAACTCAAGGGTGAGGAACTACATGCGAAATCTTGCACTTATAGCCGTCCTGCTGGGCGCCCTGCCGCTCGCGGCGCAGCAGCCGCCGACGCCTCCGACACCACCGCCCGACCAGCAAAAGCCGGACCAGCCCAAGCTTGAAAAGCCCGACGAAGCTCCCGCGACACCGGCCACGGACACGCCCGCGCCGGTCAAGAAAGCTCCGGTAAAGAAGCCTGCCCCTGCCCCCGTTTCCACTGGCGAAGGCAAAGTTGTCGAAGAGATCGTCGCACGCGTTAACAACGAAGTGATCACCAGGTCGGAGCTCGATCATTCGAAGGCCACCGCCGAGGACGACGCCAAGCAGGATTGCCAGAATCGCTGCACGCCTGAGCAACTGAAACAGCTCACGGAAGAACGCGAGAAAAATGCGCTGCGCGACCTGATCGACCAATCCTTGCTCGTCCAGCGCGCCAAGGATATGGGATTGAGCGTAGAGCCGGACGTTATTAAGCAACTCGACCAAATCCGTATCGAAAACAAACTGCCAAGTATGGAAGCGCTGGAGCAGGCGGTCACTTCCCAGGGTTTGAACTGGGAAGATTTCAAGAACAACATTCGAAACGGTTTGCTGACGAAAAAAGTGATTGGCAGCGAAGTCGGTTCGCACGTCAACGTTCCCAAGGATGAAATCCAGAAATACTACGACGAACATAAGCAGGAGTTCGTAAAGCCCGAGCAAGTGGCGCTGCGTGCCATCGAAATCAACACCGCGGGAAAAACCGACGCGGAAATCGCAGACTTGAAGAAGAAAGCCGAGACAGCACTGAAGAGGATCAATGACGGCGAGGACTTCGGCGAAATCGCCAAGCGGTTTTCTGACGGCGCGACCGCCAAACAAGGTGGTTTCCTGGGAGTTTATAAGCGTGGCGAGCTTTCCAAACAACTGGAAGACACCGTTTTCAAAATGAAAAGGAATGACTTGACGGATGTCATGGAAACGAAGCAGGGCTTTCTCGTCCTACAAGTGATGGAGCACTACGACGAGGGCGAGCAGCCGCTTTCCAAAGTGGAAAACGAAATCTCCAACAAGCTTTATGAAGAGCACCTGGAACCGGCCCTGCGCGACTACCTGAAAACCCTGCGCGAACAGAGCTATGTAATCATCAAGCCCGGCTATCAGGATGCCGCGGGCGGAGGTAACTCCGAGATTCAGGAAGTGAGCGCTACTCCGGAAGTGACAAAATCGAAAAAGGGCCACAAGAAATATCTGCTGTTTGGAAAGCGCTCGGCTGACACGGGAGCCTGATGAAGACTTCGTTCGTTTCCGAGCTTTCAACCGAACAAACCATCACGACTTTCTTCTTGGTTCACGAAAAAGAGATTCGCAACACGCGCGAAGGCAAGTCTTACCTTCGCCTGGAACTCGGCGACCGCACCGGCAATATCGAAGCGCGCATGTGGGACCAGTTTGAAGCGATCGCGAAGGATTTAGGCCGCGACGATTTTGTAAAAGTGCAAGCGCGCGTCGAGATTTACCGGAATAAGCCGCAGCTTGCGCTTCAGCAGGTTCGCCGCGCCAAACCCGAAGAGGTGGATCTCGCCGATTATTTGCCGCACACAAAAGAAGATGTCGGCAAGATGTGGGAGCGGCTCCTTGGGTACGCCGATTCCATCTCCGATCCGTGGCTGAAAAAGCTGGTCAGTGGAATCCTGGGAGATCCCGCGACCGCCGTCCGTTACAAACGCGCTCCCGCCGCGAAAGTAATGCATCACGCCTACATCGGCGGATTGCTCGAGCATGTCGTCGGTCTCTGCGGTTTGGCGAAGATGGCCGCCGAGCACTATCCCGAGCTCAATCCGGATTTGCTCCTGACGGTCGCCATTTTGCACGACGTCGGAAAGCTGGATGAGCTTTGCTATGACCGCGCCATTGGCTACACGACAGAGGGACAGCTCCTGGGCCACATCGTGATGGAAGTGGGAATTGTTGGTAAAGCGATGGACGCCATCGAAGGTTTTCCGCCCGCACTGAAAACGATTGTCCAACATCTGCTCATCAGTCATCACGGCCAGTACGAATTCGGTTCGCCGAAATTGCCGATGATCCGCGAAGCCATGGTGTTCCACTACCTCGACGACCTGGATTCAAAGCTGGCGGCTGCCCGCGCAGCCCTGGCGATTGACTCCGGCGAAGAAGAGTGGTCCGCCTACAGCAGCGCCTTGGGCCGCAAATTCCTCCGCCTGGAAGCATTCCTAAAAGCGCCAAGTGGTTCGTCTTCTTGAGAGTCTCCGGAATGGCGATGGCACTCGAAAGCCACAACCCACCGGAATAGCCCGGCACGAGTCACTTGGTTCCGGGACCAGCGAAAAAATCGCAACTGCGAAACTGCTTGCATATAGGACTAGATTTGTCCTATATTCCTTTATGCAAATAATTTGCAACAAGATGCGTCCCTGCCGTTGCCGCCTGCTCTTCGCACCGCATAGCGCAGCCGGATCAAAGGAGAACAGAAATGTGCGCTGAGAAAGGCCTTCTCACTTTGCTCGAAAATTTTGGTCATGTGGCGGAATGCGAATGCGGCACGATTCACGTCAGCGTGGGGCCGGTCAGCGTTGCACTCGATTCGCAAGCGCTCCGCCGATTACATGGAATGTTGGGATCCGCGATTGAACGCCTGGACCACAAGGCCGAAGAACTTCTGCGACGCGAACCGCTTTTGACCCACTCCTCGCACCTTGCTCTGCGAAAAGTTGTGAAGATCAAGCACTAACTCGAAACGGACAAATTTCCCCCGCAGTCCGCCCGACGCATCGCCCGACGCATCGCTGCACCAGGCTGGCTTCCCGTCCATTTGGGAATTTACCTGCCAAAACGTTTGGCTTTCTTTGGTAGAATCGCGACAAATGAAACCAGCCAGCCGGCAAGAAACCAAATCAACGATCTGCTTCCACGCCAAGCTGTCTCCGCCCAAGGCAAACGAAAAGACCGGATCGTGGACACTTATCCTGCCGAAGAACGCAAGCGCGAAGCTTCCCTCACGAGACACGACCATGGTGGAGGGCATGATCAACAGCGCCCCTTTTCGAGCCGCTCTTGAGCCAGACGGGAAGGGAAGTCACTATCTCAGGGTTAACAAGGCCATGCGCGATGCCGCAGGCGCAGATGCTGTGGACACATTCGCTGTGGAGATTACGCGGGCTGGAGAAGAACCGGAAATGAGGGTGCCCATGGACCTGCGCAAAGCCCTCGCCGCTGCCCCGGTAGCGCAGGCAGGTTGGGCGGACATCACGCCCATGGCCCGGCGGGATTGGATTTTTTCGATCACGTCGGCCAAGCAGCCGGAAACTCGTAAACGCCGGATTGCGAAAGCATGCGACATGCTGGCCTGTGGAAAGCGGCGATTGTGTTGTTTTCCCGGTGTAAAATGGATGATGAAAGAAAACGAAAAATCGTGCGGAATGTGGCTGCAGCTGCCGGACGCAAAAAAATCGCCTGCCGCCGGGATCAACAAGTCCTGACCAAGCCCTAACCCTCTTTTGGCGCGCCAGGTTCCGGGCGGATTTTTCCCCGCTGACAAAGAACCAAAGCGGATACACCTCAGCGGCTCTTTGCAATCTCTGCAAGGAGCTTTTTGGTCTTTTCGTCCGGCGCGAAACTGTCGTCATTACGGATAAATATCGCCGTGCTTTCCACTTTTCTGGAGTTCGAAATTGTGGAAGATGTGTCTTCGCTTTCGTTGAAACAGTTGATCGGAGGATCCACATCAAAGGAGTTCATAAAAATCGAGATTTCAATGGAACCGAAAGAGACATTTTTAATTTGCGCGTCCACAGTTGAACAATGTTTTTGCTTTTCTTCCGACCGGAAGCCGGGATATGCCCAGGTCTGAACGAGCACTGACTCGGTCTTCACCTTTCCGCTGGCGTCAAAAGCGATGGCACGGAAACCGCCCGCCCCGTAATCTTCATAATTGCACAGGAGCGAGTCGCGCATATCTCCCTGTCCCACTATCTTCGAACAAATCCCGAGCGGGCCATCTTTATGGAAAAAAGATAGCCTGCGCCACGAGCCTTGTTCCTTGCGGAGAAGAAAGGCGCTGGCATAGCCCTCCGCGTGATCAAAGCAGCCCACGGAACTCAAGAAAGCCTCTGTTTTGTTAAGGGAGGTAAAACTTCCAAACAGAACGCTGTTTACTCCTAAACCGCTATTGGAGGTGTGTTCGGCATTCTCGAACATAAACGCAGGGCAAACGTTGCAACCCGTATCAATAAAATCTGCCGGTTTGTCGCAGAGAGCCGGTCGCATCGCGGCAAACTCCGCCGGGAGGGCGGAGTCGGATTGGCCGAATCCACCAACAGACACGGACAATACTCCACACAGACAGAGCAAGGCCCAGGGCCACAGGCAAGTCCATCGGCGGTTTCGCACGGTCTCCTCCTAAACACGCGCCAGAGACCACTACGGTACCATTTCAGCGGACGAGCGCCTCTCCAGCTGCGCGCCTGGTTGCGTTCTCCGAAACACGAAACCGCAGGGCTGTGCGGCGATAAGAAGATATTGCTTGAAATAATGTACCGATTTGGTATGCCAAGTTTAGGGAGAGTTGCGTTTCACGTATCTCTCCCTTTTTCTTTTCGGGCCCTCCGCCTCCCGGGAATTTCGACCCTTCCTTTGCCTCTGCAATGGCGTTCGGTCCTCACGGGCGGCGAAATCTATCAATCTCACCTGTATTGCAAACTTCAAAACTCATTCTCTCTGGACACAAACATGAAAAACAAAAAACTCAACGCCGTAAACCTTTGGAAACAGTTGGAAGACCTGCTCGTGCCGCGCCTCCGCCTCTCCCAGCCGCCCGTTCGCAAAGCCGTTCGCCAGCTTCTCGACCGTGGCGTGTTGCGCATGATCCAAAGCCGGTCACATGGTGGAGGTGCGGCTCCCTGAGGAGATACCTCGGAGCGTTCCAGAACTCGTCTTGCCATGCCATCCCATGCCGTCCTAGACTGGTTTAGACGATGAGCGAGTGCATGCTACCGGCATCTTTTCAAATTCGCGACCTGACCATCCGCCCCGCCGCGGTGCTTGCTCCCATGGCTGGCGTGACGGACACGCTTTTTCGCCGGGTCATTCGCGGCCTTGGCGGTTGCGGCCTGCTGATGACAGAATTCACCAGCTCCGAGGGCATCACCCGCAGCGCCGCCAAAACGCTCCGCTACCTCTACTTTCAGGAGGACGAGCATCCCATCACCGCGCAACTCTTCGGTGCGAATCCGCACGTTATGGCGGACGCTGCGAAAATGGTGGAGGACCTTGGCTACGACGCCGTGGACATCAATCTCGGCTGCCCAGCCAAAAAAGTAGTGAAGTGCGGCGGCTCGGGCCTACTGCGCGACCTTCCGCTGCTGGGCGAGATTTTTCGCGCCGTTCGTGCTGCGGTTCGCATCCCATTGACGATCAAGCTGCGTGCCGGCTGGGATGACAAGTCCATCGTGGCCGTCGAGGTCGCCAGAATGGCCGAAGACATTGGAGTCGAAGGCATCGCGGTGCACCCCCGCACCCGCGAGCAGGGCTACGCCGGCTCAGCGGACTGGAGCATCATCGCCGCGGTGAAACAGGCCGTAAAAATCCCGGTAATTGGCAATGGCGACATCAACGTGCCCGAAGATGCCGACCGCATGGTGCGGGAAACAGGCTGCGATGCCGTCATGATCGGCCGCGCCGCGGCCACGAATCCGTGGATCTTCTCCCAAATGCAGCAATACGCCGCCCGTGGCCGTTACGACACGCCGACCGAGCAAGACCGCCATAGGTTACTTTCCGGATACTATAGGCAAATTTGTGCTGCCAACCTGCCCGATGGTATAGGCAAAATGAAGCAGTTCGCTTGCTGGTTTACTCATGGCGTGGGGAACGGCAGCGAGCTTCGTCGAATCGTACATGCGGCGCGAACGCCCAACGAGGTAATCGAGAAGGTGGAAGCCTTCTTCGAGAGCCGCGCGGCCGCGAATGCCAGCCCCTCTCCGGTTGTGGCCGGCAGAAAAGAGGACCCAGCCCATGGTCCCGTTGACGCAAGTTGCTTCGAGACAACGCTCGGAGCGTAGGATTGCTGTTCGGCTGCCGTTGAAAGTGCGGGGACGCGACAGCCGCGGTGTGACCTTCGAGGAAGAAACGTCCAGCGAAAATCTCTGCCGCAGCGGCGCCGCGTTTGTTACGCGGTTTGATGTGGCCATTGGCTCGGACCTCGAAATTCGGATTCCATTTTCGAGCTACGCGTCGCGCCGCACGGAAGCGGACTTCGCAACGCAAGGCCGCGTAGTCCACGTTGTCGAAGCCGCAGGGCAAGGCGAGCACCTGGTAGGCGTTCAGTTCACAGGGCCCCGCTTCCAACGCGTCTTCCGACCCGAAAGCGCTGCCTGAAATTTCGCTGTTCACCGCCACGATTCTCGTCATTTTTTGTAGGTCGGTACTGCGTTTTCCGGGACGCTAGCTGCAGCACTTTGCTCCTTTGCTCGCGGCTTCTTTGCCCGGGATCCGGCCTTAACAGCATTTCAATCAAAAGCAGGCTGCTATCATGTTAGAGTAACCCTCACAAAAGCCGCGCCCACGCGCTGCGCGGAATCATGCGAGGAGGGATTCGCATCATGGCCAGTATGGGGGCCAGTGTCAGGGCCAGCTCGAGGGCTGGTATCAGCGTCGGTTCCACAGTCTCTCAAATCGGATCGGCTGGAGTGCCGGGGCACGGAATGCAGAGTCGCCGGGCTCCGACGGAAACGCAGCCCGCCGCTGCGACTGCGTCCATCGCGAAATCGACAAGCAATCCAGCGAAGAGTTCGAATGGCGCCTTTCTGCGTGGCGCAGTTCCGGGCCTTCGCGAGCGCAAGAAAGCGCGTTTGCGCCAGCAGATTATTTCCACCGCGATCAAACTTTTTCGCAAGCGCGGCTATGAGAAAACGCGCGTGGACGACATTGTCGAACAACTGGAAATAAGCCAGCCAACTTTCTTCCGCTATTTCCCGAGCAAGGATGCGGTATTGCGCGAAGTTGGCAGGCGCGGTTACGCCTGCATGGCAGAGCACATTCAGACCGAACTTTCCAGCAAGGCAACCACCGCGGAGTGCTTGCAGCGCTTATATGAAGGCCTGGCCCAGGAAACCGAGGCCGACCGTCCGTTGTGGCAAGCCGTTGTGCTGTCCGGCGCGATGGATCCGGTGCGTTCGCCGACAGTCCGGCAACCCGAGCAGGTCGTCGTTGGCCTGCTGCGCGAAATTCTCCAGAAAGGGCAGAAGCGCGGGGAGATTACGCGCTCCTTTCCCGTGGTTCATCTCGCCGAATTCATGGAAGCGCTTTACCTCAACGTGGTTCGCCAATGGGCGGTCGATCTTCCCGTCCCGCACAAGCTGACAGAGCGTGTTCGAAGCGCGGTCACATTTTTCCTGCGCGGCGTCCAGCCCTGATTAGCTAACTGCACGATAAAACTCCGCGCCTTTCCCCTTGACGTTAGTCGAAAATATGTGATAGTTGCTATCACAATTATTGATTTTGGCGATTCGAGGGCCAAGCCTCAAAAAGCCCGGCGTGAGCCCTTTGGGGGCTTCGTTTTGCGCGGGGGCATTGGTCGAAGTAACGGGGTTGTGAAGGCACGTCTACATTTCAGGGGGTGGAAAGTGAGAATCGTCAAAATACTCACGGGTATCCTCGCGTCAATCCTGCTCATGAGTTTGCTGACGGGCGGGTTGGCTTTTGCGCAAGGCGTAGGTTCCTCCGGCGATTTGACCGGGACGGTCACTGATCCCACCGGTGCCCAAGTTCCCGATGCCAAGGTGACCGCGGTCGACTCCGCCAAGGGTGTGCAACGAAGCGTGCAGACGAACGACCATGGTTTGTACCGGCTGGCCGGGCTTCCTCCTTCGATCTATAAAATCACGGTCGAACATTCGGGGTTCCAAACGCAGGTGGCTTCGACGGTCGCACTGACCGTTGGACAGACCCTGGTGCTGGATTTTTCTCTCAAATTGTCCGGCATATCGGCTCAGGTGGAAGTGAGTTCGGAGCTGCCCGTCATAGAAACGGAACGAGGCAGTCAATCGAATACGCTCACGCAAGACATCATATCGGACCTGCCTATCGATCGCCGCGACTACCTGACTTTTACTTTGCTGATGCCGGGAGTGTCCGATTCGACGCGAGTTGCGGACGACCAGGATTACCGAGTGAAGCAGACACCACAGAGCGGACTGTCGTTTTACGGGAGCAATGGCCGCGGGAACAGCGTGACGGTGGACGGAGGCGAAACCAACACCGATTCGGGGGGCGTTCGGCTGACGATGAGTCAGGACGGGGTACAGGAGTTCCAGGTAAACAGGAGCAACTATGGCGCCGATCTGGGCGGTGCGAGCGGCGCATCGATCAACATCGTTTCGAGATCTGGAACGAACAACATCCATGGAGGAATTTTCAGTTATTTTCGGAACAGCGGGCTGGATGCGCGTGATCCGTTTGCGTTCAGCTCGGCGCTGGCGCCGGACCCGACTTTCAGCAACTTTAATTTCAACTCCGTTGGCGAGCCGATAAAAAACAGCCTGAGCCGCTACCAATTCGGTGGAGCTGTGGGAGGTCCGATCCGGAAAGACAAGACATTTGTGTTCGTAGCGTTTGAGGGATTGCGGCAGAACTCGCAGAACAGCGTGCCGTTGCTGACCAATAGCTCGATTTTCGCGGGACCGGATCCGCTGGCAACATCAAATCCATTTCCGGAGAGCGACCCGAGATCTGCACAGCAAGCGATTGTCACCGCGCTCGCAACCGACCCGGGAAATCCCACGGTGCCTTGTATCAACAATCCGAACGGAACGATAACGAGCCTGCCCGCGCAGACGTGCGCAGGTGCGCTCGAGCTGGGATTGACGGTGGCGCCAACGACAGGGCTGACAGCGGGACAGGCCGCGATCAACCAATATTTAATCTCGCAACTGGAGACGAACGGGGGAGTATTCGACTACAACACGCGGGAGTATCTGGCATCGGGGCGGGTGGATCACCGGATAGACGACAACAACCAGCTCTATTTCAGCTACCGGTACGGGCACGACCTGGAAGAAAACCCAGACGTGCAATCGCTGACCGGATTTTCCGCGGGGAGTTCGATCCACAACTACGACGACAATATTTATGCAGGATGGTTCCACCAGTTCAGTCCGGCAACGCAAAATGAAGCTCACATACAATTTAACTACGACAGCTTTAACGTAGTTCCAAATGAGCCCGGGGAAGTGGGACTGCAAATACAAGGATTCGCAAACAATTTGGGAACGAACATCTTTTTGCCGAACTTCACGATCACGCGGCGAACGGAATTTGCCGACAACATAAGCATGACGCGAGGGCACCACGCCATGAAATTCGGGGCTTCCGAACTGCTGCGCGGAAACCATTCGGAGTCCCACACGTTCATGCCGGGACGCTTTGTGTTCGGTTCGTTGCCGGGTGTGGCGCTGAGCCCGTGCCTGGCGAATCCGAACGGAGCGGTAACGGCAAATCCTGATACGGCGGGCTGCGGACTGGCCGGGACTCTGAGCTCGGCGAGCATTAACTCGCTGCAAGCGGCTTCGCTGGGCGCGCCACAAGTCTACCAGCAGGGTTTTGGAGACGCGGACTATCCGGCGTATACGAGGCCATTTACGGCGGGCTACTGGCAGGATACGTGGCGAATGGTTTCAAACTTTACGCTGACGTATGGCTTGCGGTATGAGATCGATTCGCAATTCAAACCACTGAATACCTATTACGGCGACGTGGCTCCGCGCGTTTCGTTTGCCTGGGACGTGTTCAAAGATCACAAAACAGTGGTGCGCGGCGGATACGGAATTTTCTACGGAGCCGTTGACGCGCAGATACCACAAGTAGACGAAAGCCTGGGAGTTTTGAACAAGAATCACAGCACCGTGGAAAATCAAAACAATACGTCGCAGGTTCCCGACCAAATCAACAATGTGGTGGCCACTTGCGGGATCGGAGTCACCGCCTTTGGAGCGGCAGGCACGATTTATCCCGGCAACGGGAACAGTCCGTGCAACCGGTACATTTCCATCTACGTGGATTCGCTTACGCCGAGCGGGCTTCCATTTCTGCAAACTTCCGCGCAGGTTTTCCAGGGACTCTTCGGGCAGGGGCTGATCCAATGCACCACGCCAACGGCAGGGAACGCTGCCTGCATTACGCCGGCGGATGTGGCTCCGTATGGCATCTTCGTGCAGAACAGCGGCCAAGTTTCGCCGTTGACGGTGCTGTTCAGCAATCCGCAGGACTACAAGCCTCCCTATTCCCAACAGGCGTCCATCGCAATTGAACACGAGATAGCTCCCGGGTTCAGCATTTCGGTGAGCGGCATCTATTCGCACACGTTGCGGCTGCCGGTGGCGATAGATACCAATCTGCTGAACGCGCCGATGAGCACCGTGATATTGGCCAACGGAAAGCAAGTTTCCTACAGGAACTGGAATACCAGCGCCGCGACCGATCCGCTAGGTGGCACGGAATTTCCCGGTGGGGTGTTCCCTTGTGCGATAACTTTGAACGGTTTCGGGCAGCCGATCTCGCCGTGCTTTGTGAACCCACTGATCGTCCAGAACAACCAATACACGTCCGCGGCGTCTTCGCTTTATGAGGGCGGTATTCTGGAAGTCAAAAAACGATTCAGCCAGAACTTCACATTGTTTGGAAACTATACCTTCAGCAAGGGTTTCGACACTTCGACCGATTTCAACACGGATTACGGGCCGCAGGATCCGACGAACCTGGGCCTCGACCGCGGATTGTCGGAATTTGACGAGCGCCATAAGGTGGTGATTGCAGGAGTGTTCGATAGTCCGTTGAAGAATCCAATCCTCGCGGGCTTTCAACTGGCCCCCATTTTCACTTACCACAGCGGGCTGCCCTTCAATCTACTTGCCGGCGGGGAAGTGAATGGAGACAACCACACGACGAATGAACGCCCGATCGGAGCCGGTCGAGACACGGGTCTGGGACCGAACTACTTCGATTGGGATATGCGCCTGACGTGGCAGCACAAATTCCAGGAGAAAGCCGCGTTGCAATTCACGGCGGAGGGATTCAACATCGCGAACCGGACAAACTATGCAAGCGTGAACAATGTGGTGGGTCCGTTGTTCGGCTTCGAGCCTGGATTTACATCGTTCAACGTACATGGAAGCGCGGCGCTATCGCCAAGCCAGCCACTCGGGTTCACGTCAGCGTTCCCGAAAAGAGAGATTCAACTGGGCGTGCGCTTGAGTTTCTAACGGCTGCCTTTGCGGCTCTACGAACGGGCCAAATTGAGGAGATAGAAGAGGGGTAAGGGTTCATCCCCGGAAGGATGAACCCTTACCCCTTTTTGTTTATGGGTACGAGGCTTAGTTGGCTGGAGAGCAAGTGAAATTGGAGGCGTCGTTGGTGTCGCCGGAGCCTTTGTATTTGGCGATTTTAGGATAAGCGCAGAGAGGCCTGGTTTCTTTGACGACGGGTGAGCTGCCACCGGCGACTTTAGAGGCGATGACGGTGGAAGGAGCGGCGCCATTTTCAACCCACTGCTCCAGAGCCAGATACATATTGTGTTGCGGGTCCTTGAGAAAGCTGGTGCCATCTTCGCCAAAAACGTCAGGACCGGGACCACCGCCACAGTGTTGCATGCCGGGGACCATAAAGAGACGGACGAAGGAGTCTCGTTCCGCGGGGCCCATTTTGGCGCCGACATTTTCGAAATAGCTGATGGAGTTCAAGGCAGAAATGGCGGCGTCGTTCCAGCCGTGATAGATAATGAGTTTTCCGCCGTGGGACTCGAAGGGTTTTAGATTTGTTTCGACAGCGTTGAGGACACCGGCGAATTTTTTATCGGCGGTGGCAACGGCGTCGTCGAGATTGGCTTTCTTGTAGTCCCAGCCGGCATCGCCGTAAAGCATGTCGGAGAAAAATCCGCCGCCAAAGGCGAAGAGCAGGCTTTTGCCGGGAGCCTGGCCGGTAATCCAGGGGGACCAGCCACCCGGGCCGTCTTCACCGCCGGGCAGAAAGCCGGGAAAAATCTGCGTGCCATGGGAGTCGTGCGCGCCATCGTAGAGTTTTTTGAGAGCGGTAACCTGGGGCTGGGTGAGGCAAGAGTCCGAATCGGCGGCCTTGCAAAGCAAGACGGCGGGATCGAAGCGACACTGTCGCGGGTCGTTGAGAACGCCGTCGGTGACGCCGTCTTTGGAGTCGCAAGCGGCATTCACGGCGTTGGCGATAGCGGTTATTTTGGCGGCGGGAATGTAGCTCGCGGGGTCGAGAGTGGTTGCCTGGGCATTGTATAACGCGCCAGAGAGCAGATGAGTCCAGTAGTTAGCGGGAGCGCCGGCGAGGATGCCGTCGTAGTCATCGGGGAAGCGCTGGGCTTCCATGAGGGCCTGCCTGCCGCCGTTGGAGCAACTTGCAAAATAGGAGCGTTTTGGGGAGTCGCCGTAAAATGCTTTGACGGCGGCTTTGCCGGCAAGAGTCATCTCGTGGATCGCGCGCCAAGCAAAGTCCACAATTTTTTCGGGGTGGTTGAGTGCCCAGGTGGCGTCCGTTCCGGCGGCGGCATGGCCGGTGTCGGTTGCGGCGGTGGCATAACCTTGCGCGAGAGCACTAGCGAGCGCACCGTAGCCGATCTCACCAGCAAAGCCGCCGTTACCCTGGCCGCGGAATTTGCCATTCCACGCGGCGGCAGGCATCCAGATTTCGATGGTGATGCTGGAGTCTGGACTGGGATTTGAGGAGGCCACGAGCCTGCAAAATGCGGGAAGCTGCTTGTAGAGTTTGGGATCGCCGACGAGCCAGGGAGTGGATGTGGAAGGAGGGGTAAAGGCGCCAGCGGCGATGATTTCGGCGGAAGTGATTTTGGTATTGAGGATATCCAGATGAACCAATTGATCGCAGGGCGCTGCAGGCATTGAGCCGGGCCGAGCGGGTGGAACGAAGAGGCTGAAGGCGCCGAAGGACAAAACCGCGATGACCCTGGATTTGTTCATGGATGGCTCCTATGGTCGAGCAAGCGGAATTCTATTTCGAAGCTAGGGCACAATCAACGGCTTGTCTTTGGGCATTGCGTCGAGCGTCGCTTTATCCAAATTCAGATGGGCGGCGACAAGTTCGGGAGGCGTGTGAGAGAGCCATTCAGAGAGCGCGAGATCCTGGTAATAGCTGCTCTTGAACATTTCGAGAAATTTCAAATCGGTGGTGCCGGTGTTTTCGACGTAGTGGGGCAGCGTTTTCTGGATGTAGCCGACGTCTCCCGTTTCAAAATCCATGGTGCGTGCGCGTCCGCCGGTGGTAAAGACGGTCATGCGCGCTTTGCCGCCAAAGTAAAACTGCCATTCGTCCGCGTTGGGATGCCAATGCAATTCGCGCATGCCGCCGGGTTTTACGGTGACAATGGCGGCCGCAATGGTGGTGGAAATTTTGAAAGTGCTCGAATCGATTACGCGAACTTCGCCGTTCTTCAGTTTTGTTGGAGAGGGGTATTGCGTGGTGCGGAATGCAAAATCGATGGGAGATGGGCCCAGCGCGCCTGCGGCACGCTTCTGATCATCGGCAAGCGGGCCGGGAACGTCGGCCTGGAAAATGAATTTTTCGCGTTTGGGCATCTTCGCCAGTGCGGACGGCGCGACACCGAAATTTTTTGCGACGACGTCGGGCGGAGTATGGGCCATCCAGTCGGTGAGGAGGACAGTTTCGTATTCGGAGAAGTTGCCGTCATCGAAGACGAGCATGAATTCGGTGCCGTCGGGCGGCAGGCCTTGAATGGAGTGGGGAATACCGGGAGGGAAGTACCAGAGGTCTCCTTCCTTGACGTCGGTCACAAAACTTTTTCCGTCACCGTCAATGCAGGTAATTCGGGCATTGCCGTAAAGCATGTAGGCCCATTCCGCAGCGGTGTGCCAATGCAGTTCGCGGACGCCTCCGGCGGTGAGGCGCATATCCACGCCGGCGAGAGACCTGGAGACGGCGAGTTCGCGAACCGTTACTTCGCGCGACCAGCCGCCTTGCTGAAAGCGTTTGTGGGCGAAGGAAAAAGGATATTTGAAAGTTTGCACACCGCCGGCGTCGCTCGGCAGGGGGTGGTCCGAATCGGGGTTGGCCGCGTCAATTACGGAGTTTGTGGGGCCGGGATCGCTGGCGCTGCGGTCGTTCTTTGGAATTGCTTGTTCTTGAGGGGGAACTTTGTCTGGGCCGAGTACGCTTGCCGCAGCCATGGCGGCCGAACTAACCCCCAGAAATCCGCGCCGGGTCCAAAGGTCTTTTTCCGTTTCGCCAGCCATAGTGCACCCCCTTCAGCAGGATTTACCGTCGCGCCGTTCCGGGCCACGGCTCGTCCGTTAAAGTACACCTAACTTTATGTGTCTGCAAACCCACATGGAGTGTCGCAATAAATGGAGCCTATTCGCCTTTGACGCTCATCGCGGGCATTGTTATAGTCCGCGGAGATTTGTTTCGGGCGTTGCCCAACGCCCGGTTAAGTGAAAACCGATGTCCGAAATAACGAGAAGAGCGGTGATCAAAGGAATGCTGTGCGGAGCGGCACTCGGCTTTTCTGCGGCCGAAGCTTGCGGCTGCGGCGGTGCGTCTTCGGCGGACGAAATCTCTCCCGCCGAACGCGAAGCGATGCAGAGTGTCGCCATGGATTTTATGCGCAAGTTCGATGTGCCGGGGCTTTCCGTTGCGATCTCCCGGGGTGGCCGCATCGTTTACGAAAATGCAATTGGCGAATCCGACCGCACGGCCGATGAGAGGCTCGCTACTTCCAGCTTGTTTCGCATCGCCAGCGTTACCAAGCCGATTACCTCAGCGGCGATTTTCACGCTGATTGAAAAAGGCCAATTGCAGCTCCAGGATCGGGTTTTCGGCGCTAACGCGGTGCTCGGAACAAAATATGGCAACCCGCCGTACAAGGGATTCGTGGAAGACATCACCATCGACCATCTGCTGACCCACACGTGCGGCGGATGGGACAACAGCAACGACGATCCCATGTTTGCAAACCCGGCGATGGATCACTTCCAATTGATTTCGTGGACGCTGGACGCGCATCTGCTGAAGAATCCGCCGGGCTCGCACTGGGCTTACTCGAACTTTGGATACTGCGTGCTGGGGAGAGTCATCGAGCAGGTTAGCGGACGCGCCTATGCGGATTATGCCCAAGGGGCAATTCTGGGTGCATGTGGCGTGCGGGACATGCGTATCGCAGGCAACACGGTCACGGAACGCGCGGCGAACGAAGTCATCTACTACGGCCAAAATGGAGAAGATCCGTACAACATGAATGTTACGCGCATGGATTCGCACGGTGGCTGGCTGGCGACACCGAAAGACCTCGTACTTTTTCTGAATCATGTGGATGGCTTCAAAGCCACGCCGAACATTCTGAAACCAGAAACAATCCGGCAGATGACGACTCCCAGCGCCGCCAACTCGCGCTATGCGCGCGGTTGGGCTGTAAACAACCTGGGAAACTGGTGGCACAGCGGGAGTCTTCCCGGAACGAGTACGATTATGGTTCGGACTTCCGCGGGCTATTGCTGGGCCGCACTGACCAACACCCGAGGGAAGCAAGGCATGGATCTGGCACTCGATAACATGGTTTGGGAAATGGCTCGAAAAGTCAGGGCGTGGAAACTCTAAACGCGGACATTTGGTACCGTCGCGAAAATCTACTGCTCGCAATAGGGAAATGTTGCAGCGCGGGCTCCGTCAGAGCGTTGCGCGGCGGGTGGATTGGCCGGGCTCGCGATGATGAGATGGGTATCTTCTGCGTGGACGCAAGCATCAAAGGCGGAATCGCCGGCTAGCAAAGCCTGAAGTGGACGACGGCGGCAGAGTCAATGTCAATGATTCGCGCTGATGAATATGGGGGTGGGATGAGAAAAGTGGCTGTTCGCGGAATTCTACGACTATACCTGCCGTTTCTCGCAACGGTGACCGTACTGTCGGTCGCAGGCTGGCCGGTCGACGACCAAGCTGCTCCTGCCGTTTCTGCCCCCCTGCAAAAACTCGCCGAACTTCGAGTCTCCGGCGCGCCAATCGCAACTCGGGTCCTGGTGCAAAGCCCCGCTGAGACAGACACAGAGCTACAAATCGTGTGTCTATTCGCATCGGAACCACAGAACGCGCTCCATGGGGCGCTTCTCGAAATGAACGAAAAGCTTGGCGGTCTTTTCGACAGAATCCGCAAACCGGATTTGTTTCGAGGGGAACTTGGTGAAGCGCTTCGAATTGTTCCGCCCAGTGGAACGCTGGTTGCGAGAAATCTGCTGGTAATTGGCCTCGGGGATTCAGCTAATTTTGCGCCCCAGCGGATGGAACTCGTGGGTTCTATTTCCTACCGCGAGGCGAATCTTCTCGGCACCGCTCATCCCTTTTTCGCTCCCACTATCCTCGATGGCGGCGTGACAAAATTTGGGACTGGCGAAGTAGCCGAACATTTCTACAATGGCATTCTCCGCGCAGCCCGCACAGAAAGGTTGCTCAAGGAGCAGGGTGCTTCAGTGGCGCCCATCATGCAGGATTTGACCTATCTTGCCGGGGCCTCCCACGCAGCCGATACGCAGCATGGTTTGGAGCGGGCCCTGGCCAACTTTTCGAAGTGAAGGACGCGGAGTTCCCTTGAACCGCCCAAGCAGTGAATCTTGACTCTTAAGTCGCCCGACCCGACTTACTCGCCAGGATCTTCGTCGCTGCGTGCGATGACCATTTTGTCGTAGGCTTCACGCCGCGTCAGGCCGCGCTCTTTTGCAGCGAGCTTCAGCGCTTCTTTGCGGTCCAGTTTGGCCTGATGGATAAGTTCTTCCACCCGCTCTGCAAGGCTTTGCATAGAATTTGCCGGCGTGCGCGCATCGGCGGGATCTTCCGCGCCAATGAGGAGGGTGATTTCTCCCTTGGCTGGACGCTCCGTGAGGGAAGCAAAAAGTTCAGAAAGTTTACCGCGGCGAAACTCTTCGTGAAGTTTGGTGACTTCGCGCGCGACACACGCGGCGCGGTTACCGAGTATTTCTCTGGCGTCGGCCACGCATTCCGCGATGCGATGCGGCGCTTCAAAAAAAATGATGGTACGCTCTTCGATGCGCAAGCGTTCCAGCGCGCGGCGGCGTTCGCCGGTACGGTTGGGCAGAAAACCAACAAAAAGGAATTCTTCGTTGGGCAAGCCGCTGGCCGCCAGCGCTGCGAGAAGCGCAGATGGACCGGGCACCGGAACTATCGGAACGTGATGCCGCAGGCAAAGCGTGACGAGGCGGTGGCCTGGGTCGGACACGAGCGGCATACCCGCGTCACTAACGAGTGCAATCTTGGCGCCTTGTTCCAGGGAGATGAGCAACTCAGGCGCACGCGTCAGCTCATTGTGCTCGTGGTAGCTGATAAGCGGCTTACGAATTTCGTAGTGGGCGAGGAGTTTCTGGGTGTGGCGCGTGTCTTCACAGGCGATCTGGTCCACTTCTTTCAGAATGCGCAACGCTCGCAGCGTAATGTCTTCGAGGTTGCCAATGGGCGTGCCGACAAGGTACAAGCATCCCAGCGCGACTTCCGTTGTGCGTGGCGCGACTTTGCTCATGGCCAAGAGTCTAGCATGCGCTACCGGAAGGAATTGTGGCGCATGCTATACTTTTTTGTTTGGAGATAAAGCGGAGGGAGCAGCTGTGCCACTGTATGAGTACAAATGCGTAAAGTGTGAACGTCATACGGAAAAAATCGAACCGGTGGCGGGGCCGCACTTGAAGAAATGTCCGCATTGCGGCGGAAAGGTGGAGTCCGTAATTACCGCACCGGCGATTAAGTTCAAGGGGTCGGGGTGGTACGTGACGGACTACGCCGGGAAATCACCCGACGGAGGCAGCAAAGAGAGCGCGCCTGCCAAGGACAGCAAAGAGTCTACAGGGAAAGACGCCGGTAAGGATTCCAGCGCGGCGCCTGCAGAGGGCAAAGAATCCTCTGGCAGCAAGGATTCCGCGAAAGAATCGCCCGCAAAAGACAGCCCGGCGAAAGATAAGAAGCCAGCAAAGAAAAAATAGACGCAAAAGGAAAATTCCCTACGAGGAGACGGATGGCTGATACAACGCAAACGACGAACGCTGGATTCCGCAAGGTGCGAAAAGCCGTCCTGCCCGCGGCGGGATTGGGCACTCGATTTCTGCCGGCGACCAAAGCGCAGCCGAAAGAGATGCTATCCGTTGTGGACAAGCCGCAAATCCAGTACGTGGTGGAGGAGTGCGTCGTCTCCGGCATCGAGCACATCATCATCGTCACCGGCAAGGGCAAGAATTCGATTGAAGACCACTTTGACTCTTCGCCGCTTCTGGAGCGCTTCCTGGAAGAGCGAGGGAAGCCGGAACAGGCCGCTATGGTGCGGCGCATCAGCGATATGGTGCAGGTAAGTTACACAAGGCAGAAAGAGCCATTGGGGCTGGGCCATGCCGTTCTGGTGGCGCGCGACCTCGTCGGCGATGAGCCGTTCGCGGTTTTGCTCGGTGACGTGCTGATCCCGGGAAAAAATCCCGCGACGAAACAATTAGTTGATGTTTATGCCGCGACCGGCGTCGGCGCGATTGCCGTCGAAGAAGTGCCCAAGGAAAAAACGCATCTCTACGGCATCGTGGATGGAGAAGCTGCACCGCAACCTCCCTTTGGCGCGCGGTTGATGCGCATCCGCGACCTGGTGGAAAAACCGAAACCGGAGAAAGCTCCGTCGAATTTGGCGATTACCGGGCGGTACGTTCTGCCTCCGGAAATTTTCGATTGCCTGGAACGGACCAAGCCCGGCGCGGGCAACGAAATCCAGTTGACGGATGCGTTGCGCATCCTTGCCCAGGAAGACGGCCTTTGGGCTTACATCTATGACGGCGTGTCCTATGATGCCGGCGATAAACTTGGGTTCTTGAAGGCGACCGTGGAGATTGCGCTGCAGAACGAGGAGTTGGGCGGTCCGTTCCGGGAATATCTGAAGAGTTTGAAACTTTAGTTTGAGGCTAAGACCATTTTGTAAGTGGCGGAAAATGTATGACGCGAATCCTGGGAATTGAATCTTCGTGCGACGAAACAGCGGCGGCGGTAGTCGCCGACGGCCGCGAAATTCTGTCCAGCGTGGTGGCCTCGCAGATTGATATTCACCGAAAATATGGCGGCGTTGTGCCGGAGTTGGCGTCGCGCGAGCATTTGCGCCAGATTGTACCTGTCGTTCGCGAAGCACTCGTGCAAGCGAACATGCGGATTCAGGACGTTGATGCGATTGGGGTAACGCACGGCCCCGGGCTTGTGGGAGCGCTGCTGGTTGGTATTACATACGGGAAGACTCTGGCAGCGGCGCTCGGTAAGCCGCTTGTGCCGGTGAATCATCTGGCTGGCCACGTTCACGCCGTTTTTTTGGAGGCGCACAAAGCGCAGCGTGCCGCGAAATTGCCCGCGGTTTGCCTGATTGTTTCGGGCGGCCACACCGTGTTGTATGAAGTGAAGCCTGGAGATTCGAACGGCGGGAGCCCCGATCAGCGGCATGGCCCCGGGCTTTTGACCTACCGAAAAATTGGACAGACGCGCGACGACGCCGCCGGAGAGGCTTACGACAAAGTGGCGAAATTGCTCGGGCTTGGTTATCCCGGCGGCCCGATTCTGGACCGGCTCGCGGCAGTTGCGGCTGGCGTTGCAGCTCCGGTGAAATTCGGGCGAACGAAAACGCGCGGCAATCCGCTGGACTTCAGCTTCAGCGGGCTGAAGACGGCGGTGCTGTATCACTTGCGCGAGCACGCAGAATACTCCAATGAGATTCGAACGCGCGAAGAAGCGCTTCAGCGCGGCGAAAGGAAGTTCGATCAACTGCTGCCGCTGTGTTCGCCCCAGACGCTCGCTCTGGTGCGCGAATTCCAGAATGCGGTGGTGCGCGATCTAGTGGACCGCACGCTCCTTGCCGCGGAAGAGCTTGCGGTGGAAAGTGTGCTCGTTTCCGGCGGAGTTGCCGCCAACAGCCAGTTGCGCACAACATTTGAGCAACGGGCAAAGGACAAAGGTTTTGAAGTGTTTTTTCCGAGCCGCGCGCTGTCTACCGATAACGCAGCGATGATCGCGGCCGCGGCCTTTGAGAGGTTTTCCGCCGGCGTTTTTGCGGATGCATCCCTCAACGCCGACCCTGCCCTTGCACTCCGTTAGAAGTCCTGAGGGCTGGGCAATCGCCATTTCAGCTGCAAAAACTGCTGAATCTTCCAAGAGACTTCCGCCATCCCTTTTCTGCCCTCCTGCCGATGCCCATAAAATTCCGCACGTTTCGTGACGCTTTCCGAGGGCGGGGCATCGAAGATGGCGGGTTACCCAGTTGAGCCGAAAATTGAAGAGCGAGGTGAGGCGATGAGTACCCATGGTTACGGCAGTAGAGAATTGGCGGCCGCCTTTCGAGTCGTCCGCAAAAATACTATTCAGGTGGCGGAGGATATTCCCGAGGCGAGCTACGATTTCGTGGCTGCTCCCGAAGTGCGCTCCGTCGGCCGCATGCTGACCTACGTAGCCATCTCCACGCGAATTTGGGAAGAGATTCATAAGAAACGGCTCATGACCCTGGCGGGCCTGAACTTCCTGGGATTGATGGAAGGATTCCAGGCCGAAGAATCCAAGCCCCGAAACAGGGCCGAGATCGTGGCCCTGCTGCGCACGGAAGGCGAACAGTTTGCGGCGTGGTTGGAAACGCTAACGCCGGAAATCCTCGCCGAAGTGGTGACCGACAATGACGGCAAGACGGGGAAGAGCCGCTTCGAACGTCTGCTCGGCGTCAAAGAGCACGAAATGCACCACCGCGCCCAATTGATGCTGATCGAGCGGCAACTCGGAATCGTGCCGCATCTGACGCGCCAGTTCCACGATAGAGTGGCGCAGATGAAGGCTGCCAAGACGTAGGCGGTGCCGTGGCGCCGGCCAGGTCGCCTCAAGCGATTTGTTTGGTTCGGACCGCTTGTAGCGGATGCGCGAGGAGGTCGTCTAAACGTCCAAGGAATCGCGTCATGTGCGGCAGTTTCGCGTGAGCGTCCAGAGCCGCGTTATCGGACCACTCAGAATGAATGAAGTACACCAGCGGCTCGCGTGTTCCTTCGTAGAGATGAATGTTGACGCACCCGGGCTCCGCTCGCGTTGGCCCAAGAACCATCAATAGTTCGTCCCGCAGCTCGCGCTGTTTTCCAGCGCGCGGCTCAAACCGTACAAACGTGTGAAGTGGCACTAGAGTTCCCCCCGGTGAGAACTGTAAACCGCCAAGGCTTGCACACTTCGGATGCCCAGCCCACGGGGCATCGCCAAAGACCAGCGTCTTACAAGTGCGGTTTGCCGCGAAGGTTGGCGTCCATGCCGGCGTAATCCGGACGAATCCGGTAGGGACCGTAGCAAAGCCTTCTGAGTGCGGAAGCGGAACGCAAATGCCAACTGGCCCAAGTGAGTGGTGAATCGCCGTTTATATCTTTCGCGTCTACAACTGCACCCCGATCAATCAGGGCCTGAATAGCCTCTTCTTCAGCGAATGCGGCCGCGCGGTGCAGTGGTGTCTCGCCCCTGGTCCGGACATCGCGCATAAAGCCACCCGTTTCAACCCCAGGCTTCGTCGCGCAATTGGGATTCGCCCCATGCGCCAGCAAAATTTTCACGATCAATGTGTGTTTCGGAGAGTTAGCCTTGCAAAGTGCGGCGTGCAGCGGCGATTCGCCATTCTCCGATTCCGGACGGTTGGGGTCAGCTCCTCGCTCTATCAGAAATTTGACGAGTCGCCAGTGGCCATGGAAACAGGCACCAATCAAGCCGAGGTTGTCGCCAAGAGAATCGAGGGACGCCCCATTGGCAAGCAAAAACTTCATCGCACTGACATCGCCGTAGTAGGCGCAATGCTGAATCAATGACAGGCCATGCTGGTCAGTGGAAGTAGCCGGATGGCCCTCCGCCACATAATCAAACACCAGGTCGGTGCGCCCGTCGGCAATTTCTTCGAAGAGGCTCATGCTGGTGCAAATCTAGCACGGGAGGAGAGGTCCGTGTAGGGGCATGGCACGCCGTGCCCGCTCTTGGAAGTCGGTCCCGAACCACTGGAAGTCGTCCGCGGGCGTGCTTCGCTCCGTCAACGCAGACCCCGCAACCGTGGAATGGGCATTACGCCAGATCCTAGTAAGCCCAGTAAGGCCCCTGGCCGCCAGGGGTGCTGCGTCCCTCAATCGCGGTATAAACGCTTTTTCCAAAGAAGAACGGCAAGCCCCAATCGAAAGCGCCCGGATTTGGCCCTCCCAGACCGGCGGCGACGCCATTGTTTTCGTCATTGGTCAGCAGATCGGCATTTCCGATGCTGAAGTTGAAGCTGCCCGTGGCTCCGTTCGCGCCCACATTTGTGGCGGAAAAATTCTGGGTGGACGTTGGGCAATACCAAAAAGTGAGGTCTGCACAGGTAGTCATTCCGGTCGTAACGGCATCCAGAAAGTAGATGGCGTTCGAACCGCTGTCGAGAAATGCGCCATCCGTATACGTTTGTCCGTTGAAGGTTGTCGTGATATTTCCGGTGTTGGGATCGATGGTATAGACCGTCGCGCTTCCCAGACCGTTGTTCGATTGCGTCCCAATTCCGAAAATCATCGAGCCGTTGAGGCTGGCCTCCGAACCAGAAGCTTGCGGCAATTCAATAACGACGCCGTTGTTGTCGGTGGCGAAAGAGGCTACTGGATTCGCGACCTGCTGAGCGGTCGCTTGCGCGGTCACCTCACAGCCTGTTGCAGGACACGTGTAATAAAGGCCGAAATTCTGTCCACTGCTTACACTAATGGCACAGCCATCACCGCAATCCTGTACGTAGTTTCCAACTCCCACGATTCCGTTTGCGCCGAAGCTCGCCAGATCATCCTCAACGGGCCCCAAGCTGGAGCATCCCGTGGGCACGTTCGAGAAACTCGGACTGCCGATAACTTCAATCGGGGCCGAGCTGGCCTTCTCGCCGGCCATCGAAATATCCGCCGTCTGCACCGGCCCCCAACTCTCGCCGTCCACAAACTCAGCGCACTCGGCAATCGGATTGCCATTCGAGTCCTTCTGCTGCGGCAAGGAAAGCGTAAGCGCGGAGGACAAAACTCGCACTCCCGATGAGCCTGTATCTACAAGCATCCCGCCGATCGTCTGGCATTGCGTTGTACTCCCCGGCACGCAAATCGTAACGGAAGTGTAAGCGATGTCGACCTCGGGGGCTCCGACAGCTGCCGCCGGCCCAGTTGTGACGCTGATCGCTTGCACGTTCGAGGTTGAAGAAGTGGGCGGTGTTGTCGTTGTTGTTGAGCTGGCGCCGCCGCATCCCGAAACGAGTGTGCTGAAGAGAGTTGCGAAGGAGGCGATAACCATGCCCGTGGTGAATCTCCGCGCTAGTGCCCTGCTCATCGAATTTCTCCGGCCTGGACGCCTGCAGGTACCATCTGAGGGACGTAGGCTTTCCCAAAAAACGACCGCGCGTGCCCGCCCATTTGCACGACGAGGCCCGCCTGTTGAACGATAATCGGGCCGCGTCCAGCGCTGTGTGCCTTCTGGGTTTGGGCCGCTTGCGTAAACGCCTCGAAATACGTACCCAAGACTTGTTGCAGATTCGGGCGCGACGGCCCCTGCCACGCTACCCCAAATACTTTCCCGGCCGGCGACACAAACTCTCGGACGACCAGACTGTTGGGCGCATGCATTTCGTGAATCGTGTAACGATCGTTGCTTATGGTTTCCAACGAGGCTTGCAGTTTCTCCTTGTCGGCTTGCACGGTTGTTACATCTCCGCCCAGCGACCCCGATACGGAAAAGGGAGTAGCCATTGCCACGACGCCAATTCCGATCGCCAAAACGATCTTTATGGCGAACGGCCTTTTCGCCTCTGCGATATTGCTTTTGATTTGTTCGCAATCCATCCTTACGTGTCCCTTCTTGAACCACAGTTCAGGCTGGGCGCCACGTCTACTTGGATGTCGGTCCGCCTGATCGGCGTTGCACCACATCTGATGTTGAATTCCGGCATGACATGGTTTAGGTTCCTGGCGATCCAGGATTTCTGACGGATGGTGAACGGATTTTAATATTACAAACCTGAGATCAGTCCACGGATGACTGCCGCGACATACAAGAATCTCTATTCCACCGTGGGGTATACTCTCGGCCGTGATGAGCGGATCCGCGAAAGTCACCGCGCGATTTCAGGTCGCCAGCGACCAATCTCTGCTCGTGTATTTTGAGGGGAACCGAAAAAAATCAAGGAAGTCCGGGGCCGTCCCGGCTGGCGTCGAGACCTCGCAGCCGCAACAAAATCAAATCGCGCCGGAAGCACATGAGCAGGTGCGGAGATTACTGCGTCTCATCGAGTTGGAACCTATCGCGGGCGTAAGAAATCTTCATCCAGCTTATAATTCGCTGCTGATTAAGTTTGATTTGGTGAAGTTGCACCACGCTGAACTGGAAGAAGTTTTGCGCGGATATATCGCGCGGATGGAAAAAACCGCGCTTCCCGAGCCGCGCCTGATAGAAATTCCCGTGTGTTACGGCGGCGATTTCGGGCCGGATCTAAAAAGTGTTGCCGAGCTGCATGGACTTACGCCCGAACGAGTCATCGAATTGCACGCCGAAGCCACCTACACAGTTTATTTTTTGGGCTTCGCACCTGGCTTCGCATATCTCGGCGAATTAGCCAGCGAATTAGTGACGCCGCGCCTCGGCTCGCCTCGCAAATGCGTGCCCGCCGGCAGTGTGGGGATTGCTGGAAGCCAGACGGGTGTCTATCCAATTTCGACTCCCGGCGGTTGGCGATTGCTCGGGCGCACGCCGCTCGCGATGTTCCGCCCGGATCGCGCCGAAATGAGCCTGCTCTCGATTGGCGATCGCGTGCGGTTCGTTTCGATTTCGCCGGAAAAGTTCGCCGCACTGGAGCCCAAATGAAGTTGCTGGAAGCGCGCGCGCCGGGAATGTTGACGACGGTGCAGGATTTGGGGCGCGAAGGTTTCGGCGCGATGGGCGTTTCGCCGGCGGGCGCGGCGGACCCATTGGCGCTTCGTATCGGCAATCGGCTCCTGGGCAATCCGGAAAGCGCCGCTGCGTTGGAGATGACTCTGCTCGGCGGCACGTTTGTGTTTCCGGAGGGCGGCGCCATCGCACTCGCGGGATCGGATTTTGCCGCGTCCCTCGATGATGTGCCGCTCGCTACGTGGACCTCAACGGAGGTTCGACCCGCCCAGATCCTTCGCATGGGCGCAACCCGTTCCGGCGCGCGCTGCTATTTGTGCGTGCAAGGCGGTTTCGCGGTGAAACCATTTTTAGGAAGCGCTGCAACTCATCTTCTCAGCGGACTCGGCGGCTATGAAGGTCGCGCTTTGCGTAAAGGAGACGTGCTGAGTTTCGGATCTGCCGCAGGCGGTTTTCGGACCTTCCGAAAGAAAACGGCGTCGCGGCGCACGGTCGAAACATGGACGCCGCGAAAAGTTGTGCGCGTCACCGCAGGACCGCAGAGCGATTGGTTCTCACAAGAAGCCCAGAATACTTTTTACACGAAGACCTATCGTTTAACGGAGGAATCCAACCGCATGGGCCTGCGTTTGGAAGGCCCGCCCATCTCGTCGGAGGGCGGGGGGGAAATGCTCTCCGAAGGCGTTTCGCTTGGAGCAGTACAAATCACCGCGGCTGGCCTTCCGATTATCCTGTTCGTCGAACAGCAAACCACCGGGGGCTACCCTAAAATCGCGAACGTGATTTCCGCAGACATGAGCAGCCTTGGCCAGCTTCGTCCCCGGGACGAAATTCGCTTCGAGCAAGTGGACATGGAAACAGCGCGCTCTTTGTTGCTCGAACAGGAGAAACTGCTGGCATCGGAGGAGCTGGTTCTGGCATGAAAAGCATCGATTTGAATTGCGATATGGGCGAAATGCTTGCGGGCATCGCCGACGGCACGCAGGAAGCGCTGCTCCGTTGCGTCACCTCGGCGAACATAGCGTGCGGCGGCCATGCCGGCGATGCCGCAACGATGCGCAGCACCATCGAGCAGGCGCAACGTGCCGGCGTTGCCGTTGGCGCGCATCCGGGCTACCCCGACCGCGAGAATTTCGGCCGCCTCGAATTGAAGATGTCTCCCGCAGAAGTAGCCGATTCTGTCTACGCACAGGTCTGTGCCCTGGCCGAGATCGCGAAAGCCTGCCGCGCCCGCGTCGTGCACGTCAAGCCTCACGGCGCTCTCTACAACCAGGCCGCAAAAAATCGCGAACTTGCCCAAGCCATCGCCACGGGCGTCGCCCGTTGGAGCCGTGGCGTCGTCCTAGTGGCCCTGGCGGGTTCCCCCATGCTCGATATATTCAAAGACGCAGGCTTCGCCGTTGCCGCCGAGGCTTTTGCTGACAGGCGCTATGAACCCGACGGCACGCTTCGTTCAAGGAAATTCGACGACGCCCTCCTCCGCGAGCCGGAGCAAGCCGCCAGGCAGGCGCTGAGCATTGTGGAACGAGGCGAGGTGACCGCCAGCGATGGCCGCGAAGTGGCGGTTAGCGCACAAACGATTTGTATTCACGGAGATACACCCGGTGCAAAGGAAATTGCCGCAGAAGTAGCTCGGGTGCTGCGAGATTCGGGGATTTCGCTATGCGGGTTGGCCCGCAGTTAATCAGGGCGATGGCAGTTGTTGCCGTTCAGGTTGCAGACCGTCAGATTGCCCGCATTGTCTTGCGAGACACGAGCTTGCAGCCGCAGTGTTGGCACCTTCGTGGCCCGGTACGCCCTTGCCACATCTCCAAGCGAGGGGCCAAGCTGCCCGCGCGCGGCCAGTTCGGCATCCGCGATCTGCTTCTTGCCAAGAGCAAGGGCATCCTCATATTTCATATAGCGCGCTACGGATGTATCGCCGTCGTTCCTTGAGTATCCAATCGGGAGGTTCGCCGGATCTTCGTAGCGCACAGGGCTTCCTGCGGCGCCAAAGGAGCCAAAACCTCCGCCGCCTGCGCCGGAACCATCATTGAAGTAACCTTGGCTTCCGGCCATTTCGGGCATGCGGCGCGCCTGCTGTGCTTGGGCGCACGTTGCAATAAAAAGAAGGGTGACTAATGCCAGGCTGGATTTCATGACCATCTCCCCAATATTCCTCCCAAAACGCGGGCAGGAAAACTCTTTCAGAATCCTTGAAGGGATAGCGGGGGGACTCTGCTAACGCCCCGATTATACGACGAAGATTGCAATTGTAAAGTTTCTTCTTTCAAATTCGCGTGCAGCTGGAAGGCAAAAGGCAGCAATTTGTTGCCTAGGGGGAGGGCCGAAAGCGAGGCCGGAAATGAAAAAGGCGGGAGACCAGTGGCCGCCCGCCTCTCATTCAAAGATTAAACAGTTGAAATCTATTCAAACTTTTCCGTCATCACCGGAAATTGCAGCTTGGCCTTGGCGAGCGACTTCACCACAATGGCTTCCGCGCTTTCGGCAGTCGTATTACGTGAGGTGGCCATCTCGCTCACAAGGAGATACTTCGCGCGTTCGAGCATTTTCTTTTCGCGGAAGGAGAGAGGCTTGCTGCGGCTGAGGGATACGAGACTCTTGAGGACGACGGCAACTTCCAGGAGGGATCCGGTGCGCATGCGCTCCGAATTCTCTTTGAAGCGGTGTTTCCAGTCGTGATGTGAATTTAGTTTGCCCTTCTCCAGGAAGCCAAGGACTTTGGTCGATTCATTAGAACGAATAACGGAGCGTAGCCCAACGGTTTCTGCGTTTGATTGAGGAACCATCACGCGCAAGCCGCTGGATACGATACGGATCATGAAGTAACGTTCGGTTCTACCGTTCAAGACACCGTAACTGATCTGTTCTACAAGCCCCACACCGTGGTTCGGATAAACTACCTTGTCACCGATTTTGTAGTCCATTTATTCGGATGCCCCCTGAGATACTTACCGAGTCTAGAGAGATGTGTTGCAAGAGTCAAGATATATCCAGTGGAATCATAAGGTTAGAGAAAATGGCTCGCTAATTTGGCAAGCGAATTGCTCAGGAATTCTCCCATTCTCCCCTGGTTAAGAATACCGCTTTGTTCCTAACGTTCTGCAGGCTTACCCGGATTGTGCAACATTTGTTGCAAATTCTCCAAAACACTGCGATTTCTTCAAGATTCGGCGCTGCTGTAGAATGAAGTGGTGATCGTTCTCTCACTCGACACATGCGATGTGCGCGGAAGCGTCGCTCTCTTGCGCGATGGTCGGCTGCTTGCCTCCGCGAACCACGACTCTGACGAAGACTATTCTTCGTGGTTGCTTCCGGCGGTTGATGGCGTTCTGAAAAACGCGGGCGTGCGCATGGCGGAGGTTGATGGTTATGGGGTGGCCGCAGGGCCGGGCTCGTTCACGGGCGTGCGTGTTAGCCTGACGACCGTAAAGGCTTGGAGCGAAGTTTACGGTAAGCCCATCGCTGCTGTTTCTCGTCTCGAAGCGATAGCTCGATCCGCTGGCATGGGTGCAAACAAGTATGTCGCAGCATTTGCAGACGCCCGCCGCGGACACGTCTTCGGAGGAACATACCGGCGCGGGGGTGAGAACTTGGAAAGGTTCGGCGAGGAGATGGTAATTGCGCCTGGCGGGTTTGTGCAGGCAGCTGCAGAGCACGCCGGGACGGAAAAGATTGCTTGGGCAACCACGATCCCTGAAGGTCTGCCAGACAGCCAGGAATGGCATGATCGGCGGAACCTTGGCGAAGAAATCGAAATCGTCTCGTCCTTTCTGGCTGTGAGGATCGGCCAAATGGCTGCTCGTCAACTTGCTTCGGGGCATTCGATTGGGAGTCTCGAGCTAGACGCCAACTACCTGCGCCGCGCCGACACCCAGTTTTCCTGGAATGATGCGAGGGGCAGTGGCCGCTGAACGGCATAAGCCCGCCGCAGCCTGTCTCGTGCGCCCGTTCGACTCAAACGACGCCAGTTTCGTCCGCGAAATCTTCCAGAACTCTCCGCAAGCCGGCGCTTTTGCGCCGGATTCTTCGGAACAACCTTCAGGTTTCGCTGGTCCGCTGGCTCTCGTCAGCGAATCGCAAGGCGACGTCACCGGATTCCTGTTGGGCAGGGAAGTAGCCGACGAAGCGGAAATCTTCAACCTCGCCGTGGCTCCGCATTACCGCCGTCAAGGGCACGCGGCTGCGCTTGTCACGTCCGCGCTGGAAGGTATGAGTTCCAGGGGTATCCAACGCGTCTTCCTCGAAGTTCGCGAATCCAACTTCGGCGCCATCTCCTTCTACGAGAAATTAGGCTTTATTAAGAACGGCCGCCGCAAGGGCTATTACCGGCATCCCGACGAGGCCGCCATCACCATGGAAAAGAAACTCACAGGCTAGTACCAAGTTACCTCCGGTTGCCCCTTGACGCCGCTTTGCAAAGTGCTATCTTTCGTTCATGTAGTATTCATATTTCAAATTCGAGCAGTCGTGAGGAGGACGCATGGCCACCGCACAGCGGGCACCACGGGACATACTCCTCGAAACAGACGCCGATTATCAGCGTCTGGTCGAGCAGCACTCGAAATACGAAGCAGAACTGCACCGAATCTCCTCTTCTCGCTACCTCAGTTCGGAAGACCTCCTGGAAGAAATTAAGCTCAAGAAGATGAAGCTCCACTGCAAGGATGAAATGGAGCGGATTGCCGCGCGTGTCCGCCGCGCGCGGGCGAAGTTCACTCAGTGAACGCCACGCAGTGACGTTCGCGCAATAGCGCCGCAGCCTATAAAATTCTGTCGTAGAATGGCCCCGTTTGCTCGCTGCAAATGTGCGGCGGGCGAGCCAGATGAGGTATATTCATTTCTGGTATGGTCAAAGAGGGCTATTACTTCGGGCTGCCGCTTTTGCTTCTTGCGGGTGGCGCCTATTTCGCGCAATGGACGATAGCCGCCATCGTCTTGGTGTGCCTGGCGCTCTTTGTTTTCTCCTTCTTTCGCGATCCGGAGCGCGTGATTCCACAGGAACCTGGTGCCGTCGTCTCTCCTGCAGATGGCCGCATCGTGGTTGTCACCGACGAGGACTACGCCGGCCAGCCCGGCAAACGCATCAGCATCTTTCTCGCTGTCTGGAACGTCCACGTGAATCGCTCGCCGGCCGATGGAATCATCGCGAGGATGGAATACAGGCCGGGCAAGTTCCTGGCCGCGATGGTGGCCCAGGCTTCCACCGAAAACGAGCAAAACGTCTTCACTCTTTCCACCGACGCCGGAGAAATGGTCTTCAAGCAGATTGCCGGATTGATAGCACGCCGCGTAGTAAGTTGGAAAAAAGAAGGTGAACGCGTTGCGAGAGGCGAGAGAATTGGATTGGTAAGATTCGGCTCGAGGGCCGATGTTTGGGTGCCTCGCGATGCCGAAATTCTGGTAAAGCTCGGCGACAACGTCAAAGGTGGCTCGAGCGTGCTGGCGAAATGGGTTTCGAAGTCCAAGAGCCCCGAAGCGGGTAGGGAAAAGGTTTCGGATGCCGAAGCCGTCCTGCCGGCTGTTGGGAAGAGGGCGTAGGGTATGGGCGCTATCGAACAACAAGAGATTCCGTTTGACGGCAAACGGCTGCGGTCCCGCAGGCTCCGGCGCGGCATCTTTCTGCTGCCTGCGATGATGACCTCTGCCAATTTATTGTGCGGTTACTACGCCATAGTCGCGGCGCTCGTGGGTTCGGCGGATGACCTGGACAGGGCCGCCAAGTCCATCGGGCTGGCAATTCTGTTTGACTCTCTCGACGGCCGCATTGCGCGCATGACCGGCACAAATACTGAGTTTGGCGTCCAGTTTGATTCGCTGGCGGATGTGGTGAGTTTTGGCGTTGCGCCCGCGGTATTGGCTTACGCCTGGGGTTTTCGCGGAATTACGACCATGGCAGGGGAAGGTCTGCACCAGCTCGGAGAATTTGCCTGGGTCTGCTGCCTGGCTTTTCTTATTTGCTGCGCCTGGCGGTTGGCGCGCTTCAACGTGCAGGGCATGGCCCCCGGCAGTTCAAAATATTTCATTGGCATGCCAACACCTGCTGCGGCTGCCGTTATTGCGTCGATCATTCATGGTTTTCGCCAAGGCGGCCCAATGCCGCTCGGCCCGCTGCAAAACGGATGGTGGGCAGTCGGTTGGTTCATCCTGGCCGCTGCTCTGGGCGCGCTTATGACCAGCACCATCCGCTATTACAGCTTCAAAGACCTTCCCTGGGCTCGCAAACAGCCCTCGCTCGCCATTGTGCTTCTCTGCGTGCTGGGCGCGGTGATTTGGCGTTACTCGGAGTATGCCCTGCTAAGCATCGCCTGCACTTACACCATCGTGGGCGTCACTCTGCATCTCGTTCGTTTCTTCCGCCATCGCCTGGTTTCCCGGACCGCGTGATTCATGCCATCTCTCGAGCAGGGATCCCATCGCATCGTCATCGCGGGTGCTACATCACTCCTGGCAACGGAGTTGCGTTCGTTGCTCGACGAAAGCCGCTTCGCCGGCGCCGATTTCCGTCTCCTCGACGAAGAAATCGCCGCGGGCACGTTGACCGAAGCAGGCGGTGAAGCTGCGGTCGTTCAAACCGTTGAAGAGGGTAGCTTCAACCGCGCAAGCAAAGTCTTTTTCTGCGGTACAGAGGATTTTACACGCGCAAACCTCGCAGCCGCGAAAGCCGGCGGCGCGAAAATCATTGATTTGTCGGGAGCCACTGCGGGCGACTCCGGCACCGTCTGCTGGTTTCCAAAGCTGGACGCGCTGCACTCCAGAAACTTTCAGAGGGATGCCCTCGTCTACGCCGTTCCTTCCGCAGCCGCCACGGTTGCGTCTTCGCTGGCGCTCGGCTTGTTCAAAATTGGCGTTTCGCGTCTCGTGGTCATTTGCTATCAGGCCGTCTCCGAAGCAGGCCGCGCCGCTATCGAAGAACTCGAAAGCCAGACAGGCCAATTGTTATCTTTTCAAGGCATGGGCCAGCCCGTCTTCGACACCCAGGTCGCTTTCAATATGCTTGACCGTTTTGGTCCAGGCAGCAAGCACAAGCTCAGCACCGTGCGCGAACGTCTGCGCTGCGAAACAAAAGCCAGCGTAGGCAAGAAACCAGTGATGCCCGCGCTCCAGCTTGTTCACGCGCCGGTATTTTACGGAACAACCTTCGCAGCCTGCGCGGAGCTTCTGCCGGGAACAACGCTGGAGCAAATCGCCAAATCCTGCGAAGACGCAGGTTTCGTGATTTCGGCCGACGGAGAATCCGGTCCCAGCAACGTGAGCGTGGCTGGAGAAAAAGTGGCCCACCTCGCAAAACCCGAAGAGGATCCGGCCCGGCCCGGAGCCTGGTGGTTCTGGGGCGCTGCGGATAATATTCGTCTGCCGGCGGCGAATGCGGTTAAGCTCGCGGAGATGCTGCCCTGATGATGAGCAAGCGATCCTGCAGCGCCGCGCTAGCCCTCGTCGCTATGCTTTCCGGTTGCGGCTATCACGTTGCCGGACACAACTCGACCTTGCCCAAGGCCATTCACGTGGTCGCGATCCCGGCCCTCGAAAACAAAACCACCAGCTACCGCCTCGAACAAAAGCTGACCGCCGCCACAGTCCATGAATTTCTGGCGAAAACAAAATACCGCGTGGTTTCAAACCCCGATGAAGGCGACGCTGTCCTGCGGGGTAAAGTGTTAACCGTCGAGCTGGCACCTCTGCTTTTCGACACCGCAACAGGTCGCGCCACCACAATGCTCGTCACCGTAAAATGCGAAGTCACCTTCACGGAAACGGCGACGCAGAAGGTGCTCTATCACACGGACAATTTTGTATTCCGCAACCAGTACGAAATCGCCGTCAACGCCAGCGATGTAACCGACCCGAATACCTTGCGGAATTTTTTTGAAGAACAAGACCCTGCGCTAGACCGCCTGGCGCAGGATTTTGCAGCGCGCCTGGTGGCAGCGGTGATAGAGAATTATTAGCGCTCGACGATCGGACGGATAACGGCGAATGGCGCAGGTTTCACGGCAAGAGATGCTGGCACGTCTGGAAAAAGGGAAGCCCATTCCAGCGGTGCTTCTGCTTGGCGAAGAGCCCTATCTCCGCGACGCTCTTCGCGCGCAACTGATCGAAAAGTTCGTCCCGGAAGCAGCCCGCACGTGGGCCGTTTCGCGCTACTCCGCCGGTCGCGGCGAAACGCAATCGGCCCTGGAGCAAGCCCAAACGCTTCCGATGCTCGCCCCCAAGCAAGTGGTCTTTCTGGAAGAGGTCGAGGCCATCGAAAAGCTGGGCGAAAAAAATCGCGACGCTGCCGTCGAGCAGATGGAAGCCTACTTCGCGAACCCTGCGCCATTCACCGTTCTCGTGCTCGAAGCAACCAGCCTCGACCAGCGCATGAAGCTCGCCAAACTCCTGGTGGAAAAAACTCTCGTCGTCGAAGTTGGCCTCGGCGATAAACCGGAGGACCGCTTGGCCGCCGCGGTCGATTTGGGGAAATCCATTGCCAAAGAGCAAGGCGTCGAATTGGAAAGGGGCGCCGCAGAAGACCTCGCCGAATTCGTGGCCGCTGATTTGATGCGCCTGAAAACGGAGATCGACAAGCTTTCCACTTTCGTCGGCGAGAAAAAACTCATCAGCCGCGGCGATGTCGCCGCCCTGGTAGTCTCCGAGAAAACAACCACAGTCTGGGCACTTGCTGATCTGCTCGCCGCCCGAAAATCGGCGAAAGCGCTCGAGTTCCTCGAACGCCTCCTGCGCGACGGCGAACAACCGCTCCAACTCCTCGGTGGCATCTCCTGGATGTATCGCAAGCTGATCGAAGCCAGCGAAGTAAAAGGCGTCACCAACGGCTGGCAAGCTGCGCGTGCGCTAGGCATGCGGCCAGAACAAGCTGAACTCGCACTGCAAAACGCGCGAAAAATTTCCAAGCCGCGCCTGCTAGCCGGCTTGGAGGCCCTTCGTCGTGCCGATGACCGTCTGAAAGGCGGCAGCGACGATCCGCGCGCCGTCCTGGAATTTCTTCTCATAGAGCTCACCTCCGGCAATGCTGCCAAGGTCGCAGTTCGTTAGCGGGCAATCGCATAAATCGGCATAGGGGGAGCGGGCAACCGCTCCCCCTATACCGATTTGCGACATCAGCCGCCCGCAGCGTTCAAATTACCAGTGCCCGCCACCGCTGAAGTCAAAGAAGTCAAACAAATCGCTGAGTGCCGGAGCATTCCGCGGAACATACGGATTGTCCGGCGTCGTGAACGGGTTGGGGAAGTTGTCCCGGCTACGATGCGTGACCGGCGGCAAATTCCAGTTGCGTTCGATGAATTTGAGGATCGAAACGTGATCCGCGTAGCTGTGGGAGATGTAGCCCGGTTTGAGGTAAGGCCCCACGGCGAGGAAGATGATACGAGTGCCGTCCCCGAAGAAGTCCAGTGGCTGTACATAACCCGAATCGTAGTAGCCGCCGCCTTCGTCCATGGTAATGAAAATAACCGTGTCCTTGGCGTAGGGGGTTGATTGCACTTCGTCAACGATCTTTTTGCAGAAGCCTTCAAACAGGTCGAGCTTCGAAGACGACGGATGTCCGTCGGTAAGCCCGCTCGGCTTCACGATCGAAACAGAGGGAAGCGTCCCGGTCAAGATGTCGTTGTAAAGATTCGCGGTGTCCTGAATATGGGCGTCGCGAATCGCCGGGTTGGTCATGATCGAGGTGTCGTACTGGAATGGATTGCAAATCGTGCAGTATTCGTCGGAAGCGGCGATGGTAACGCCGAGCGGGTTCTTTGCTCCCACGGGCCCAAAGTTGATCTCGTACGGGTCGCCAGGAAGGCCATTGGGATTGGTGAGCGGGTTCACGGGCTGTGGAGTGTAGCTGGGGGCGCCAGAATAGTTGTTCCAGTCATCCCCGTAATACTTCCACGAAACATTGTGGGCCAGCATGGTGTCGCCGATGCTCGGCACCGCGGAAGGAGGGATGGTGAACACGGTGTTTGCCGGGCCGTTGTCGGTGTAGGCGTTGGTGCCGTTGCCGAAGTAGCCGGGGTTGTAGTTGTTCAGCAGATAGTAGTGGCCCTTTTCGCAGCGCGGCGGGATACCGAGTCCTTTCAAGTAAGCCAGCACCGTTCCGACGCCTGGATTTGCGGGGTCCGTGCATTCGCTGTACGAGCCGCCGCCCGATGATGGTTTGCCTTTGGAACCGGCGCCGTAACCGTCTTCCGCGTACCAGTTATTGGTGCCCGCAGCGGGAGTGGGATCTTCGATTTCACTGACCGTGCCTTGATTCAGAGTGCCCGTCGCGACCTCGACACCGTTTGGAGGGGGCAGTGCATTCCCATTGCCGTCGGTGAAGTAAATCATGTCGCCATGGCCAAACATGATGTGGTTCGCGCCGGTTCCGCCCTGCACAGACTGGTGGAAGTTGTCGCTAATCGCATAGTTGTCCGCAAGGCTCTTGAAATAGGGCACATCTCCTTGCTGCATGTTATAGAAGCCAAGTGCCGTCGAGCCTTCGCCGGTCAGCGAAGCCCCGGGAGTGCCCGGTAAGTAGTTTGTGGTGAAGCAGGGAAAGGGTATCGCCATCGCCGGAGCACAGTGGAGGCTGCGTCGTTCCGTTGGTTCCTGCGCCGACGGTAACTTCCACCCAGGAGAACAGCTTGGAGTTGCATCCGGAGGGATTTTCCCAAGTGGAGCGTTCGAGACTGCAATTCAGTTGTTGCCACATCTGGTAGAAGCGATGCACCGGGCTCGCCGCGTAATCGGTGTAAAGGAATGTGGTTCCGTTCGTTAGCTGAAATGGGCCCGCGCTGAGGTTATTCACATTCGCAATGCGTGTATCGGGAGTCTTGCCCGGAATGCCGGCGCCTCCGATAAGCAGTGACGGATAGTACTCTGCAGGCAATCCGTTTTCCGATTGAATGGCGAGAGCGAGGCTGGCGGCGCACTGTCCCTCAGGAGTCGTCGTGCCCGCGCATTCATTGGGAATGTAAGACGTCGCTGGAGACGAGGGACCGCCCACGAGCGGAGAGGGGAGAATATTGCCAGGGAACTCGGTTTTCGGCGGGCTCAGTAGAAAAGTATCCGGCGAGCTGTCGGTGGCGGCGAGCTGCTGCGCTTTATGGAAATGTGGGCCAGGGATGGCATTGAGGTTGGCGTCCAACTTGATGATTCCTTTGGAAAGTAGGTTATCTACGTGCTGGCCGTGCTTCGGAGCGTAAGTTGCGAAAACGTGATCAAAGCTGCGGTTTTCTCCAATGATCACGATGACATGCTTGATCGGAGACTGGGTACCACCCGTTGAAGGACCTCCGTGGTTTTGCGCCTCGGCCACTGGCAAGCCGATAGCGAACTGCATCATGGCAAGACACGCGAGCGACGTGCGCAAGCCGTGCATGGTTCCAGACACTATTCGATTCAAGTTCATGCGTTCTCCTCTCCCCGAGATTGCTTTGCGTTGCCCCAGTATGCGGGCCTTGTCACCATGCTCCCGGTAGCATTACACGTTGATTGCTTTGACGTGAAATACAAGTGACGCAACCTTTTAGGGCGTCTTTTCAAAACTGAACACTGGTTTCTGGAGCACTGTCGGACTTCGACGCGCTTGCGGCCAAAAAAAAGGCGGCCCGCAGGCCGCCTTTTTTCCACTTTGTAGTTTGGGTTAGTCCCTCGATTACCAATAACCGCCGGAGTGGCTGAAGTCAAAGAAATCGAACAGGTCTCCAATAGCCGGCGAGTTAACCGGAACGTAGGGGTTATCCCAGCGCGTTATTGGGTTCGGGAAATTATCCCGGCTGCGGCGTGTGACCGGTGGCAGATTCCAGTTCCGCTCGATGAACTTGAGGATCGAGACGTGATCCGCGTACTCGTGGGAAATTTCACCCGGCGACTTCAGGTACGGAGCCACCACTAGGAAGATGATGCGCGTGCCGTCGCCGAAGAAGTCCAGCGGTTGAACGTAGCCGGAGTCGTAGTAACCTCCGCCTTCGTCTTCGGTAATGAAGATGGCGGTGTCGCTCGCGTAAGGCGAGGCCAGCACCTGACTAACGATGTTCTGGGTGAAACCCTCGAACAGGTCCAGTTTGGAAGATGAGGGGTGACCATCCACGTAGCCGCTGGGCTTGACGATGGAAACCGCCGGCAGCGTGCCGTTCTTGATGTCCGAGTACAGGTTCACAGCGTCCTGGATATGTGCCGCAACCTGGGCCGGGTTCGACATGATCGAGGTGTCGTACTGGAACGGGTTGCAGATGTTGCAGTACTCGTCCGCGGTCGCCCCGTTGTAGCCCCAGTTCAGCTGATACTTGTCGGGGAGGTAGGTGTTCCACTGGTCGCCATAGTATTTCCACGAAATGTTATGGGCATTGAGGTCGTCGCCGATGCTGGGCGTGGAAGACGGTGGAATGGTAAACGGTGTGTTGGACGGATTCTGGTCGGTGTACGCATTCGTCCCGTCGCCGAAGTAGCCAGGGTTGTAATTGTTGAGCAAATAGTAGTGGCCGGGCTCGCAACGCGGATCAATTTTGATTGAGTGGAGATACGAGACGATGGGGCCCACGCCAGGCTGCTTCGGATCCGAGCAGTCGCTGTAGGAACCTCCTCCGTAAATGATGGGCAAATTGTTCGACTGGCTCGTGGCCCAATCGCTCATGGAGTATCCGGCATTGTAGTCTGAACCGTAACCGTCCTGCGTGTACCAGTTGTTGGTGCCCTGCAGGGGGTTCGGATTCTCAATCTCACTAATTACTCCCGTGCCGCTGAATTGCGAAGGAGTGACGGGAGCAGACACGCCCTGTGGCGGAATGTATGGAGTCTTGCTGTTGGGATCGTAGAAGTAGATGGCATCCGCGTGTCCAAACATGATGTGGTTCGCGCCGGTTCCGCCGTCCACGGACTGGTGAAAGTTGTCGCTCATGGCGTACGTGTCCGCCAGGCTCTTGAAATAAGGCACGTCGCCCTGCTGCACGTTGTAGAAGCCTAGTGCTGTGGCGCCTTCGCCAGTGGTTGTGGGGGCCGCGTCGTAGAGGGCATATTCGTCTGCCGTCCACTGTGCTTCCGTCGGCGGGTTCGAGGCGGAATACGGGGACGGGTACTGGAAGAACTCGCTGAAGGTAGTGCCGTAGTAACCTTGGGCGTATTGGGCTTGGGTCAGACCATTGGTGCCGGCGCCGACGGTAGCTTCAACCCAGGCGAATAATTTTGCGTTGCAACCCGAAGGGTTTTCCTCGGTGGCGTGCTCGAGGCTGCAATTTTCCTGTTGCCACATCTGGTAAAAGCGGTGGACGGGGCTCGCGCTGTAGTCCGTGTAGGTCAGGCTGTAGCCCGGCGTAGCCGAATTCGTGCCGTTGGTCAGCTGGAACGGGCCGGCTGGCAGGTTGTTGAAATTAACGATGCGCAGGTCTGGCGTGTAGTGGTACTGATTGGTGCCGCCGCTGGCCAGGCTCGCGTAGTAAGGAGAGCCCGGTGCAAAGCCGTTTTCTGTCAATTGAGCGCACTGCAAGGGTGTAAGCGGTGTTTCGCCTTTCGGCGTGTGGCACGGGTTCGAGCCCGTGAAATAGCCATTGACGCCGCTAGGACCGCCAGCCTGCGGCGCAGGCAGCGTGTTCCCGGGAAATTCTTGTTTCGGAGGGCTCAGAAGGAAAGTGTCCTGGCTGCCAAGGTCCTTAGCGGAGAGCTGATGGGCCTTTTCGAAGTTGCGACCGGGGATGGCGTTTTTGTTGGCATCCAGGGTGATGATGTTCTCCGAGAGCAGGTTTTTTACGGTTTGGCCTGGCTTGGGAACGTACGTGGCGAATACGTGGTCGAAGCTGCGGTTCTCGCCGATGATCACGATGACGTGTTTGATGGGAGAAGTGGTGTTGTGGTCTGGATTAGACGGTTTGTTTTGTGGAGCGGCGTCGGCCAGACCTGCGCCAACTGTGAACTGGAACAACGCAACGGCTGCGAGACCAACCCGGGCTGTCTGCAACACGCTGGATGCAACTTGCTTCAAGGACATTCAACCTCCCTTTTTTGTGGCAGAACTTTACAGCGGAGTTGATTAATAAACGTGGCATATTGCAGAAGGATTTTTTCTGGATAAATGCTGTGATAAAGAAGAATTAACAGGGCGTGAACGACAATTGTCGCCTGGTACCCAAAGCAGTTGTCAACTCGATGCTTTACCGTCCGGGATTCCAAGACTTCACAAACGCGCACCGCATGGCTAATTGTTCGAACCGCCGCTCGTGACCGCTTTTTTCGCGGGAAGACCGGTCTCCCTTGTTTTGGGATTTTGTGCCCGGTCCGAAGGTTCGACGCGGATCAGGGCCATCATTCCGCCGTCTTCATGTTCCAGAAGATGGCAATGATAGACATACGTGCCAATGGAATTCGGGTCGCGGAAATCCATCCGGAGTTTCACGCTGGGATATTGCAGATCCTGATTTTTATGGAACGGTATGTTGATCGTGTCGCGGAGGAAGGGTTCATTCACGGGAATGCCGTCCCATTCCACCATGAGGAAGTGGATTTGGTGTATGTGGAACGCGTGCAACTCGTTCGAGCGATTTTCGATGATCCAGTCTTCCACGTCGCCTTGCTTGGCCACGATGTCGGGAATGCCGGACGCAGGATCGAACGGCGTCGGTGTTTTGCCGTCGACCGTAATGAAAAAAGTCGTCGCGCTGTTCGGATCGTTGGGGTCGGATAGCTGCTCCGAAAAATAAAGTTTGCGCGTGCGGACCGGCGCCACGCTGCCAAGCCATGGCTCGCTCAGCGGCGGCAGCGGCTCCGGATTGGCGGCCAGGATAGAACGCGGTTCGGGCGCGTCCGGCACTGCTGCGATGATTGCCAGCGCGCGGTTGGGATCGTTTTCGCCGCCGACGCCGGTGTCCACTGTGCGCGTTACGAACAATCCCGGCACACCGGAAGGAGGGCCCTTTATGATGAACTCGACGCGGCCTCCGGGTGGAACGCCGATGTGGTCTGCCCAGGTTATGCCGTCGCCGGCTGCTCCATTCGTGTTGAGGGGAACACCATCGAGCGCGACGATGCCGAGTTGCTGCGGTGCGCGGCGGAAGAGCACCGCGAGATTGAGATAGGTGATTGCCGAAGCGTTTAGAACGCGCCAGAGCTGGCGTTCTTCAGGCTTCATCTTGATTTCTGCGGGTGGATAGTCGGGGTAGGGAACCGGCACAAAATTGAGGGATAGATCCTTGGCCGGCTTGCCGAAGCCGGTGCCGTTGTTCGCAGCGTCCCCATCGTGGTCAATAAGATTTTTCGGAAGGACCGGTTCCGATTTCGAAGGCGGAGCGTTTGGATTGAGCAAATCCTGATCCCGGATGACCAGCACTCGTTCCGGCAATCCTGCCACCTGCTTGTTGGCGCGCTCAATACCTTCAATGATCATCGCTCCGGAGGCGCCGCCCAGAACCTGCAATTTGCTGAATCCATGGATGTGCGGGTGATACCAGTACAACCCAGGCGGCTGGTTTGCAGGAATGCGAAAGCGGTATTCGAAGGGCGCGTCGCCCGGCTGGATGGACGTTTTCAAGACGTCGTCCTGATGGCACACGGCGGGAACGGTCAGCCCGTGAAAGTGAAGATTGGTGGAGGTGATACTCATCGCGCCGCTGGCGCAGGGATCAGCGGGTCTATCTGCTTTCGTGTGGGCGTGAGCGTGATGTGTAGTTGCCGACGCGTGTTCTGGATCGTTTAAATCGTTCTTCAAATTCAAGATGAGCAGATCGCCCGGATTGAGGCGAAGCGTCGGCGATTGGCTGCCATCGCCATAAACGTAGCAGAAGCGAGTCGAGCCGCTTGGTTCGCGATAGTTGCGAATCGTCAGTTCAACTTTCAGGACGCCGTCCTGGCTTCGCAGGTCTTCCGGTTCGGGTACAGCGCTTCCTTGCGAAGGGCGCGGGCAAGTGTCTGCTGGAGATTCCTGTGCCCGGCATAGCGAGAAGGACGGAATGAAAAACGCCGCGGCGACGATTGCACCGCTTCTCTTGAGCAGGAACGGAAGCCCTGCACGAAGATTAGCTTTTTCGAGAAACGAACGGATGCGATCCATTGGTTACACTTTTATCTGAGGACATCCCTGGAGACTGGGATCAAGGAGCAAGATGAGGAGAATATCGCCGACAAGTTACGGACATGTGACTACGTTGTGAACAATTCCACGACCAACACGACCAAACGCAGTGAGTAGAGCGATTACGCTGAAAACCAAGAGCGGCCTTTCGAATTTACAGTAAGCAACGCTCATGCAAAACGTGAGGGTTCCCGGTTCGGCGTGAGTCAGGTGCAAAAAAACGGGCGGGCTAGAGCCCGCACCTACAAATTTTGTACGAATCTTTTTAATGCAAATTTTGCAAGTTTTCTTACGAAGAAGCTACTTCGCGGCTTTGTCCTTGACGCCGTTATAGGCCAGCGCGAGGCGCGACTTGTAGCGGTTGCCGGTGTTTTCGTGCAGCACGCCTTTGGTGATGGCCTGATCGATCGCGGACATGGTGGGATGCAGCAGATTGCCCGCGGCGGTGGCGTCACCCGCGGTGATGGCCGTGCGCAGGCGCCTCATCATGGTGCGAACGCGGGTGCGGTTAGCGCGATTCACCTCAGCGCGTTGACGAGATTGCGCCGCACGCTTCAAAACGGACTTCTTCTTCTTTTTAACCTTGGTAGCCTGTCCCTGCGCCATCTATTGCTCCTTTAAGGTATCGCTCAAACGTTTAACGTTAAACGAGGGATGCGGCTTTGTCAAACGGGCGGGGAAGCTGGAAGAGCCTACTCACATCGTATCCCCCTGGCGGGTTTGAAATGTGTGAGCGAAAAGCGGCGTTTGGAGTTGGTGGCTTGCTTGGAGCGCAGGAAGTGAGTGGGGCTTGTTGTTGTGGCTG